>ERZ650312.1028-NODE-1028-length-15761-cov-4.814147_pt1 | contig 15761 bp, 9 predicted proteins | sample MGYA00376248_ERZ650312 | MGnify/ENA primary metagenome ERZ650312 (study PRJEB26733, sample SAMN07839316) | wastewater metagenome | biome: urban; feature: wastewater treatment plant; material: waste water | place: USA: North Carolina | collected 2016-07-28 ... | reverse complement strand
GGCTCCATAATTTCCATGGTGGATTTACCCACTACAGAAATTATAGAGCCATAATTTTTTATTTTTAAACAAAAAGTGAAACGTTTCAAAAAACGAAAGAAAGACTTTATCGAGATAGGGTCTTTCATTCAATCAATAAAATTGAAACGTTTCAAAAAAAGGAGGTTTACATGCGAAAAGATGTTTCTAGCTTAAGTTTCTTGGAAAAAATCAAGCAGCAAAAATTGTTGCTTCTGATGCTCGTTCCGGGGCTATTGCTGACATTTGTTTTTAGGTACATTCCCATGTATGGGGTCCTCATTGCCTTTAAAGATTACAATCCGCTTAAAGGGGTAATGGGAAGCGATTGGGTTGGATTTTCAGAATTCATTAAGTTTCTCTCCTCACCGAATTTCGGTGTACTTCTGAGCAATACTCTGAAACTTAGTGTGTATGGATTGCTTTTGGGGTTTCTACCACCTATTATTCTGGCTATTATGCTCAATCAACTCTTGAGCGACAAGGCTAAAAAGCGGATTCAGCTAGTGCTCTATGCACCGAACTTTATCTCGGTCGTGGTCATCGTCGGTATGATTTTCCTCTTTTTCTCAGTTGGTGGACCAGTCAATGCCATCTTGGGAATGTTTGGAATTGAAGCCAATTTTCTAACTGATCCTGATTTCTTCCGGCCCCTCTACATTTTGAGTGGTATTTGGCAGGGTATGGGTTGGGCATCGACTCTTTACACAGCAACTTTGGTCAATGTCGATACGTCCTTAGTTGAAGCGGCAAAACTTGATGGTGCCAATATTTTCCAACGGATTTGGCACATCGATTTGCCCGCCCTCAAGCCAGTTATGGTTATCCAGTTTATCCTGGCAGCAGGAGGCATTATGAATGTCGGCTATGAAAAGGCCTTTCTGATGCAAACCTCACTCAATCTTACCAGTTCAGAAATTATTTCGACCTATGTCTATAAAATTGGTCTGGTTTCAGGTGATTATTCCTACTCAACAGCGGTTGGATTGTTCAATGCCCTCATTAATATTATCCTGCTGATTGCCGTCAATAAGGTTGTCAAACGTATCAATGACGGTCAAGGTTTATAGGAGGTTCTGATGAATACACAAATGTACACAAAATTTGACAAAAGGATGCTGATTGTTAATAAGATTTTGCTTGCATTCTTGGTCTTGATTACAGTGGTTCCAATGGGCTATATTTTGATTGCATCCTTTATGGATCCCCAGGCTCTAGTTAGTAAGGGTATCAGTTTTGATCCCAAGGACTGGACCATTGAAGGTTACGAAAGGGTATTTTCAGACAAGTCCATTCTGCGTGGCTTTCTAAATTCTCTCTTTTATTCCTTTGCCTTTGCCTTTATTACAGTAGCTGTTTCTGTTATGACGGCCTATCCTCTCTCTAGGAAGGATTTGGTTGGTAGAAAATGGGTTAATGCTTTTCTGGTCTTCACCATGTTCTTTGGTGGTGGTTTGGTACCTACCTACCTTTTGGTCAAGGATTTGGGGATGTTAAATACCGTTTGGGCTATCATTATTCCTGGTGCAGTCAATGTGTGGAATATTATTTTGGCTAGAACCTATTTCCAAGGGATTCCTGATGAGCTGGTTGAAGCAGCTGTTATTGACGGGGCCAATGAGTTTCAAATTTTTTGGAAAATCATGCTTCCCTTGGCCAAGCCCATCATGTTTGTTCTCTTCCTCTATGCCTTTGTTGGGCAATGGAATTCTTACTTTGATGCCATGATTTATATCAAGGATCCGGACTTAGAGCCACTTCAGCTAGTCCTTCGGAAAATCCTTATTCAAAGCGAGCCAGCCAAGGATATGATTGGGGCGCAGGCTGCCATGAATGAAATGAAACGAATCGCAGAAATGATTAAGTACGCAACCATCGTCATTTCTAGTTTACCGTTAATTGTTATGTATCCATTCTTCCAGAAATACTTTGACAAGGGTATTATGGCTGGGTCATTAAAAGGGTAATCAATTATCTCCCGTTTTCTCTTTTCTTACGTCAACGAACGAGGAAACTGAAAGATAATCTAAATAATCAATTTACAAAATAGGAGGTTGTTTCTGATGAAACATAAATTTGGAAAAACAGTTGTCGCTCTTCTCGCAAGTACCGTTCTCTTAGCTGCTTGTGGTTCGAAAAATGAGGCTTCCAGCCCTGATTATGAACTCAAAAATGTCCAATTTCCGCTGAAAGAAAAAGTGAATCTGAAATTCATGACAGCAAGTTCTCCATTGGCACCAGCAGATCCAAATGATAAGTTGATTTTCCAACGATTGGAAAAAGCAACAGGGGTTCATATTGACTGGACTAACTACCAGTCTGATTTTGGTGAAAAACGGAACTTGGATATTGCCTCAGGAGATTTACCTGATGCCATCCATAATGATGGTGCATCAGATGTTGAGTTGATGAGCTGGGCCAAGCAGGGAGTCATCGTTCCGGTGGAAGATTTGATTGATGAGCACATGCCGAACCTGAAAAAGATTTTGGATGAAAATCCAGAATATCGTTCCATGATTACAGCTCCAGATGGTCACATCTATTCATTTCCATGGATTGAGGAGTTAGGAGAAGGTAAAGAGTCTATTCATACTGTAAATGATATTGCTTGGATTAACAAAGAATGGCTCAATAAGCTTGGTCTTGAAATGCCACAAACAACAGATGACTTGATCAAGGTTTTGGAAGCCTTTAAGACCAAGGATCCAAATGGCAATGGTAAGGCTGATGAAATCCCAATGTCCTTTGTCAACGGTAACGGCGGCGAAGACTTCAAGATTCTCTTTGGTGCCTTTGGGGTCGGAGATAATGACGATCATTTGGTAGTCAATAATGATGGTACGGTAGACTTTACTGCTGATAACGAGGACTATAAAGAAGGTGTTCAATTCATGCGCACCTTGCAAGAAAAAGGTCTGATTGACCCAGAAGCTTTTGAACAAGACTGGAATACCTATATTTCTAAAGGTAGTGAAAATATTTACGGTGTTTATTTCACATGGGACAAGGCCAATGTCACTGGTATGAACGATACCTATGACATCCTACCAGTCTTGGCAGGACCTGATGGAACCAAGCATATCACACGGACCAATGGAATGGGCTTCCAGCGCGATCGGATGGTCATCACATCAGCTAATAAAAACCTTGAGTTGACCGCTAAGTGGATTGATGCACAATACGAGCCAATTCAATCTGTACAAAATAACTGGGGTACATATGGTGATGAGACCCAACAGAACATCTTTGAATACGATGAAGCAACTAACAGCCTCAAACACTTGCCTCTAAACGGTACGGCTCCAGGTGAACTTCGTCAGAAGACAGAAGTCGGCGGTCCATTGGCGATTCTGGATGAGTACTATGGAACTGTAACAACCATGCCAGACGATGCCAAATGGCGTTTGGACTTGATGCATGCGACCTACCTTGATTATGTGACAAATGACAATATCTATCCTCGTGTCTTCATGGAAGAGGAAGATTTGGACAAGATTGCCCAAGTTGAGGCAGACATGAACGACTACATTTACCGTAAACGGGCTGAGTGGATCGTAAATGGTGGTGTCGACGAAGAGTGGGATAGCTACCTGAAAGAACTGGAAAGCTATGGCTTGTCTGACTGGCTTGAAATCAAACAGAAATACTACGACCAATATAAAGAAAACGAATAATAAGAAATGAGAAAGGAGATTTCCGTGAGCATGATTGATGATGCAAATCACTATATCTCAGAGAAGAAGAACTCCATAAATCAGACTTTTAAACCAAGTGCCCATTTCTCCGCTCCAATTGGCTGGATCAATGACCCAAATGGATTCGTCTATTTCCGCGGAGAGTTTCACCTCTTTTATCAATATAATCCCTATGATAGTGCCTGGGGTTCTCTGCACTGGGGACATGCCAAAAGTAAGGACCTGGTCAACTGGGAGCATTTGCCAGTTGCCCTAGCTCCTGACAAGGACTATGACAAGGATGGCTGTTTCTCAGGTTCTGCCATTGTCAAAGACGATACTCTCTGGCTCATGTATACGGGTCATATCGTCAATGAAGACGGAAGCGTCAGACAGGTACAAAACATGGCTTACTCGACAGATGGAATCCATTTTGAAAAGGTGGAGCAAAACCCTGTCGCTACTGAAGAGCTCTTACCTGAAGAAGTAATTGCCAACGACTTCCGGGATCCAAAGATTTTTGAGAAAAACGGTCGCTTCTATTCAGTAGTGGCAACCAAGCACAAGGATGGGGTTGGTTGTATTGTCCTGCTCGGTTCAGAGGATCTCTTGGAATGGCAATTTGAATCCATCTTCCTTAAAGGTGAAGCCCACCAAGGTCATGTTTGGGAATGTCCTGATTATTTTGAAGTTGACGGTCAGGAATACTTGATTGTTTCTCCTATGCAATACCAAAAAAGTGGAGATGACTTTGTCAATATCAACTCCAACATCTTTGTATCAGGTCATGTAGACTGGGAGAAGAAGATCTTTGTCGCAGACAGTTTCAAAGAGATTGATCACGGTCATGATTTCTATGCTGCACAATCAACGCAGGGACCTGCTGGGGAGCGCGTGATGATTGCCTGGATGCATACCTGGGGCAGAAATATTGTTCCCCATGAGCTGGGCCATGGCTGGGCGGGCAATATGACCCTACCACGGATTCTTCATTCAAATGGGAACCAACTAACCCAGGAAGTACCAGAAGCAGTTTTGGCCAGTCTTCCAAAAGCACAAGTAGGTGAAAGGGTGGACGGACCAGCTTATCTGGATGTCAAAATCGATCAAGACATAGCTTTCCGATTTGGGGATGAGTCAGATTATATCGAGTTTGGCTATCAAGATGGACTCGTTTATATCGACCGCAGCCACCAAAAAATCGAGATTTCTGGTGAGGAAAAGTGGCCAACAAGCAGACGCAGTGTGGCAACAGATGCTCAGCACTTGCAAGTCATTTTTGACAGAAACACGCTCGAAATTTTTGTCAATGACGGCCAGGAAAGCCTGACTTCTGCCATCTACTTGCAGGGGGAAAAAATCTTACAGCAAGTAAAATAAAAAGGAAACCTGGACGCTAGTTCAGGTTTTTTTCTTTATTGATTTATCTATTCATTTTCCCCTTAGCCAAGCCAGCATTTTTCCGTAAAAAATGGTATGATAGAAAGATAGCATGTTTCAACGGAGAAGAAAATGAATCCCTTATTAAACGGAATGAATGAGAGACAGGCGGAAGCCGTTCGGACGACGGAAGGGCCGCTTTTAATTATGGCGGGGGCTGGTTCGGGAAAAACTCGAGTATTGACCCACCGCATCGCCTATCTAATCGATGAGAAGATGGTCAATCCCTGGAATATCCTGGCCATCACCTTTACCAACAAGGCGGCTCGGGAGATGAAGGAGCGGGCCATGCTGCTCAATCCAGCCACCCAAGAAAGCCTGATTGCCACCTTCCACTCCATGTGTGTCCGGATTTTGCGACGGGAAGCGGACCATATCGGTTACAGTCGCAATTTTACCATCGTGGACCCTGGTGAGCAGCGGACCCTGATGAAGCGGATTATGAAGGACCTCAATTTGGACCCCAAGCAGTGGAGTGAGCGGACCATTTTGGGAACCATTTCCAATGCCAAAAATGATCTGATTGACGAAGTGGCCTACGAAATGCAGGCTGGTGATTTCTACACGGAAATTGTGGCCAGATGCTACAAGGCCTACCAGAAGGAATTGCGGCAGTCTGAGGCCATGGACTTTGATGATCTGATCATGATGACTCTTCGGCTCTTTGACAAAAATCCAGAGGTCCTGACCTATTACCAGCAGCGCTACCAGTACATCCATGTCGATGAGTATCAAGACACCAACCATGCCCAGTATCAGCTAGTCAAGCTCCTAGCTTCTCGCTTTAAAAATATTTGTGTAGTCGGGGATGCAGACCAGTCCATCTATGGCTGGCGGGGTGCTGATATGCAGAACATTTTGGACTTTGAAAAGGACTATCCCAAGGCCAAGGTGGTGCTACTTGAAGAAAATTACCGGTCTACCAAAACCATCCTCCAGGCGGCCAATGATGTGATTGAGCACAACAAAAACCGCCGTCCTAAGAAACTCTGGACCCAAAATGAGCAAGGGGAAGAGATTGTCTATTATCGGGCCAACAATGAGCAAGATGAAGCCATCTATGTGGCCAGCCAGATAGGCGAGTTGGCGCGTGGTGCATACAACTACAAGGACATGGCCGTCCTCTACCGGACCAATGCCCAATCCCGGACCATCGAGGAAGCCCTGCTCAAGTCCAATATTCCCTACACTATGGTGGGCGGCACCAAGTTTTACAGCCGTAAGGAAATCCGTGATATCATCGCCTACCTTAATGTCCTTGCCAATCCAGCAGACAATATCTCCTTTGAGCGGATTGTCAACGAACCCAAGCGGGGCATAGGTCCGGGCGGTCTAGAGAAAATTCGAGATTTTGCCAATATGCAGGAAATGTCCCTCCTTGAAGCCTCTGCCAACATCCTCCTCTCCGGTATCAAGGGCAAGGCAGCTCAGGCTGCGGAGGACCTGGCTGGGATTTTCTACCGCCTGCGGGAGCAACTGGATGAGCTGAGCCTGACAGAACTGGTAGAAGCCCTCTTGGACCAGACGGGCTACATGACCGCCCTAGCCATTCAGGCAACGCTGGAAGCCAATGCCCGGATTGAAAATATCCAGGAATTCCTTTCAGTAACCAAGAGCTTTGATGAAAAAGAAGCCGAGGAAGAGGAGACTGGTTTGGAAAAATTGAGCCGCTTCCTCAATGACCTGGCCCTGATTTCGGATACGGATGATGGTGACAGCGAGGCAGCCGAAGTGACCCTTATGACCCTCCATGCCGCCAAGGGATTGGAATTTCCAGTGGTCTTTCTAATCGGGATGGAAGAAAATGTCTTCCCCCTTGTTCGGGCAACGGATGATGAAAGCGACCTGGAGGAAGAACGCCGTCTGGCCTATGTAGGCATCACGCGGGCGGAGAAGACCCTTTATCTGACCAATGCCAATTCTCGCCTCCTTTACGGTCGGACCAACTACAATCAGCCCAGCCGCTTTATCCGCGAAATTTCTTCTGACTTGCTGGATTATCAGGGCTTGGCTAGACCGGCCAATACCAGCTTTAAGGCCTCCTATGTCAATGGCCAGACCAGTCAGTTTGGCCAAGGCATGAGTCTGGCCCAGGCCATCCAAAGCAGGAAATCTGCTTCCCAGCCCGTTCGGAACCTGGGAGGGGACCTGCCCTTTGGAAAAACTGCCGATACTGGCTCAGCCACAAGCAACTGGTCCATCGGTGATAAGGCCATTCATAAAAAATGGGGCGAGGGTACAGTCCTTGAAGTATCAGGCAGCGGCCAGCAGCAAGAGTTGAAAATCAACTTCCCAGGTCTGGGACTGAAGAAGGTCTTGGCCAGCCTTGCCCCCATCGAGAAGGGGGAATAGGATGACTCAAGGGGACCTGAATCGCTACCAGAAATGGTGGGCCAGTGAGAAGTACCTGGTCATGGCCCATTCCCAAGCTCATTACAATGCCCTGCGGCAGCTCTTTAAGGGCAATCAGTGGTCGGAAGAAAAGGAGCTTGAGTTTGAACGCTTGCTGAAGGAGGCCTATCAGCAAACTCCGACCACAAAGACCCTGAGAACAGCCTATCAGCATATCTGGGGCTACTTCAAGAAAAAAGCAACCAGCCCTGAAAAAGACAGGTACAAGGAGCTGGACCAGTCTTTGGAGACCAGGTCAGTCGACATGCACCAGTTTCTCAGGGACCTGACCCAAACATACCAACCTGCCTATCTGGTTCAGAGCCGGATTATGCAGCTGGATGCCTCTGATTTGAAATGACTTGCTTGAGCGGGTCATTTCTTTTTTTGGTATAATAGGGATAGATTCTTTTCAAGGAAATACTTATGAAACTTTATTACACAGATGTCTCTCAGGACATGACCAGGATTTTAACAGAGCAGGCCCAGGCCTATGCGGAGGCTGGTAAGCGAATCTTCTATATCGCGCCCAATTCCCTCTCCTTTGAGAAGGAGCGCAAGGTCCTGGAACTCTTGCCCCACCAGGCCTCCTTTCGGATAACGGTGACCCGTTTTGCCCAGATGGCCAGGTATTTTGTGCTCAATAGGGGGCAAAATAAGCAAGCCATGGATGATACTGGCCTTTCCATGATTTTTTTCCGTGTCCTCTCCCAGTTTTCGGACAGCGATTTGCAGGTCTATGGTCGCTTGCGCAAGGATGCGGCCTTTATCCAGCAGCTGGTGGACCTCCATAAGGAGCTCAAAACCGCCAATCTGACCGTCCTTGATTTGCAGCATTTGGGGGATGAAAAGGCGGCGGATTTGCAGAAGATTTTCCTGGCTGCCTCTGACTTGCTGGACCAGCACCAGATAGAAAACCAGTCCAAATTGGCCCAGTTTGCCAGTCAGGTGGAGGCTGGGTATTTGGATGGAGAACTGGCGGAGACCGTTCTAGTCATCGATGGCTTCACCCGTTTTTCAGCGGAGGAAGAGTATCTGATTTCTTTGTTGGCGGAAAAATGTCAGGATATTGTCATTGGGACCTACGCCAGTCAGAAGGCCTACAAGGCAAACTTTATCCAGGGAAATATTTATCAGGCCTCGGTGGAGTTTCTGCGTTCTTTGGCCAGCACTTACGCTGTCAAGCCTATTTACGTTGAAAATGGAGGTCAGGAATCAGACTTTGCCAGTTTTAGTCGCTTCTGGGAGGGGCTGCATGACTTTAAACCCCTAGAAGGTAAGTGGCAGCCCAATAATGTCTCTAGTCTAGAAATCTGGCAGGCCAGCAACCAGAAGGAAGAAGTGGAAGCGGTGGCCAGAAAGATTCGCCAGCTCTTGGCGGACGGGGTTCGTTATAAGGACATCCTTGTTCTCTTGGGGGATGTGGACAGCTATAAGCTCCAGATTGGCAAACTCTTTGATAAATTTGACATTCCCTATTATTTCGGCAAGGCCGAGTCCATGGCCAGCCATCCTCTGGTGCATTTTGTGGAATCCTTGGAGCGGGTCAAGCGCTACAATTATCGGGCGGAAGATTTGCTCAATCTTCTCAAGTCCGGTCTCTTTGGCCAGCTGACGGAGATGGAGATAGACCGTTTTGCCCAGTATGTGGCCTATGCCGACATCAAGGGTCGCTCCCGCTTTCTGAGAGATTTTACAGCGGATTCTGCTGGCAAGTATGATTTGGTCCAGCTCAATCAGATTCGCCAGACCATCATGGAGCCCTTGGATGACTTCCTGTCTGCCCGACCGCAGAAGGGGCTCAGTCTCCTGGAAAAACTTTCCCACTTCCTGACGGCCATTGCCTTGCCAGAAAATATGGAGGCCCTGCTCAGTGGGGCCAGTGAAGAGGAAGTAGACCAACATGAACAGGTCTGGAAAGTCTTCTCGGATTTGCTGATGCAGATGGCAGACATATTCGGGCAGGACAAGCTGGCTGTGGATGACTTTTTAGCCCTGCTTGGTTCTGGCATGCTGGCGGCTGATTATCGAACTATCCCAGCCACGGTGGATGTGGTCAATATCAAATCCTATGATTTAGTCCAACCCCACACCGCACCCTATATCTTTGCTTTGGGGATGAGCCAGTCCAATTTCCCAAAAATTGCCCAAAATAAGAGCCTTTTGACTGATGAGGAAAGGCAGCTGATCAATGAAGCCACTGGTGATTTTTCATCCTTTGAAATTCCCTCTTCGGATAATGTTAAAAAGAACCACTTTGCAGCCCTGTCCCTGCTCAACGCAGCCAGTCAAAGTCTGGTTTTGACCTATCCGCAGGTGGCCAATGAAGGGGAGGAGGACATCTCCGTCTATCTCAAGGAATGGATAGAGCTGGGCCTTCCCCAACTGGATAAGACGAGGAGTCGTTTGGCTGCTAGCGGAGATGAGATTGGAAACTACAAAGACCTGCTTTCAACCCTGATTGCAGTCAACCAGCTGGATCTGGATCAGGAATGGAGCCAGGAGGAGCAAAGCTTCTGGGCCGTTGCAGTCCGATATTTGCGCAAGCGCCTGGCCCAAAACCAGCTGAGCCTGCCGCAAGTCCTGGATACTGTCAAAACCAGCAAGGTGTCAGATGAGGTTATTCAGATTCGCTTTCCAGATGACCAGCCCCTTCACCTATCCGCATCCGGCTTGACCACCTTCTATAACAATCAGTACTTATATTTTATCAACTACATTCTCCAGCTCCAGGAGCAGGACAGCATTCATCCCGATCATCGCCATCACGGCAATTATTTGCATAAAATTTTTGAATTAGCCTTGAAGGACAATGGCCAGCCCTTTGACCAACGTCTGGAAGAGGCCATCGCCCAGACCAATCGGGATAGGGAATACCAGGCCCTCTATCAGCAGGATGAAGAATCTCGCTTTTCAAGAAGCATCTTGGAGGACATTGCCCGTTCGACTGCCAGTCTTTTTCGGGCCAACCAGGCCATTCAAGTGGCTTCTCAGGAAGAAAGATTCAAGCTCATGCTCCAAAGTACCGTACAAATTGGCGGGATAATCGACCGGGTGGACCGCCTATCGGATGGCAGTTTGGGGGTTGTGGACTACAAGTCTGGGGCCAACCAATTCGATATTGCCAAGTTCTACAACGGCCTCAATTCTCAGCTGGTGACCTATCTGGAAGCCTTGCGGAGTCAATACGGAGTTGGCGTTGACCAGCTGTTTGGGGCTATGTATCTGCACATGCAGGAACCAAAACTGGACCTGAGAAAGGCCAAGTCCTTTGATGATTTGGCCCAGCAGGCCAGTGCAGAGCTGGTCTACAAGGGCTTGTTTGCCGACCAGGAAAAACAATTTCTGGCAGATGGGGCCTATCATCTCAACAATGCCACCTATGAAACCGAGGAGTTAGAGACCCTTTTGACCTATAACCAGAGCCTCTTTTTGGATGCTGCCCAAAGCATTCGTAAGGGTGTCTTCCTAATCAACCCTTATACAGAAGATGGCAGAAGTGTCAAGGGGGAGCAGCTCAAGAGTATTACCCATTTTGAGGCGGATCGCCACATGGGTCAAGCCCGGCGCCTGCTCAAATTACCAAGCCGAGGTAAGAAGGCCGCCTATTTAGACTTGATGAAAGGAGGAGATGTTGACGCCTAGGCCACATTGAAAATCAAAAAGATAGATTGTTAAAGCTCCTGGTCTACTTTCAGGTATGTCTGCGTTGCTTTGCCTCGTCTATTGTTGATTTTCTGGACCTAGAAGTCAGATAAGTTATGAACAGAAAGAATTTTTTAACCAAAGAAGAAATCCAAGCTCGGATTGCAGCAGAAGCCGCATCTGACAAGGAAAGAAAGATGACTCCTGAGCAGCTGACCGCCATTTATAGCAATGGGACCAACATCCTGGTGTCGGCATCGGCTGGTTCCGGTAAAACCTTTGTCATGGTAGAGCGAATCTTGGATATGATTAGCCGTGGCATCAGCGTCAACCAGCTCTTCATCTCCACCTTTACCGTCAAGGCCGCAGGAGAGCTAAAAGAGCGTTTGGAAAAAGGCTTGACCGCCAAACTAGCCCAGTCGACCAGCGATGAGGAGCGCCAGCATTTTTCAGCCCAAATCGCCGCCATCCCAACAGCGGATATCGGTACCATGGATGCCTTTTGCCAAAAATTGGTCAACCAATATGGTTATCTGATGGGCATCTCACCAATTTTCCGCATCATGACGGACGAGTCCGAGCAAGACATCCTCAAAAAACAGGTCTATACAGACCTGTTTGCCAAGTATATGCAGGGTGACCATGCCCAAGTTTTCCAAAAATTGGTCCGAAACTTTGCTGGCAATCGGAAGGATAGCCAGGCCTTTCGGGATGTCATCTACCAGATTCACCAATTCAGTCAGTCAACTGCCTCACCAGAATACTGGCTCAAGGAAATCTTGCTTCAGGCCTATGAAAATCCCCAAACCACTCAGCCAGCAGACCTTGTCCAGACTATTTTGGCAGGGCAGGACCTGAACCAGATTCTTTCTAAGGCCGAGTCCTACTTCAAGGACCATTATGAAACCGTGACCCAGGAATTTCAGAAGTCCTACAAGTACCTGAGCAATGTTTCAACTCTCATAGAGGAACTGGCCAGCTTTCCGATTCAGGCCAATCTGGAAGAGATTCAGAAAGCCTGTGCTCGGATTGACAGCCTAGCTTCTGGCCGCAATCTGGTCATGGCCATCGGTTCTTCCAAGGATGAGACCTTAAAATCCTATGCCGCGGCCTATAACCGGGACCGCAATAGCTATCTGGAACCCTTACGTAACCTGGCCCAGTCTCTCTTTACCATCCTAGCTCTGGAACCCCATCAGACGGACATCCTGCCCCTCTTGCAGCTCCTCAGAGACTTTGTCGAGGAGTTTTCAGCCCAGTATTTGGCCGCCAAACTCCAGGAAAATGCCTTCGAATTCAACGACATCGCCCATTTTGCTATCCAGATTTTGGAGGACAATCCCAGCGTAGCCCAGATTTTCAAAGACAAGTACCACGAAGTCATGGTGGATGAGTACCAGGACAACAACCACATGCAGGAACGCTTGCTGGAACTCCTCTCCAATGGCCACAATCGCTTTATGGTGGGGGATATTAAGCAATCCATCTACCGTTTCCGTCAGGCAGATCCCCTCATTTTCAACAGCAAATTCAAACTGTACCAAGACCATCCAGAGGATGGCAAACTGATTCTCCTCAAGGAAAATTTCCGAAGTCAGTCCACTGTCCTGGATTCGACCAATGGGGTCTTTAGCCATCTCATGGATGAACAGGTAGGGGATATCCTCTATGATCAGACCCATCTCTTAGTAGCCGGAAGCGAACCCCAAAAAGAAGTAGCACCCCAGCATGAAACAGAAGTCCTGATCTACAATACCGAAGATGCAGAGACTCCTTTGGAGGAGGAAGAATTCAGCTTTAGCCAGGGGGAAATCGACCTGGTGGCCAAGGAAATCATCCGCCTCCACAATGAAGAAGGGGTTAAGTTCTCAGAAATCACCTTCCTAGTGGCCTCCAGGACCCGCAACGAGCCCCTGATTGCCAGCTTTGAGCAGTATGGTATCCCTGTCGAGTCAGACGGGGGCGAGAAGAACTACCTCAAGTCTCTGGAAGTCATGATTATGCTGGACACCCTGCGCGTCATCGACAACCCCCTCAACGACTTTGCCCTGACCGCCCTCCTGCGCTCCCCCATGTTCGCTTTTGACGAAGACCAACTGGCCCGACTGGCAGTACAGGCCGACCAGACAGAGCTCTACGAGAAGCTTCTTTTGGCAAAAGCTGGCCAAGGCCAGCATCCCCAGCTGATTTCGCCAGAATTGATGGAGAAATTCAGCCATTTCTTAGAGGTACTGGCTGATTGGAGACAATTTTCGAAAAAGCACAGCCTCTATGATCTGATTTGGAAAATCTACAATGACCGACTCTACTATGATTATGTAGGGGCCCTTCCCCATGCCCAACGCCGGCAGACCAACCTCTATGCTCTGGCCCTTCGTGCCAACGGTTTTGAAAAAACAGGCTTCAAGGGTCTAGCCCGTTTTATCGGCATGATTGACAAGGTCTTGGAAAGTGACAAGGACCTGATGGAAGTGGAAGTGGCCGCCCCCAAAAATGCAGTCAACCTCATGACCATTCATCATTCCAAGGGGCTGGAGTTCAAATATGTCTTTATCCTCAATATCGACAAGCGCTTCAGTATGAAGGATACCCACTCGCCCCTCATCCTAAGCCGGGAAAAGGGACTGGGGATCAAGTATCTGGCCGATATGAAGGACCAGGTGGAAACCAACCTCCCTCATCTCAAAGTCGCCATTGAAACCCTGCCTTATCAAGTCAACCGCAGAGAACTCAACCTGGCCACTCTGTCCGAGCAGATGCGCCTCCTCTATGTAGCCATGACCCGGGCTGAAAAGAAACTCTATCTGGTTGGCAAGGGACGCAAGGATAAGCTGACTGAAAAGTTTGATGGCTCCAGTGAAAATGGCTTTTTACCAGCCAGCCAAAGAGAAGGACTCCTGTCCTTCCAAGACTGGCTCTTGGCCATTGATGCCGCCTTTCCAAGTCAGGACCTGGCCTATCGGATTCGCTTTGTTGAGCAGGAAGAGGTCCTCCCAAGTCAGATTGGCCAGCTGAAAGGCAAGGTCGATGCTGACAATCTGGCCCACAACTGCCAGTCCGAGGATATCCGCCGAGCCCTGGAAGTATTAGACAGCGTGGAGAGGCTCAATCAGGCCTATGCCCCAGCCATCCAGCTGCCAAGCTTACGGACTCCCAGTCAGGTCAAGGCCTTCTATGAGCCAGTCATGGATACAGAAGGCATGGAAATCATGGACAGGATTGTTGCTAAAAAAGAGCAAGCCATCCGCTTCCACCTACCTCAACTGGGTCAAAAAAGCAGCGCCACCAGCACAGCTATCGGCTCTGCCACCCATGAACTCATGCAACGCTTGCAACTAAGCCAAAAGATTAGCCTGGCAGACCTTGAGCAGGCCCTTGCCCAAGTCCAGGCCCCAGACTCGGTTAAGGAAAGGATGGATTTGAACAAAATTCTCAGCTTCTTTGACACCGAGCTTGGCCAGCTGATTCTGAGCAATTTGGACAAGCTATATCGAGAAGCTCCCTTTGCCATGCTGGAAGAAGACCCCATCAGCAAGGAGCAATTTGTCATCCGCGGGATCGTTGACGGCTACCTCGTCTTTGAAGACCGCATCGTCCTCTTTGACTACAAAACTGACAAATACCAACACTCAAGCCAGCTCCAGGACCGCTATGCCTTCCAGATGAAACTCTACACCAAAGCCCTCCAAGAATCCTACCAAATCAAGCAAGTAGACACCTATCTCATCCTCCTTGGAGGCCAGGAAGTAGAGGTCGTGAGGGTGTAGAGAAATCTAAAATAAATATTCAAAAAAATGTACAAAAAAACTAAAAAACAAGTGCTGAAAGCGCTTGTTTTTTGCTGGGAAAGTAGTAAAATAGTTAGTATAAGTATTTTTAAGATTGAAATTGTTCGAATTACAAAAAGAGCGCCGAACAAGGGCGCGCAAAACTGATTATGGATAACCATATTTTAACTCAAAAGGTAGATACCTTTTGGCTGTGCTGTTTCGAATGATTCCAACAAACTTAATATACCAGAAATCTAAAATAAAAGCAAGTAAAGGAGACAAAATGAAAAAGTTTAATCAAGATTATTCAATTGGACTTGATATAGGTGTAAGTTCGGTAGGTTATGCAGTGGTTGCGGATGATTTAACTGTTCCTACATTTAAGTTTAAGGTGATGGGTGATTCTCATAAGAAAATAAAGAAAAATTTAATTGGCGTTACCATGTTTGAATCTGCCAAAACAGCTCAGGAAACACGTATATTTCGCATCAACGGTCGTAGAATTGAGCGAAGGAATCATCGTATCAGTTATCTAAGAGACATTTTTAGAGAAGAAATAGAGAAGTTTGATAAGAATTTCTTTAGAAGACTTGATGAATCTTTCAGAATACTGGACGATAAAAGTGATGATATTCGAATTTTACAACCTTTTTTTGGGAATAAGGAGTTAGAAAGTAAATATCACAAAAAGTTTCCGACGATATACCATTTAAGAAAGGCTCTGGCAGATGCAAGGGAAGATGCTCCTGTGGCCGATATTCGTGAGGTGTACATGGCACTTTCACATATTTTAAAATATCGAGGCCATTTTTTGGTCAATGGA
>ERZ650312.1023-NODE-1023-length-15800-cov-10.818736_pt1 | contig 15800 bp, 10 predicted proteins | sample MGYA00376248_ERZ650312 | MGnify/ENA primary metagenome ERZ650312 (study PRJEB26733, sample SAMN07839316) | wastewater metagenome | biome: urban; feature: wastewater treatment plant; material: waste water | place: USA: North Carolina | collected 2016-07-28 ... | reverse complement strand
GATCTACACAGGCGAAGACACTCTTTCCCTACACGACGCTCTTCCGATCTTTTCCGTCAGGATTTGCTGTATCGCTTACGTGTGATTCCAATTTTTGTACCACCACTTCGTGAACGTAAAACCGATATTCCTCTGATTGTTAAAAAAATCTTGCAAGATAACAGTCTACTTCAAGGACAATCCGCTCCAGTTTTGACCCATCGAGCCATGCAAGTGATGTTGCAATACGACTGGCCGGGGAATATTCGTGAACTGAAAAACACCTTGCTTTATGCCCTGACCATGTCTCAAGGTCGAAATTATATTGATGTTCATGATTTGCCCTATGAAATCTCAAATATTGAACATGGGGATGCACTGATCACAGAGTCACTTTCAAGCAAAAATATCAGCAAAGAATTATTGGCACATTTGCTTGAGCAATATAGCAAGGACTTACAAAAGGTTGCTGATGAATTAAATATTAGCCGTACTACGTTATGGCGTTATCGAAAGAAATGGGATATTTAAGTATGAATGCTGCATGATTTATGCTTTAATACGCACAGTATGAGATGAGCCTTATATGAGTATAGAAATATCTATACGACTAGCCCTGCGAAAGCAGGGCTTTTTTGTTACTTATTTTTTTAGTTGTATTACTTCCAAAACTTTATCAGTATTATCATAAGTAACTTGATAAGCTAAATTGTTACCATCAAAAACGGATTCTGTAGGTGTTGCAATAACTTCCCACAAACCTAATGTTGCTATGTCAGCAGCGCCATGAAAAATGGTTCGTGAAACTTAGCTCCTTTACTATAGCCTTGTTTAAATGCATAAACATCAATTCGTTTACCATCTCTTAATTCAGAACTAAGAGGCGGGCCAAATTCAGCGAGAATACGTGATCGTGGCATTCCATAGGCCAACAAACTAACATCTTTTTTATCCGGTTGTTTTGCAGCCATAACAACTGCACAACCTGTAAATAAGGTTGGACTTACCAATGTCAAAATAGCGACTAAAATTATTCTTTTCATAAAAATACCCCCACTAATTAAGTGAGGGTATTTTATAGAAATTTTACTAAAAATAGTAGATGATTAAGTCAACTGAGCAGCAGCAATTTTCTTAGTATCGATGTCTTTAGCAGCATCTGTATACTCGCTCATCTTGTCGAAGCTTAAGTATTGGTAGATGTCAGCAGACATGCTATCAATTTGAGCTGCATACTGTTGGTATTCTTCTGGAGTTGGTAATTTACCAAGTACAGCAGCAACAGAAGCAAGTTCAGCAGACGCTAAGTAAACGTTCGCACCTTGACCTAAACGGTTCGGGAAGTTACGAGTAGAAGTCGATACACAAGTAGTGTTCGGAGCTACACGTGCTTGGTTACCCATACATAATGAACAACCTGGCATTTCAGTACGCGCGCCAGCTTTACCATAAGTATTGTAGAAACCTTCTTCCATCAATTGACGTTCGTCCATACGCGTAGGTGGAGCAATCCACAAACGAGTTGAAAGTACGCCACCAGGAACTTTCTCTAACAACTTACCAGTTGCGCGGAAGTGACCGATGTTTGTCATACATGAACCAACGAATACTTCGTCAATTTTCACGCCTTGAACATCAGAAAGCAATTTCGCATCATCTGGGTCATTCGGGCAGCAAAGAACTGGTTCAGTAATTGTCGCAAGGTCAATTTCATACACTTTCGTGTATTCAGCGTCAGCATCAGCTTTAAGAAGTGATGGATTCGCTAACCATTTTTCCATGTTCTCAACACGACGAGCCATAGTACGCGCATCGCCATAACCTTCAGAAATCATCCACTTCAACATTGTGATGTTTGATTTCAAGTATTCAGCAACTTTCTCTTCAGAAAGCGTGATAGAACAACCCGCAGCAGAACGTTCAGCAGATGCATCAGAAAGTTCGAATGCTTGTTCAACAGTAAGGTCAGTTTCCATTTCTGTTAAGTCGATCTCAAGGATACGACCAGAGAAGATGTTTTTCTTACCTTTCTTCTCTACAGTTAAGTCACCTTGCTGAATCGCAACGTAAGGAATTGCATGTACAAGGTCACGTAGTGTGATACCAGGTTGCATTTTACCTTTGAACTTAACAAGTACAGATTCAGGCATATCCAGTGGCATAACACCAGTCGCAGCAGCGAATGCTACAAGACCAGAACCCGCTGGGAATGAAATACCAATTGGGAAACGTGTATGTGAGTCACCACCAGTACCAACGGTATCTGGAAGAAGCATACGGTTTAACCAAGAGTGAATAATACCGTCACCTGGACGTAAAGATACACCGCCACGGTTCATGATGAAATCAGGAAGCGAGTGTTGCATTTGAACGTCAACTGGTTTTGGATACGCAGCTGTGTGACAGAAAGATTGCATAACAAGGTCAGCAGAGAAACCTAGGCAAGCCAAGTCTTTCAATTCGTCACGAGTCATTGGACCAGTGGTATCTTGCGAACCAACAGTCGTCATCTTAGGTTCACAGTAAGTACCTGGAAGTACGCCTTGACCTTCAGGAAGACCACATGCGCGACCAACCATTTTCTGTGCTTGAGTGAAACCTTTGCCAGTAGCAGCAGGTTGAACTGGAGTACGGAATAAAGTAGATGGAGCAAGACCTAAAGCTTCACGCGCTTTAGTGGTCAAACCACGACCAACGATTAAGTTGATACGACCACCCGCACGTACTTCGTCTAGAAGCACTGGAGTTTTAAGTTCAGCTTCAGCAATGACTGCGCCGTCTTTAGTTGCAGTTACTTTTGCAGCAGCATGATCAATGTTAAGAACGATTTCATCGCCCATGTTCATGTTTGCAACATCAATTTCGATTGGCAACGCGCCAGCATCTTCCATTGTGTTGAAGAAAATCGGAGCGATTTTAGAACCTAAGCAGTAACCACCGTCTTTTTTGTTCGGGATGTGAGCAATTTCGTCACCGAAGAACCAAAGTACAGAGTTAGTTGCTGATTTACGGCTTGAACCAGTACCAACAACGTCACCTACGTAAGCAACTTGGTTGCCTTTCGCGATCAAGTCTTTGATTTGGTTAAGTGGACCAACTTCACCAGGAACTTCTGGGTTGATACCGTCACGTACGTTTTTCAACATTGCATTTGCGTGCAATGGAATGTCTGGGCGGCTCCATGCGTCTTGTGCAGGTGACAAGTCGTCAGTGTTAGTTTCGCCAGTTACTTTGAAAACAGTCAGTTTGATTTCAGTCGGAACGTCTTTACGAGTCGTGAACCATTCAGCATCAGCCCAAGATTGCATAACCGCTTGTGCATTCGCGTTACCCGCTTTTGCTTTGTCTGCAACGTCATGGAACGCATCAAATACAAGAAGCGTTTTCTTCAATGCTTCAGCCGCTAATTCAGCAAGTGCAGCATCGTCAAGAAGAGCAACTAAAGGAGCAACGTTATAACCACCAAGCATAGTGCCTAGTAAGTAAACCGCACGTTCTTTAGAAACTAATGGTGAAGTCGCCTCGCCTTTAGCCAAAGCAGCTAAGAATGCAGCTTTAACATATGCAGCTTGGTCAACACCCGCTGGAACACGGTTTTCTAGTAAATCAACTAAAAATGCTTCTTCGCCAGCTGGTGGGTTTTTTAATAATTCAACTAATGCAGCTGTTTGAGCATCGTCAAGTGGCTTCGGTGGGACTCCGAGTGCGGCACGTTCTGCAACGTGTTGGCGGTAAGCTTCTAGCACGGTGTTATTCCTCTTTTTTAAAAAATTATTTACGTATTCCTGCTTTAAATAAAGCTACGTAAATAATATGGACTGCTTAATTTTACTAAAATTCCAGTTAAAAGTTAATGCGCTACAAGTGTTTCTTCGTGATGCCCATTATTTTCTAACTAAATGATGTTCATATCGATTGGACATAAAAACAGCAATATAGTCAGATCGTTTGGAATTGTTTCACATTAACTTTGAACTGCCATTTAAAAATAAAAAAGGCAACCTATGTTGCCTCTTTTTACGCAATATAAATATTCAACCTTAGTGTACCGTTGTCGCTTGAATATATTGTTTGAAACTTTCACGACAGCCTTCAAATTTCATCTGAATTTCATCCTCATGTAAATTTTGATGTGCAGAGCTTGCAAAAGAAATTTGTACTGAAATTCGTGTAGGTTCATGGTCAAGTGCGTGTTTGAAGTATACATGGTCACCCAAGCTGAGAACATAATGACCACCGCCAATTACGGCCACACCATTTTCATCTTCCAAGAGTAAATCTGCGTGATTTAAATAGCCAACAACTTCCATTTTCTGCTCCTCTCGTTTTTTTATTCTAGGTTCATTATTCTTTATTTTTATATGCTTTGCTATATATATGATTTAGAGTTTTGTCACAAAAAGTTCCATGCAAAAAATAAAAAACCGTTCCTTAGAACGGTTTGTAATCTGGCATTTCAGTATGCGGTGTTGCAATACATTTTTCAGTATATTTCACACGAACTTTTTCACGCGCACCTTCAATATCGGACTTAATTTCAGCCTCAGGTAAAGCATAAACATCTTCAATAATTTCTAACGCAAATGCCTTAGTCATTTCGTCTTCAACTTTATTGGCATGCTCAATCGCTTTATCTTTTTCAATGGCATTTTGACGGTCTAACATAATTGAACGTGCTGCATTACCAATACTTTTACAATAGCCATGCCATTGCTCTTCTGGTGTTAACGGTTTTTTTTCAGCACAACCCACCAGTGCAATCACAGCAGCCAAAGCGAATAACTTTTTCATTACAACCCTCCTATTCGCCCTATCATAATCAAACTTTTTCAAATGAAGAACCATTACCCACTTTAAATAGTATAAAAGCCCAAATTTGGGCTTTTATACTTAGAAAAATTAACCGCAGCTTGCTTGAACTACTTTATTGGTTTTCGGATCGACTGTTACTGTCACACGGTCTTCGCGATAATCCATAGTCACAGGCTGCCCTGGTTGTACTAAGCGTACCATCTTCGCACTGGTTTTTTGCTTAATCTGTGCTTCAGTTAAATTTGACTGACCAATCAAAGCTGTCGCTTGCTCAGCAACACATTTGCTTTGACTAGCACGGAAAAGCGCCCATTCTTCAATGATTTGACCATTCGGCAAATGGCAATAGCCTACTTCACCATTGGCCTCTTTTCGAATCTCTAATTTACCACCCTGTTCAACACAGTATGTACTGGCAGGATTAGCCATACCTAAAGTTGGCTTTTCAGTTTCATTCTTTTGCGCAGTACTACAACCCGAAATAGCAGCAACCATTAATCCAAGCATTAAGATTTTTTTCATAAAAAATATTTCTTTAAATAAAAGATCAACATAGCAAATATATTTTTAAAAAACTGTGCGAGTTTTGCAAAATTTAAGATTGCATAAAAAAGCCCATCACTTGACGGACTTTTTATTTTGAAAAGCTAGATTTTCAGGTCAATTTTAATTGACTGAGTGAATATCAAGCTCTTCATTTTTCGCTAAAACTACAGATGCTAGAATTGGAGTACCTAAAATGAACGGCATAGCAAAGATCCAAAAGACCACGGTATAGTGCGGATCAAAGAAAAACTGAATAGCAAGCGCCACTAAAATTAAAACTGAAAATAAAATCACTGCAAAGCGTATTACAAAATTGATCGGCATAAGGATCATCACTCTAAATTTAGCAAGTCCATTTACTATACACCTACTTTCAATATGGTTTAATTGATTTTAAGTATCTAGTGTCTGTTATTCATAGGTTTTCTTCATCTATCAAATAAAGAGTTTTAACAAATGGCAGATTAAGCTTTTTTTAACCCCTAAAAATAAAGCCTACATGATGTAGGCTTTATTTAGCAGAAGAGTGGCTTTAGAACTTCCAGTTATAAAAGACGTCGATGGCACGCTCTAATGACTGACTCGCTTCTAAGTACATACGTTTGTTCATTTGATAACGCAGGGTCAGTTTATTAACTGGTGTAAAGACACCCACGCCATAACGGATATATAAGTCAGGTGTAATATAACCCGTCAGGCTGACTTGTGTGTCATCCCCTGTGCCTTGCGCATCCAGCGCTAAACCGCTTAAACCAAAAGTACGTCCAATTTGGTTAGTAAAGGCGCGTGTCCCGCCTAAACCTAAACTAATCCCTGCGGCAGCAATGGTGTTATTGACATCTGACTTAAAGCCTTCCGTTTGACTTAAACCAGTTGTACCTTCATTAATGCGGCCTGTAATTAATGCATTCAAAGCTTCTTGCTCGGAAAGCCCTGCATCGTTATAGACTTGAATATTGGGTGATGTTGCCGTACCCGTCACACGGAAACCCACCGTGCTGCCTTGTACATTTTTATTTGCATCGACATCCAGTGTTGGGTTGCTCAACACACCGTTAAAACGCGCAATGGCACGGTTTAAGTCCAAACTCTGCCCATAGGCTTCAATTTTAACTTTCTGACTTACCCCAATTGCACCATTGGCACGCATTGCGGTTTCAGCACCGCGCTGCGATAGATATAAACGACCTAACAATGGAATACGACTATTAAACCCTTGGAAGACAACTTGATTACCTAGTCCGACCATCAGATCGGCACGAATGTCCCAAGGTTTGGCGCTATTTAAAATCGCCAATTGGTTTTGGCCTTCTCTGACTACGCGTACATCAGACGATACATTCACCACAGGTACAGATGCTTCAGGCATCGAAATAAGCGCACGAGGAACTTGAATTTCACCGTTTAAGGTCAACTTCCTACTCAACGGCAAAACATCCAGTGTGATTTTCGGTGTCACTAGCGCGGTAATTAATGGCGCTTGGCGAATCAGTAAATTTTCTCCATTCAACTGAAGCTGAATGCGTGGATCATTCTTCCAATCTACCGTCCCTGTAAGTGTACCCACGCCACGACCACTGTTAAAAGCACCATTGATGGTGGCTTGGTCTTGGCGTATAGCGGAATACAGCTGAATATTGGTCAAATTGACTGGCAGTGAAATCATACTAATCGAACCGTCTTTCAGGCGGACATCGCCTGTAAGTAGTGGTGCTTTTAGCGTTCCATTAATTTTACCTGCATACGAAAGTGTTCCGCCCATTGAGCGTACATCCGCAATGAAAGGCTTAAAGACTTTGAGTTGCACCTGATCAAATGCAATTTCACCGCGCATAGGCATGTTGTCTCGATACGGATCAATAACGACATTGGCATAGCCCACGCCAATTTCAGGCGTTTTGACATCCAAACGAATTTGTAACCCTTCTGCGATGCTTTTGGCAACCAAAGCCACTTGTTCGTATTTTAAGGTTGAACCCATATCTTGTGGGTCATCCGCCGCCAAGCCAATCACACCATTTCGGGTGACTAAACGCGCATCAATTTTTGGTTTAGACCCTTGTGCCCAAACCGCTTTAGCATGACCATTTAACTTACCTGTAATTGCTAACCCTTCAGGCATAAAGGCAGCAAAGTCGTTTAGGTCAAGGTTTTGAGTCAAGAATGAAATATTGCCACGTGTTTTACTGACACGAATCGGCTGGTCAAAACACAACTGACTTTGTTGACTCATCCAACAATGCGCACCAATCAACAAATCTGCTTTGGCACTGTTATAGACCACGGCTGCACTTTGGCGCTGTACCAAACGTGCGCGCAAAGAGTCAAAATCACCTTTTTGGATCTGGCCTAACCAATCATTTTGCGCATTAAAACCACCTGCCAATTGCACATAAAATTTCGACTTTTCGTTTTGTGCAGAAACTTTTAATAAATGGGCTTTGCGAATACCTGCCAGTGAAATTTCACCTTGTTGAATTTCACGATTACCACTTCTTAAACTTTCCATTTTTGCAGTCAATAATGACGGTGTTGTTTCCGATGTCGGTAATTGCCCGACAATGCGTAATTTACGCATATCAATCAGATCTTTAAAGCCAAAATTATCCACTGCTAAGTTTGTCGTAGCCCTTAAACGTGGTTGAGATTGGATATTTAAATAGCCGTAGGCACGGCCACGTAAGCCCGCATAAATTTCATACAGAGTAGGTGCATTAATATTCAGTCTTAAATTTTGCGCATTACCTGTCGCTTGCACTTGGTTTTTGGCATAAGCCAACAGTAGGTTATTCGCTTCAAACTGTTGCGGTAAAAAGCCCTTTTCGCTGGAGTTGAGCACCAAAGCTAAATTACCTGTGCCACGCACTGGCTTATTGTTCAGTGTACCTGCGAGGTTTAAGCTCTCAATGTTAATGCGTTTTAAAGCATCCGACCATGTGCCTTTGGTTTTCACTACACCAGACAATTCGCCTTTAACACTAGACGCAAAATATTGCGGTTTAAAACGAATAAATGCTGCATTCACATCCCAAGTGATGCCGTGAATAAAATGCACCAAACCGCTGGCATTAATTTGACCTGCCACACCATTGTGTTTCAACTCAGTTACTTTAATAAACTCAGGCGTTCCTGAAAGTTTTAGGTTTAACGCACCCTGACTGGCTTCAAACTGGCTGGCTTTTAAAGCGCCATCATAGTTCACTGCATAGCCTTTGAAAGCACCACCCGCTTTTTCATCATTAAACAGGAGTGCCGCAGTTGACTGACCAGTTAAGTGAACCGTTTCATTATTACCCACCAACTTTCCAGTCAGATCAATGCCTTGTAGCTGAATGATCTGTTGATTCGGTTTGGCATAACCACTTGCTTGTAGCTTTCCATTTAATAAATTAACCGGTGAAGCTTCTGCTACCATTTGCGGGTTAAAATCTTTCGCGTTTAAAGCGGCCTTCCACTTCAGTTGACGTTTCTCATCTGGTAGCTCAACCACCGCATTACCACTTAAGCTTCCCTTGCCTGCCACATAACTAAAACTCGGCACATTTAAATTATTATTTTTAAAATTTAACTGTGCGAGGTAATTACCCGCAGGTAACGTCGCTTTTTCGTGTTGACTCACAACAGTAGCAACATGAATATCTTGCTGACCTTCAACCAACGCCAGTTTTACATCCCCTGAAGCACTACTTAACCAGCCGATATAAGGCACGGCGCGGTCAATATTTTTCCAAGAGACATCCATCAACATTGGCTGGACTTTGTTATTTTTCTCTGGGTTTTGGTCTAGTTTGAGATGCCATGCTTCATAACGATCAAAGTCTAGATCTGCGGTTAAGTGTAAGCCTTTTTCAAGCGTACCTTGTGATGCAATTTTTGCATCCAAACTTGGCGGTAGAAAGTCAGAAACCACTTGTGGCAGTACATCGTCTTTAGGATTGATTTTATCTAAACGACCTTGTACATCCCAAGTGACATGATCTTTCCAACTCACCACACCACCCAGATTGACCGAACCTTTCATCAACTGAGCATTTAGGTTATCAATGTCAAGTTGATGAACCAAATCGGTATGCATCAAAGCAGTATATTGACCTTTAGGAATGTCTTTACCACTCAGATCTGTATTTAAGTCGATATTTAAACGTTCGATATCACCTGAAAATTTAGCAACGCCTTTTTCAGCATAGAGTTTGTAATCGGTCAACAGCGGTAAGTTGTAATGATTAAATTTAAGCTGACCTTGCATCGGTACATGCTTACGTACAGGGTGCAAAATGGCCCAACCCGTCAACAGTTCAGGTGTCCGCGTTGCAAAACCCGCTTGGATAGTGTCCAGTGTCCCCGTTGCGTGTACAGCAATATCATGCACATTTAAACTATCACGCAGTGCCGGTAAGTTTGCAATGGCGGTCGCTTCAAGCGGATATTTCCCTGAGAATTTCATTTTCCCAGTTGCTTTACGAACTGCTAAATAGCCCATGTCCATACGAGAGTCTTCAAACTCAAGTTCCGTCCCCGACCAGAGGGCATTATTTAAATGCACATCATAAAAATCTACTTGGGCATCGGATGCAGTCCGGATATTTAAATGATCAACATCTGCGGTATCTAAACGTAAAACAAAGGGTAATTTAATTTCGCTGAACTTAAACGGTTCATCACTCGGTTCACCTTTGGTAATGATGCGCAAATTGCGCACATCGGCTTCACGTAAATGAATTTCTTTATCTAAGATGGCGCGCCAGCCCAAACTCACATCAGCACGGTCAATTTTGACATCAACAGGCTTTAAGGTGACCACCACATTTTTAAGAATAATGCCTTTCCACAGATTACCGCCTTCATACTCATATTGGATAATCTGCTGACGTTGTAAAACTTGGTCAAGTAAGAACTTACTGCCTTTATCGGTAGAAAACATGACCGCAAGCGATATCACCAACAAGATGAGCGTCAACAACAGCGTCAAAATGACACTTCTAAAAATACGTCGCTGCTTGATGAGCGGCGCAGGTGGTGTTGGTTCTTGCTGCTGTTCTACTTCAGCCATAGTCTTCCCAAAAAAGTGTTAAATTTTATAATAATGAGCCAATAAAGAAATGCACACGTATCGGATGACTATCATCAGAAATACCTGAAGCTACATCAATCCGAATGGGGCCTATCGGTGATGCCCAGCGCACACCAAGACCGACACTGTATTCGGTGTCATTGCTAAAATCTGTATCATAAGCATTACCAAAGTCGCTGAATACTGCTGCACGCCAGCCTTCTTTAAACTGGTAATTGTATTCCATGGAGCCAACAGCTAAGGCCTGACCACCCACTTTAAAACCATCGACCACAGGTGACAGACTCTTGTAGTCAAAACCACGAATGCCTTGGTCTCCACCCGTGAAATAACGTAAGTTATAAGGGACTTTATTAAAGTCTGGGGTAAAGATATAACCGAGATCGCCACGTCCAACAAACTGGTGATTATCATTTTCACCTAAGGAATAGATAAAGCGCCAACCCGCATTTACGATGGCCATATCTGCATCTGAAAGTAGGCTTTCGCTCCCCAATTGAATTTTATAGGTTTGTTTAATTCCTTTGCTTGGGTTGACCCGTTTATCACTGTCAATTCTAGAAATTTCATAACCCAATAAAAGTGACTCTTGCTCTGGGTCATCATTGGCAATAAATGCATCAGGGATATCTGTTGCACTCGCTGTACCTTTTTGCGTTAAGCGGTCTAAACGGTAACGCACCCCATAAGTATGTTGCCAGTTCCCCATTGGGTTTTTAATGACACGGTCAGCCCCTGCAACTGCTGATTCTGTGAGTAAGTTTACGCCCTGTCCCACATCATCACGCACTTCACGCTCATAACCCCCCACGAGACTGATATAATCATTCAGTGGATGTTTATAAGGAATATTATAACGACCGTCGATAGACTGACGAATTTCTGAAAGCTCAAAGTTGGCGTCAAAAGAGTGACCACGTCGGTTTACAATGGCACGACGGTATTGCGCACGTAAACGCGCACCAGAGTCACTACCATAACCTGCGCCGACTTCTACACTGTTTAACTGGTCCGCGTTTAAAGTAACTTTAACAGGAATTACTTTTGTTTCTCGAGCTTCCAGTTTTAAACGTTCTTCTTCACTTTCTTTGGTTTCTTGTGCGGTGCGAAGCGCTGCTTGTGCTTTGTTCTGCTCGGCATCATTGACACCGGCGAACTGTGCTTCGCTCACCACAGACTGTGTTACTTCACGATTTGAAACAACTTCTTTCCTCTCTTGGATCAAAGCATCTTGACTAGAAAGCTGTTGTTCATCGACCAACTGCTGTAAATCAGGGGGTAACTCGCGAATTCTTTCAACAGGGTCCGGTCGAACGGCATCTACCAAGCTGTAGTTAAAGTAACGTGAGTTGGTCAAATTATTGGCCAAACCATTAACACGCCAAAAGGTATAGTCCGCGCCAGGCTCCCAAGTCACTAAACTTTGCAAAACATCTAAATCAATAGGCAGTGGTTTACTTGAGTCACTCATCACAAACTCAACACCGCCGAGTTTATAGCGTTCACCTGTTTCATAACGTAAGTTAATGTCTGCCGTATTTTGCGGCTGTTCCACTTTCACATCATGTAAGCGCCAGTAACTGTCAAAGAAACCGTTATTGCTGGCCGCTTCATTAATTCGTGCTTTGGTCGACTCGTACAAACCATGATGCAATACATCACCGACGTCTTGTTCAGGTAAGACTTTAATCACTTGGAACTGCGGTAAGTACTGACCTGCACCACTAAACTCGATGTTTTGTTCTTCAATCCGCACAGGTATATTCGGCACCACTTGAATGCGCACACGGTTATTGCTGGTTTTTTCAAACTTAAATTCCGCATTATAAAACCCGACGGCTTGTGCGGCTTGGTTTGAAATTGAGCGTAGCTGCGGCAATGCCGAAGGAAAATCTTCAAAAGACTCTTGTGTAAAGCTTGAAACTTTACCTTCAATATTTTCTTTTAAATTAACCAAAGCGGCCTGATACGCTTTATTGGATATTTCGCCTTCATATTTCGCATTGATGATTTCAACATCCGCACTGATCCGCGGTACTTTTGCAGTATCCAGTTCTCTTGGTGGTCGAATTTTATAAAGCATGCGCTTAAAGAAATTGGGTTCTTTGGCAATTTGCTCTTCAGCGCTCATGCCAAAGTCTAAGGTATTGCCTTCCGTGTTGGCTTCTACAGAAATTTTACTGTCTGCTTGGATGCTTTGCATCAGTTGATCAACATTGACTGGAGCTTGATTAATTTCCGCCATTTCCTGTTGAGTGGCATCACTCACCACCAGCTCTTTCGTTTGGCCACTACGATAAGCTTGTGCTTCTGCTTTCGCTTGCTCAGCCACCTGATAAATATCATTGGCCATGCCTTGATCAACTTGCACAGTTGGAAAATCTTCAAGATCATCAAACTCAATCGGTGCAAATTCAGGTAAATTTTTTAAAGCCGTCTGCTGCTGTTGCAACATTTGCATACTGTCTGGAACCGTGGGCTGAACTACAGAATTTTCAACTTTTTTTAATTCGTCCGCGCTGCCCATACCTTGGCGAATTGCTTCTTTTTTAATGTCTTCAGTGAATTGCGTAGAAGTTTGTGGCTCGACTTGTGCGTTACTTGGTTCAATCGCAACGGGCGTTTCAGCCAAAGCGGCTTGTGACAAAAGCGTTAAAAAGATACTCAGACACAAATATTTATTGTTATGATGCCACGGTATGAAAGAATTCATACTCAATGAAAGAGTCGACTTTTTAAATTGTGTTTTGGCAAGCATAGAAAACTCTAAATTTATTTAATCGTTATGGATTTGCTCTAATGAATTGTCACAAAAGAACTGAAATCTATTGATTATTTTACCCAATTTCAGGTTTTAAATATCTTACATGATTTTATTGAACGTTTGAGCAATTAGTCACATTTCTTAATAAAACTTAATGCAGTGCAAAAAGCATGAAAAACAATGAACATCTATTAAGTACCCGTCGTTTTCTTCCCATGTTTATTACCCAATTTTTTGGTGCTTTAAACGACAATGTCTATAAACAAGCTTTGCTTTTAGTCATTACTTATGGATGGATTAATCAACAAGCCGCGGATGTCAGTACCTTAAATAATTTAGCCGCGCTGTTATTTATTTTGCCTTACTTCATTTTTTCTGCAACCGCAGGACAAATTGCCGATAAGTTTGAGCGCTCACAACTTATTCGTGGCATCAAAGTTCTAGAAATTGTGATTATGCTCATCGGTTCCGCGGGTTTCTTATTGGGCAATTTATGGCTGCTGCTCTTGGCTCTATTTATGATGGGCACGCACTCCACCTTCTTTGGCCCCATTAAATACGCCATTTTACCTGAGATTCTAAAACCAAATGAACTCATGTCGGGCAATGCGCTATTTCAGTCGGGCACCTCCATTGCTATTTTAATCGGGATGATTTTGGGTGGCGCAGTCATTTCGGTTTCTCAAGGCAATCTTATTTGGATCAGCCTGACTGTCGTCATCATTGCCATTTTGGGTTATCTCTCCAGCCGATTTATCTTAAAACAGCAAGTCAGCTCACCCGAGTTAAAAATTGATTGGAATTTCTTTAGAACCAGTTTTCAAACACTCAAATATGCCAAAAGCCTCCCCCTCATCTTTATGATTTTACTGGGAAATTCATGGTATTGGTTTTACGGTGCAACCTATCTCACCCAAATTCCACAGTTGACTCAACAAAACCTACATGCATCAGAAAATGTCGTCAGTCTTTTACTCACGTTCTTTTCTGTCGGGATTGGAGTCGGCTCCCTGCTGTGTCGTAGAATTGGTGGCTCTGAAGTGAATATTAAAATGGTGCCTATCGGTGCGATTGGGCTCACCCTATTTGCCTTTTACTTGGCTTTGAGTCTAGCCTTTGTACCTGAGCGTACAGGCGCGATGATGAATGTCGCGGATATGTTTAACCACGGTGCAATTTACTACCATGTCATGCTTGCGGTGACCTTGCTCGGCATCAGTGGTGGTTTTTATATTGTGCCGCTATACGCCATGATGCAAGCCTATTCACCGCGTTCACATCGTGCACGTGTTGTTGCCGCAAACAACATATTAAATGCGGTGTTTATGGTGTCTTCTGCTGTATTTTCGATTATCATTTTAAGTGTTTTGAAGATTGATATTAAAATACTTTTCAGCATTACTGCTGTATTAAGTGCGGGCTTTACGCTGTGGTTGTTATATCGACTCAAACCCATGCTAAAAACTGTACAACCTGAGTTAGAGGACTAAAGTTATGCGTCATTACACTGGCATCGATAAATTTATCAATTCTTTTGATCAAGCCCTGCGTAGCTTAGTTCCAGGCACAACGTCTGCTCAACGTGAAAACCCAGGCAAGGCGGTAGAAACCCAACTCGCAGTGAGTGAAGCACGTCATGTTGCAGGTCTAATGCGGGTCAACCATAGTGGTGAAGTGTGTGCACAAGCGCTTTATCATGGGCAAGCTTTAACGGCAAAACTGCCAAATGTACGCCGCGAAATGGAACAAGCCGCGATTGAAGAACAAGACCATCTTGCATGGTGTGAAGACCGCTTAAAAGAGCTAGATAGCCATACCAGTCTGCTCAATCCAATTTGGTACGGCTTATCCTTTGGTATGGGTGCAATCGCAGGCATTGCAGGCGATAAATATAGCTTAGGTTTTGTTGCAGAAACTGAACGCCAAGTGAGCCTGCACTTACAACATCACATCAGCCAACTCCCTGCTCAAGATGACCGTTCACGTAATATCCTTGTGCAAATGAATGAAGATGAATTACACCATCGTGATACAGCACTGAATGCTGGCGGAGTCGATTTGCCAATTCCTGTCAAAATCACCATGACGGCTATTTCAAAACTCATGACCAAGACCAGTTATTTTATTTAAGCAAATATGCCTTACTCTTATAAAAAAGCAGTGGTTATGCCACTGCTTTTTTATTGACTCTAATTTGCTTATTCCGCTGATATCGGCAGTAATAAAGTATTACCTACTTGCTTTAAATTCGCCGTATATTTTGACGCTAGTGATGGATTGGATGGATAGCTTTTCCCATTGTACTTCAGTATGACCTGTCCTAAACCACGGGTATAAACCGACAAATCACGCCAACCTTGGGTTTGGGTACTTAAGGCATAAATCGGTGTAGATGACACGGTCATTTTGCTATGCGGTTGAAAACTTCCATTTGCAAGACCTTTAAAGACCAACAACGTACAGCCACCTGAACCACACCACTCCATCCCACTTAACAACACCACGGCATCATCGATTCCGTCTTGGTTTAAATCATATAGGCTAGTTTGATAATCCGATTGATCTTGGGTATAGGTCTGAACAGCTAGTTTTAACCCTTGTTTTTCAGTCGTTTGAGATACACTCGTT
>ERZ650312.1022-NODE-1022-length-15802-cov-6.933638_pt1 | contig 15802 bp, 16 predicted proteins | sample MGYA00376248_ERZ650312 | MGnify/ENA primary metagenome ERZ650312 (study PRJEB26733, sample SAMN07839316) | wastewater metagenome | biome: urban; feature: wastewater treatment plant; material: waste water | place: USA: North Carolina | collected 2016-07-28 ... | reverse complement strand
GATCTACACAGGCGAAGACACTCTTTCCCTACACGACGCTCTTCCGATCTCGGTGGACAAATTGGACTATACAGGTATTGATTGGGTGATTGTCGGAGGTGAAAGTGGATTTGGAGCCAGAGAAGTCAAAAAAGAGTGGGTGGTAGATGTCCAACAAAAATGCGAACGACACGATATACCATTCTTTTTCAAGCAATGGGGCGGCGTAAACAAAAAAGCAAACGGCAGACGATTAGACGGTAAAATTTACGATGGATTGCCAATCGCAAGAAGAAGTTTATTTACTGCATGAAACAACACAGAGAGTCCAAATGAACATAAAAATTTTATATCCAAACGGTGATGAGTTCAAACCAACGAATATTGCCGTATCGGCGGCTAGGACGTGTTATTTTCCGAATGGGCTTGTGGAGCCGTCCAAAAGCGAGGGGTGGGGGGCAAAAGAGAATTTGCTATCCTCTATTTTTGAGGCGGGGCATCATACTACCCTTCAGCATGCCCATTTTACGATACTTATAGACGGGATGAGCCGACATCTCATCTGGAGGCTTTTGCACTCTCATCCATACTACAATTCCGAGCAGATAAGCCAACGATACGCAAAGATGAAGGCCGAAAATTTTGTTTACCCGAAAGGGGGCGACAAAGATGCGTGGAGTGCGTATTATGAGGGTGTGTTCAAAAGCTATGAGCTTCTGACCGAAAAGCTGAAAATCAAATTTGAAGAGATTTTGCCGAAATTCAAGAAAAAAGAGGCAATCAAAAAAGCTCAAGAGTTCGCCAGATATGTACTGCCACAGGGGATGGGGGCATATCTGTACCACACTATCAACCTAACGGTAGCCCTGAGATATATAGCTTTGGCAAAGGAGCTTCCGGAGGTTAGAGATGAGGCTTTGGAGTTTGTATCACAACTCTCAAATGCGCTTTTGGAGATAGACCCGTCTCTAGCTCCTCTCATAGAGTACGCCAGAGGGGCAAAGGCCGGTTTTGCCGAATTTGATATAGATATGCTGAAAAAAGACAAAGATATCAAAGATGATGAAAGCGTCAAGATATTTGACGTGGTAAACCCTTATCCTTATGAAGTGAGCGCCAATTACTCCGATGTGCTGAGGCTCTCAAATATGAGCATAGACGGGGCAAGTCTCGGCGGTTTCACATCTTATATGAAGCTCTCCCTCTCCGCTGATGCCCAAAATCAAAGGCACAGGCGTTCCGTTGCCGTCAGGCCGTCTTTGGAGAAGATATACAAAAAAGAGTATTACACTCCCCCTATTATCGCAAAGGATGCTGAGCTTGTTAGTATTTACAAAGATGCAATGGAGGGTGCGTATACGTTTTTTGAGTCGCAGCGCCCCAAAATAGGTTTCGGCGAGGCGGTCTATGCGTTGCCAAATGCTCATCTGATAGAGATAGTCGAGCGAAGCGATATGGCAAGCTTCAACCACAAGGCGCAGATGAGACTATGTTTTAACGCCCAAGAGGAGATATATGACATCATCTATGCTCAAGCGGCGGAGCTCAGAAAAGAGGGTGTGAGGGGTGCCGATAAACTATTGCCGCCTTGTGCATTGAGGGCTGAAAACGGAATATTCCCGACTTGTCCGGAGGGGCCGAGGTTTTGCGGTGTGAAGGTGTGGAAAATTCCATTTGAAGGGCTAAAAAGAGAGTACTGATGGAGGCTTTAAAAGCTTTTCACCTTATCGGGGTGGCGTATTTTTTGGGGTTTTTACTCCTCGACGCTATTGTTTTGCGACGTTTTTTGGATAGTGAATGTCGTGGCAAAAAGATTTTGTTCTACGAAAAGGCAAAATATTCACTCTATTTTTTTACAGCCGTCATTGTGCTCACCGGTGTTTTGATGTTTTATCCGACCAGATTTTATGATGATATCTTTTGGCTAAAGGGATTTTTCGGGATTTTTTCGATCCTCCTTTTTTTCCTTTCGCCGATATTGGTCAAAAAGTTTTTAAAGGGGTATGTCGGAGCGATATATGCCGTCGTTACTATAACGGCTCTTTTTGCGGGGGCTATAGCTGTTTTTTCAGGCAGATAAAGGGACTCTTTAAAATTTATAACGTTATAGTTTTTTACTGACATTATGCATAAAAGTGCACACTCTCTTACTCTCCCGCTTTTAAGCGGGAAGCTTCAGGGGGATGCAAGGGACACTCGTGTCCCTGCCACAAATACGGGCTTTGCCCATATTTGTGCACAATATCAGTTTTTCTTAAATAATCTCACACAAACGGAATTAAAATTGTCGGCAAAAATTTACCTTGCCAAGCTCTATTTAAAAAATTTTTTTATTACACTGCTTGGGCTTGAGCTTTTTTTTCTTTTAATAGACTATTTGCAAAACCAAAAGAATATACCTGATTCGGCAAACCTTTTGGTTTTATATTTTTACTACCAATCTTTTGCCGCCCTCAAAATCACGTTATCGCTGTCTCTTGTTTTCGGGGCTTTGTGGAGTCTGGCCTATTTGGTTAGAAGCAACGAGATGACCGCTTTTGAGAGCATAGGTTTGCCGAAAAGAAAAGTTTTATCCCCTTTTGTTTGCCTCTCTTTTGTAGTTAGTATTTTGTATATCGGGCTAAACTTTACACCGGTAGGCTACTACTACGACGAAGCTAGAGGGATACTCGGCGGACAGGGCGGAGGGCGCTCCGGAGAGCTGTTTTTTAAGTACAAAAACGAGTTTATATATATCAAAAAACTAAACACCCTCTCAAAAACTGCCGAAGATATGAGGATTATCGGGATAGAGGGAAAGAGGGTCAACTACCACGTTGTCGCTGATTTTGGAAAGTTTGAGAACGATTCGTGGACTCTTAAAAATGTAAAAATCATCTACCTGAATAATGCTCACCAGCCATTCATAAAAGAGGTTCAAAAAGCGGAGGTAAAAACTCTGGATGGGTTCAAGCCGAAAATTCTGGATAATATCTCAAACTACGGAGAGGGGCTAAATATTGTAGATGCGGTGAATGCGATAATACTCCTCAAAAATCAGTCAATCAACACCGACAAGATAAAAGCCTCTTTGTTAAATGCGCTGTTTCTCCCGCTTTTTGCCCCATTGACTGTGATGCTGATAGCCGGATATACGCCGACGGCCGCCAGATCGTTTATCGCCTCCCGTTTTGTTGCCGTATGGCTTTTTTATACCGTTGCGGCGTGGGGTGTTTTGACAACGCTTACAAAACTCACCTTTTACGGCGCCCTCTCTTCGTATCTGCCGATATTTGTCCTTGCGGGTTTGGGTGTAGCCGGATACTATGTGTATAGAAGGGTTAGATGAAAATTTTGCTAAAAAAAGCAGCCTATATCTTTTTGATGTTCTGGCTCATCTCTCTCGTCTCTTTTGTTGCCGTCAAATCTGCCCCGAACAACTTTTTGGCGGCCGGAGAGCTAAATCCTAATATCACCGAAGAATCTATCACAAAGCTAAAAGAGGTGTACGGACTCGACAAACCGTTATCCGCTCAGTATGTTGATTGGGTCAAAAACATCGCCTCTTTGGAGTTTGGGATCTCGTTTTCAAGCGGTAAAACGGTAAAAGAGGAGATACTCTCCAGAATCAATATAACCCTAGGGATCAATATCTCCTCGATGGTTATTATATTTGCAGCCGGTCTATTTATAGGGATTTGGAGTGCATTTTTAACCCCAAAAAAACAAGACCTTGCCGCTACCGCTTTGCTTGCCAGTTTTGCGATGCCCTCTTTTTATCTTGCCCTCCTCCTTATTATCGCTTTTTCAATCAATCTGGAGTGGTTTCCGATTTCCGGTGTAGGGAATAAAAAAATAGCCGACGTAGGGTTTTTCGGATACCTAAAAGATACGGCCTACCACCTCTTTTTGCCGATAACCGTGATAGTCTTAACATCGGTCGGCTCGATGGCTTTGTATGTCAAGTCGCTTACGACAGAGATTTTAAAGAGTGATTATGTCTTTTTTGCCCTCTCAAGGGGGGCTGATAAAAAAAAGGTGGTATTCGGATATGTCATCCCTAATCTGATGCCCCAGATAGTTACTATGCTAGGCCTATCTTTGCCGGGTATCATAGGGGGTAGTGTTATTTTGGAGAGTATATTTGCGATTAACGGGATGGGGCTTTTGTTTTACCAAAGTGCGCTTAGCAGGGATTATCCGGTGATACTCGGGATTACGATGGTGGGGGCATTTTTGACCTTGCTTGGAAACGTACTGGCGGATTTAGCCGTGATGAGACTAAATCCGTATGCGGGTAGAAAGTAGGCCTTAGCTAAAGAGTGCCTCAAGCGCCGCTTTTGCAGATTGCTGTTGCTGTTGCTGAGGTTTTTGACCATCTTCAATCTCTTGCGGAGCTATACCCTCTTCGATAAGCTCTATCTTGTATCCGGTCAGCATAGAGGCTAGACGGATATTTATCCCCGCTTTTCCTATTGCTTTTGACTTTTGCCCCTCAAAAACTCTGACCGTAGCCGTATCGTCCTCTATGACTACGCTTTTTACGGCTGCCGGACTCATAGCTCTGGAGATAAAAAGCTCCGGCACGTCGGAGTACTCTATAACGTCTATACTTTCATTTTTTATCTCTTTTGAGACGGCGTTTATTCTGACACCTTTGACCCCTACGGCCGTACCTATCGGGTCAACTCTAGGGCTGTTTGAAAACAGAGCCAGTTTTGCCCTCTCTCCCGGGATTCTGGAGCATTTTTTTATCTCTATGATTCCGTCTGCAATCTCAGGAACCTCCAGTCTCATAAGCTCCTCCAAAAATTTTGGACTTGTTCTGGTTAGCTCCAGACCTATCCCTTTTTTGTTAGTGTCTATCGTCTTTAGTATCGCTTTTACGACGTTTCCGGGTTTAAAGCTCTCCCCTTTTATCCTGTTTTTCCTAGGCATTAGGGCTCTAATCTCGTCTATTTCGATGTAGGTATTCCCCTCCGCATCTACTCTCACGACCTGTCCGGAGACGATTTTCCCCTCTTTTTTGGAGTATTTTTTGTAGATTTCACCCTCTACAAGTTTTTGAAGCTCAATCTCAAGCTCTTTGTGCATGATATTTACGATATTTCTGCCGTAATCTTCGAGATTAATATCGTATCTTAGCTCATCCCCTAGTTCCAGACTTTCGTCTATTGATTTGGCTTCGGTAATATCTATATAGTTTTTCCCATCCGATAGTAGCGGATCGTCATCGGCCACCACTATCACTTTTTGGTAGAGCCTTGCTCTTCTTTTTTCGTCGTCAAACTCCACGTCAAACATCAAGTCGTCGCCGATTGCCCTTGCCGCACTCTTGATAAGCGATGCCTTGATCGCTTCTTTAACCTCTTTAACCCCTAGATTTTTCTCATACGCTATGGAGTCTGCAATATCGAGTATTTTTTCCAAAACCTCTTTCCTGTTTTAAATTTTTGACACAAAAACCGAAATCCGTGTGATTTTTTTTGTTTTTGGAGAAGTAGAATACATTTTACTTAAAAATAGCTTTAAGAGACTTTAAGCTTAAGGGTCTATTTGGTACAATAAGTGTTGGTTTTTATACACGAATTTTCGGCAAGGGAAAAGACGATGCAACTTAAGCTCGCACGGGATGAGATAAACTCAAACCCAAAAATAATAACGCTAGAAAAGCTACTAGAAGAGATTGGTACAAAAAGACCATGCATATACTATTTCGATAAATCAAATTCTCACAAAGATTTGATAGCGTTGGTCGAACAAATAGAGAGTATCAACGCAAGTATATATCTTAGAGAGGTGAAATACGGTCTTGACGAACAAGACTATATGTACGAGGTGCATATCGTCTAATGCCAAATCCCCTTCTCTATATAGAAACGCTCGGATGCGCCATGAATGTGCGTGATTCCGAGCACATAATAGCCGAACTCACAGAAAAAGATAACTACTCCCTTACGGATAACCCAAAAGAAGCCGACCTAATCATAATAAACACCTGTTCCGTCAGAGAAAAACCGGTTCACAAGCTTTTTAGCGAAATCGGGGCATACAAAAATATCAAAAAAGAGGGTGCAAAAATAGGTGTTTGCGGTTGTACCGCCAGCCATCTAGGGGTGGATATAATCAAAAAAGCCCCCGTTGTAAATTTTGTTTTAGGGGCTAGAAACGTCTCCAAAATAAAAGAGGCGGTCAAAACAGAGAAATTCGTCGAAATCGACATAGATTACGACGACTCTACGTACACTTTTGGCGAATATAGGCAAAACACCGTAAAAGCACTCATCAATATCTCTATCGGTTGCGACAAAGAGTGTGCCTATTGTATTGTCCCGCACACCAGAGGAGATGAGGTGTCTATCCCCTTGGAGCTAATCGTCAAAGAGGTCGAAAAGGCGGTTGCGGCGGGGGCAAAAGAGGTGATTTTGCTAGGGCAAAACGTCAACAACTATGGAAAAGGGTTTAAAGATAAAAAAATAAACTTTACCACCCTTTTAAAAGAGGTTAGCAAGGTCGAGGGGCTTCATAGGATCAGGTTTACCTCCCCTCACCCGCTCCATGCGGACGACGAATTTATCGAAGAGTTTGCAACTAATCCTAAAATTTGCAAAAATCTCCATTTCCCCCTTCAGGCCGGAAGTTCCCGTGTGCTAAAAGAGATGAAAAGAGGGTACACGAAAGAGTGGTTTTTGTCCAAAGCGGCAAAAATAAGAGAGCTTTGTCCGGAGGCTACGATTAGCACCGATGTTATCGTAGGTTTTCCGGGAGAGAGCGGAGAGGAGTTTTTGGAGACTATGGAGGTTGTCGAAAAAGTCGGATTTGAGTTTATGTTCTCTTTTGCCTACTCTCCGAGACCTTTAACAAAAGCGGCCGAGATGGAGAATCAGATCGACGATGAGATAAAAAAGATGAGGCTTGCCGCTTTGCAGGATTTTCAGATAAAAATTCAGGAGAGGGCGCACAAAGACCAAATCGGAAAAATCTATGCCGTTTTGGTGGAGAACAACGAAAACGGCGTATATTTCGGTAAGACATCAAATAATTTCGGTGTCAAGCTAGAGTGTGATACCGACTTGATGGGTCAAATAGTTTGCGTAAAAATCATAGAGGCGAAAAGGCATACATTAATCGGTGAAATTGTCTAAAGAGCGAAAAAGAAAAATCATATCGGTCATATTGCCGCCGGTTGCAAACTTTCTAATCAGGGCGATATATGCTACCTGCAAAAAAGAGTTTGTAATCAGAGACGACTATCCGAGTGAGCCGTATATCGTCGCTTTTTGGCACGGAGAGCTTTTGTTTCAACCGTTTTTGTACAAAAAAATCAGAAAAAACGGGCAAATATCCGTGATGATAAGCGAGCATTTTGACGGTGAGATAATCGCACGTATAATCTCGTTTTTCGGGTTTAAAACCGTTAGGGGCTCTAGCTCAAAGGGGGGCGCAAAAGTCCTCATCGAAGCTATCAAAAAACTCCGCTCCGGTGAAGATATAGCTATAACGCCGGACGGCCCCAGAGGACCCAGACATTCGGTGGCGGACGGCATCATAGCCCTTTCGCATAAGACCGGAGCCAAGATAATCCCTTTTAACGTCAATCTCTCAAATTGTTGGAGGCTTAAAAGCTGGGATAGATTCGCCGTTCCCAAACCGTTCTCAAAAGTAACGTTTTATGCCGACAAAATACTTGATATTTCCGGTATGGGGGCAGATGAGGCAAAGGCTTTTATAGCCGAAGAGATGCTAAAAAATGCTCTCGACTAACGAAATCGACTCCTATCTAGCCTACCTCTCCCAGATTAGAAAATACAGCCCTCTTACGGTTTTGACCTACAGAGAGGTTTTGTATGAGGCCGCCGATACGGTAGAGTCGTTTGATGAGGACGGTAAAACCGTCTATAATCTCAAAGGGTACAGGGGCGTTATAGCAAAACAGTCCAAAAAAACGATAGCAAAAAAAGTCTCCGTTTTGCGTAGTTTTTTTGAACACAAAAGAGACCTTGGTGAGAAAATAAAGGTTTTGGGCGACACCCAAATAAAAACCCCAAAAACACTCCCAAAACCTGTTAATACCGAAATTATCAAAAAAGCGATTGACTTGTGCGAGGATATTACGGAACGGCTTTTGATTATGTTGGCATACTCGGCGGGACTGCGTATCTCAGAGCTGGAAAACCTGAGCCTTGATAATTTGTCGGGTGAGTGGATAAGGGTGGAACACGGCAAAGGTGGAAAGGATAGAATGGTTCCTATATTGCCGGAGGTAAAAGATATTTTAAATATTTATCTAAAAACCGTTAAACCTGTCTCGTATTTGTTTTGGGACGGGACAAAACGCTTAAGCCAAAATTGTCTAAGATATAAAATAACTAAGATTTTCCAAAGGGTCGGGTATAAAGTGACGCCGCACCAACTAAGACACTCATTTGCAACCGATTTGCTAAACAAAGGGGCTAGGATTACCGATGTATCAGAGCTATTGGGGCACAAAGAGCTGGCGACCACAAAAATATATACAAAACTCGCCCAAAGTAAAAAACTTGACGGATACCTCGGTGCACATCCGTTATGCAAAGAGTAAAAATTGATTGGCAAGCTGTTTAAAAGATTTGTTAGCGTAGCTTATGTCGGTGTTGTAAAGGATGGTGACGTATGCGACGTATGCTTACGTGTACTAAAAAACAAAAAAGAGACCCATACCGACAACAAAAGATTTAATTTGGATTCGAGAGAGTCGGCTAGACTGCTAGATGAATACATAGAGCAGGTTCAAAAAAAATACAATATTATATACACCTCTACGGTTCTAAACTCCATAAATCAAGGCGGGGTTCCCGGTTGTGACAGGTCTAGCTTTTCAAGATATGAAATAGACGTAACAAATGCTGCTACGGTCTGCGTGGATAAGCGTTGGTCGGTATTTGCCAGTAGCTACGATATAGAGAGCGCTCAAAGAGAGTATGACTCAATCGGCGGTTTGGATTTTATATTCTCATCTTTGGTATTGATGAAACGATTTTGGGACAAACACCTCTCCGAGACCCCATCGCTTTGTCTTTTAAAGATGAAAACCTCAGTTACTATCGGGATTTTTACGCAAGACAGGCTCCTTTATAGCAACTACTCTATCCTGATGACCGAAAAAAAGGTTGAAGGGGACGAAGAGGAGAAGAAAAAAGCTGAAGATATCTTCTCCGGCGAAGAGAGTGAATTTGGCGAAGAGAGTCTGGTAGATTTGGACGAGATAGCTTTGGAGCTTGATGACCCAACCGTTGCTAAGAGTGATTTTCAGCAGTTGCCGACCGACGGGAAGGGGGCATCGCTGAATATGGAGAATCTTGGTAATGACCTAAAAATACTGGAGTTTGTAAAAACATCATTGAACAATTTTTATAAAAACCCAATGTACGAATCTAGCTTTATCGGGCAGATTTTACTAGCCGACCCGTACGGCGCTTCAAACGAGACAAAAGGGCTTTTGGAGAGTGAGTTGATGCTCTCTGTCTTTGTGAAAAAGATTGAACTTTGCGGAATGGTTAACGAGCTTGCCATTGAAGAGGGTGCGTTTTGAAACTTAGTTTTATAAAGCCTAGACAAAAAGGGATACTAAAGAGGGATACGAGGTACTGGCTTTATTTTATAACTATTTCGTCTACGGCAATGTTTGGCTTGTATGGTGCGATGGAATATGAGATATCCAAAATAAAAACAGATACGAAAAAAGCCACCGAAGATAGGAAGTTTTTTAGCTCCGAGGCGGTTCGTCTTAAAAATAATTACGATATTTTGGTTGTTGAGCTCTCAAAAGCGACCGATATCAAAAACTCAAATACAATTCTCAGGGATGATATAAACAATATATTTAGCATCATTCCGGATCAGATAAGACTCACAAAGATGGAGATAGCAGACGGGTATTTGGTTCTTTACGGTTTTACCCCTTCAAAAGAGATATACAATCTCCATCTGAATCCGGCTCTAAAATCTATTTTTACCTCCAGCGAGACATCGTTTATCCCTGTTAGCGGCGGACTAAAATTTATGTCTACAAATAAGCTTGCCGAGCCGCCGAAAAGCACAGAGGCTACGGCCACAGAAAAGCCTGAACCGCAAGAAAAAAGCCATAATCCGACTCCGCCGATAAACACTCCATCAAAGGGTGAACATGCGAAACATTAGTAGCGTCGATATAGCCAAAGCGGTCGGTTTTTTCCTTATTTTTGTAGCGATATCGGTTGTTGCCGTGACCGCTTTTTTGGTTCCCGCGGTTAGGGATTATAAAAAACAAAACGAAATATATAAAGTAGAGTACGGTTTATATCTAAAAGCAAAAGAGCGTCATGACGGCGAAAACGAGAGGCTTGTGAGGTTAAAAGCCAAAAATAAAGAGATGGTTGCCTCTATGCAGAGGGTTATAACGGAACAAGAGGTTTTAAATCTTGCCAAAAACTATTTCAAAAAAGTTGATGTGAAAAAAATAAACTCCGATGATAAAGAGGAGATGTTTAGGCATGAAGATTACAGCGTAAATGCACTCTTTACCTCTCCGCAGGATTTGTACCATTTTCTAGATTCGGTAGGGGCTCAAAATGCGGTTGCAAACATCAAAACACCTCTCGTAATGGCTGACAACGGAACCGATTTGACCGGAGGGTTTGTGGTCAGATATTATTTTTTAGAACCTACCTCTTTAGCTAGAAAATAATCAATTATCTCTTTTTTAAGCTCTATCGGGCTTTTTTGGAGGGTATATAGATACCCCCTGATCTTTTGTGGTATCTTTGACTCTCTGCATCTCTCCCTAAATTGTTTTGGGATCTCTTGTTTGACGAACGGTGAGACAAATATTAGATTCTCACTGTTTTTAACCACCGCAAATCTCCCACCCAAAACGGTATCATAACCGCTTACGCTCTCTTCTCTTTGAGCTTTTGAGGGGAGATATCCGATTTTTTTTAGAGCAGAGGCTATATTGATTTTATCTATCGTCTTACCTTTTGAACAAAAGATGATTATAGAGCTTTGCTCAAAACTATCGACTTCCAATACCGATAGCTCTTCTTCCAGTATCTCAAAACTCCTTTTTACCCCGTCGCCGTAAAGCTCCAAAAACTTGTTTGAAAATGAGTTTCTTATTAGGTTTCGTTCGTATTTCGGGTCAATATTGCTCTCGTCTTCATAATATTTGATCCCGTATTTTTGGAGGTAGTCGTAAAGCTTTTTTTTGTCGGTTTCAAAAAGCGGTTTTACTGTTTTGTAGCCGTTTTTTTGGGTGATATTGCCGCTTGAGAGCATCTCTTTTAGTCCGGCACCTCTGGAGAGTCTCATAAAAAACCACTCCAAGCGGTCATTGAGCTGGTGTGCGGTGATTAGGTTTTTATACCCTTGTTCGGCGATTATCCCATCAAAAAAATCATATCTTATCCGTCTGGCCTCAGCCTCAAAATTTTTTTTCGGAGGCTCTACGCTGAGCGTAAAACACCGCTTGCCATATTCTAATGCAAGCCCTTTGGCATACTCTTCCTCTTCTTTTGAGGAGGTTCTCGTGTTGTAGTTTACTATTGCCATATCAAAGGCTACTCCGGCCTTTAATAGCAAAAAAAATAGTGCCGTGGAGTCTACGCCGCCGGAGAATGCAAGGAGATTCCCTCCCTCTCTTAGCACCTCAAGCGATGTGCCGTTAAGCAACGCCGTCGATTCTTGCAATTACCTTGTCCTTTGCCCCTTCCGTTGCCGTCATTTTGTATAGTTTGCCGACTACCGGATTTTCTATTTCACTCTCATTTACCAGTATCTCACCGTCAATCTCCGGTGCCCAGATTTTCTTTTTGGCTTTCAGTAAATACTCGTGTTCATCACTCACGCCTTCAAACACCGCCTCAAATTTTGATCCAACGGTCGCTTTTGCTTTTTTTGCACTTTTTTTGGCAATAACTTTTTTGATTGCGGTAAGCCTTTTTGAGACGGTTTTTTTGTCAACTTTTTCTATCATATCATACGCTGTCGTCCCCTCCTCATCGGAGTACTCAAATACGGTTACCGCATCAAAATCAAACCCCTCGATAAACGAAAGCATCTCGGCAAAATCCTCATCGGTCTCACCCGGATGGCCGACTATTACCGATGTCCTGACAAAGCTATCCGGAACGGCTCTCATTTTTTCAAGCAAGCTGATCGTTTTTTCTTTGCCCGCCCCCCTTTTCATGAGTTTTAGCATTCTGTTCGAGATGTGTTGCACCGGCATATCAAAATAGTTTACGAATTTTTTAGCATTCGCTATCGTTTCTATCAGCTTCTCGTCGGTCGTAGATGGGTATAAATAGAGCGCCCTTGCGTAAAAATCACCCTCAAGAGCGTCTATCTTTTCGATTAGGCTTGCAAGACCGTCCTTTTCGCCCTTGTCTCTCATATACGAAGAGCTATCTTGCGCAATAAGGCTAAAGTCGAAATACCCTTTTTTGCTTAGCGAAGCTATCTCTTTTAGAATCGACTCCTGTGAGCGTGAGAAAAGTTTGCCTTTGAATGAAGGGATGGCGCAGAAACTGCAAGTCTGGTTACATCCCTCCGCCATTTTTATATAGGCATGGTAGTTTGAGTTGATTACCACCCTCTCCTCTTCATCTATTAGGAAAGTCCCCTCGGTAAATTCGCTTTTTTTACCCTCAATTAGCTCATCTATTTTTGCATAATCTGCAACACCCGTGAAGATATCTACCTCACTAAGCTCTTTTTGGAGTTCGTCTTTGTATCTCTCCGAGAGGCATCCGGCCATAACTAGCTTTGATCCCTCTTTCCGTCCGCCGTGAAGTGATAAAACGGTATTTATACTCTCTTGTTTTGCCGCATCTATAAAACCGCAGGTGTTGACGATTATGGCATCTGCTTCGCCTGAGTCGTTCGTTATTTCGTAGTCTGTCAGTCTGCCCAACATAACCTCGCTATCGACTTGGTTTTTTGAGCACCCTAAACTCACCATAAAAAGTTTCTTTTTTTTCATTATTAAATCCATATATTGTCTATAAGTCTAGTGGTTCCCACCCTTGCAGCCACAAGGATGATCGAGTTTTTCAGCTCTATCGTCTCTATTTGTTTAAAGCGTCTATTGCAAAAAGCTATATATTCGACATCAAGCCCTTTCAGCTCATCTCTCATTTTAGCCTCTATGTTTACGGTACTTAGTTCGCCTGCACCTATCGTCGCTCCGGCCGCAAAAAGAGATTTCGATATTGAGAGAGAGGCTTTTTTTTGCCGCTCATCCAAATAGGTGTTACGGCTACTCATGGCTAATCCATCTTTTTCCCTGATAATTGGACATTCGACTATCTCGACATCCATAAAGTATCTATCTACCATCTGTTTTATCAGCAGGAGTTGCTGGGCATCCTTTTGTCCAAAGTACGCCCTTTTTGCCCCTGAGATATTGAGTAGCTTCATAACTACGGTTAGCACGCCGTCAAAATGTCCGGGTCTGACAAATCCCTCAAGGAAATATCCGGTATTTTTAGGTGCCTTGATACTCGGCTCATCATCTTCGTAGATCTCCTCCTCTGTCGGCAAAAACAGTGCATCTACGCCGGCGAGTTCGCATAGTTTTATATCGGCTTCGATCCGCCTAGGGTATTTGGATAGGTCTTCTCCGGCTAAAAATTGGGTTGGATTGACAAAAATAGAGACGATACAAAAACCGTTTTCCTCTTTCGCCCTTTTGATAAGCGAGATGTGTCCCTCATGCAAAGCCCCCATGGTGGGGACAAAGCCTATGTCGTGTTCTAAGTTTTTCGTATAATTTTTAAAATCTTTCGCACTTTTGAATATTTCCAATTTTAAAGCCTTGTTTCCCTATAATCAAAGGTTAATCTGACTTAAAATTATACAACAACATCACAAATAGGAAACACATCTTGGATACCTACGAATATTCGGAGCTTCTGAAAACACTTGACGCAAAATTATCAAATATAGTAGCCCTTATAAAACCGGACGATATAGCCTCAAAGTTAAAAGAGATAGAGACTATGGAGCAGGAGGAGTCTTTTTGGCTGGATGCCGCAAAAGCCTCCGAGGTGCAAAAACAAAAATCAAAACTAAGCTCTATTTTTAATAAATACCAAGAGGTAAAAAATGCCCTTGTAGATTCAAAAGAGCTTTTTGAGATGGCAAATTCGGAAAACGATTTGGATACTGTTGAGATGGTATTTGCAGAGGCTCCGGAGCTTGAACGGAAAATCAAAAAAATGGAGATAGAGGTGATGCTAAGCGGCGAGAACGACGGCCGAAACGCTATCGTATCTATCCATCCGGGGGCAGGCGGAACCGAATCAAACGATTGGGCATCGATGCTTTATCGAATGTATCTCAGATGGGCAGAGAGAAAAGGGTTTAAAACGGAGGTTTTGGACTACCAAGACGGCGAAGAGGCTGGTATCAAAGACGCTACGGTGCTAATCAGCGGCGAAAATGCTTACGGTTATCTAAAGGCTGAAAATGGAATACATAGGCTTGTCCGTATATCGCCGTACGATTCAAACGCCAGACGACATACATCTTTTAGTTCCGTTCTCGTATCCCCGGAGATTGACGACGATATAGAGATAGAGATAGATGAAAAAGATATTAGAATCGACTATTACAGGGCTTCAGGGGCGGGTGGACAACATGTCAATAAGACTGATTCTGCCGTCAGAATCACCCATATTCCTACAAACATAGTGGTGCAGTGTCAAAATGACAGAAGCCAACACAAAAACAAAGATAAAGCGTTTAAAATGCTTAAATCGAGACTTTATGAGCTAGAGCTTGAAAAGAGGGAAGCCGAGAACGCCGGAATAGAAAAAAGCAATATCGGCTGGGGGAGTCAGATACGTAGTTACGTCCTTGCCCCTTATCAACAGGTCAAAGACAATAGAAGTGAACAAGCATACTCAAACGTGTTTGAGATACTAGACGGCGCTCTGGATGATGTTGTTGAGGATGTTTTGGTATCTCTTAGAAAATAAGCTGTAAATTTAGTAACAAAATGCTAAAAAAATAGGTAAAATAAAACGATAAAATAAGCGGGGTATGAAGATGGGAAAAACGATTCATGCAAAAATAGTTATAGCGATGATACTGGGGCTCATTATGGGCGGCATAGGTATCATTGTTTTTATGACAGCCGGTTACTCCGATCTTGCAAACAAAACATCCCAAAAGTCATTGAATATGCTCAGTGAGTCTATTTTCCAGACGCTCAGAGTCAGTATGTCGATGGGGGATCCTAAGATTGTAGAGGAGACCCTTGCTAGGGCAAAAAAAATACCGGGAATTGATGCGTTGGAGGTTTCAAAGTCCAAGCAGGTTATAGAAACTTTTGGCCTTAAGGCAGATTTTACAAAAGATCCTGTGATTTTAAAGGTCTTTGAGTCAAAAGAGACCGATTTGATAGAGACAAAAGGTGATAAGCACACGGTAAGGCTTGTTAAGCCGCTATTGGCAGAAAAAGATTGCTTGTCGTGCCATGCAACCTCAAAAGAGGGCGATGCGCTAGGTGTTATGGATCTTAGAATTTCACTTGATGAGGCCGATGCAGATATATCAAGATCTCAAGTCTATATAACGCTTACAATGGTTGTAGCCTCTTTGATTGCTCTGGGCGGCGTTTTGTTTTTCTTCAGGGGGATGTTGTTTAAGCCGCTAGAGGAACTTGAGCATACTACGAGAGATTTGGCAGAGGGCGAGGGTGATTTGACAAAAAGATTAAATGCCAGAACAGATGACGAAATCGGTGTTGTGATCTCTTATATCAACAAATTTATCGCAAAAATCCACTCAACCGTAACCGAGGTTGGTAAAACAGCAGAAGAGG
>ERZ650312.1020-NODE-1020-length-15811-cov-11.033765_pt1 | contig 15811 bp, 17 predicted proteins | sample MGYA00376248_ERZ650312 | MGnify/ENA primary metagenome ERZ650312 (study PRJEB26733, sample SAMN07839316) | wastewater metagenome | biome: urban; feature: wastewater treatment plant; material: waste water | place: USA: North Carolina | collected 2016-07-28 ... | reverse complement strand
TCTTTATTTTCCCAGTCACTGCCCATGCCATGACCTAAATTAGGTGTGATTGTGGCCATTTTCAATATTCCTTAACCTAATCAGCATTGTGTAGTCGTATATTCCCTGTCATCCATCTCAAACAATCATTTTTAGATGGATGCAGAGCTATTTAATTAACGGTAGACCAGACCTGATGTTTCATGAAATCCTGCATTAAAAACTCAGGTTCAAGTTGTGAATTGATTAATCCCAACAGCAAAGATTCAACCTCTTCATTCGTTAAATAAATGTCTTCAACAATATGCACGCCAATCTCTAAATATGCTGCTGCGATAGAAAAATCCTAATGGAAAGGCTTGTGTTTGTATAGCTATGCAATCGTAGAGTGTTATCTATATCTAACAATCAACCATACAGGTAGATTGAATCTTAATCACATTTTCAGCTATGCTATCAACACATCAAATTTCACTTCAAACACGCCTCGTTGCGTAGGAGTAATCTCATGTCTAAGAAGTTACCTATTTACTTCTCTGATGCTGCTTGGGCGTCATTACAAAAAATCATGGGTATGAATGGTAAGCCTAGCCCAACCTTGAATGCCATTCTAGAACAGATAGAATTGCTGAAAGAATATGACTTTCAGCCTGTTTGCAAACGTACCGTTTTACCGCTTCCGGTTGCTGTCGAATCCATTCCTGCAGGGTTTCCTTCACCTGCTCAAGACTATATTGATAAAAATATTGATTTGAATGAATATCTCATTTCCAATGAAAATGCGACCTTTTTAAATGTGGTACGCACCACCTCTATGGTAAATGCAGGGCTTGAATACGGCGATATTGTATTGGTAGATCGTAGCAAAGAAGCCAAACACCGCAGCATTGTGGTTGCATTAATCGACCAAAAAGACCTGACTATTAAACGCCTGATGATTACAGCCAAAATGTCCAAAAGTGAATTGGCTGAACATTTTGGTGAAGACTATGACCCTGCCACTTTGCCTGAAGCTTGGCTCAAAGCAGAAAGTCCCGACTATGACAGCATTTACCTGAAAGATGGGCAAACGTTTGAAGTCTTTGCGGTGGTGACGTGGAACTTAAAAAACTTGATGGCTTAAACCAGCACACCATAATAAAAGTCAAATAAGCAGAATATACATGAAACCTTTAAAGCAAATTTTTGCGCTGATTGACATCAATAATTGTTATGTGAGCTGTGAGCGGCTGTTTCAACCACATTTGAATCATCGTCCTGTGGTGGTGCTCTCCAATAACGATGGTTGCGTGGTATCACGTTCCGAAGAAGCCAAACAACTTGGCATTAAAATGGCTATGCCCTTTTACCAAGTTCAAGAATTAATTCAACAACATGATGTTGCTGTCTTTTCAAGTAACTATGCACTTTATGCGGAAATGTCCAGACGTTTTAATAATACGATTCAACAATTTGTTAGTGCCAAAGATATTGAAATTTATTCAATTGATGAAACCTTTATTGAACTGAGTTCATATTCTCAGACCGACTTAAATGAATTGGCGCAAGAAATTAAAGCAACTTTATGGCAATGGCTGGCTCTGCCTGTCTGTGTCGGTATCGGTCACAGTAAAACTGAAGCCAAACTGGCCAATCATCTCGCCAAGAAAAATAGTTATTTCAACGGCGTGTGTAATTTACTCCATATGGACTTATGTAGCAAAGAAGCCTTATTTCAACACATTGATGTCGCTGAAGTCTGGGGTGTGGGTCGAAAACTTGCCAAAAAACTGCATGCTTTAAAGATTCATTCTGTATTTGATTTAGCAATCAGTGATCCTGAGCAAATGCAACGTAAATTTTCAATTTTAATGAAAAAAACCATATTGGAGCTAACAGGTACGCCGTGTATTGAACTAGAACAAACCACAGCGAGTAAACAGCAAATCATCAGCTCACGTTCTTTTGGACAACGAGTCACCGACATTCATGCACTTTCGGAAGCACTGAGCGATTATTTACAATCTGCGGTGCAAAGGCTTAGAAAAGAAAAAAGTTTATGTTCCTGTATGATTATTTTTGCGCAATCCAGTCGTTTTGATCAGCGCCAAGCTTTTTACAATCAATCGGTGACTATTGCCTTTAATGAACCAACAGATTCTGCATTAATCATGAACAAAGCCATCATGAAGCATATCTCTACCCTATTTCAAGAAGGCATTGTCTTTAAAAAATGTGGTGTGATTTTAACAGGACTTGAGCCAAAGCAAGGCTATATTCCCGACCTACTTGCAGATACGCACGTCATTGAAAAACAGGAACAATTACAGCAGGTATTAGATACCGTGAAAAATAAATATGGTATGCAAAAACTTGCTATTGGCGCATGTAAATTGCAAGATCGAACTTGGGCGATGCAGCGCAGCCATTTAAGCCCGAATTATTTTAGCTGGGAAGGTTTATTGGCGCTTGGTGATTAGCAGTTATTTGATTGGGCTAAAAAAGCTCACAATATGAGACCTAATTTAATGCTTAAAAGTACTACAAAGTAGTATACAATTAAACACTACAAAGTAGTATAAAGGTGTTTGATGTATACCATCTGTGAGACTACTTTTTTTACCAATGAATATCCCTACTATTGGACTGAAGAACAATACAATGACTTTAAAATTTTCATTGCCGAGAACCCTACAGCAGGAGATGTAGAACCTGGTACTGGCGGCGTTCGTAAAATTCGATGGGGTGGAAAGAGTAAAGGTAAACAAGGTGGTGTTCGTGTAATTTATTACAACCGTTTAGCAAATGGCGAAATTTGGTTATTGACCTTATATAGTAAAGACACAATTACCCAACTTGAGAAAAAGACACTTAGACAATTAGCGGAGTTACTGAAATGAGTCGTTTATTAAGTGACAAAGAATTGGAAGCTCGAGAAGCAAAACGAGACTTAAATGTTGAATTATTAGAAGGCGTTAAACAAATGCTTGCTAATAACGCAGCAAGAAAAACTGTGATCAATGAAACAGATGTTGCTTTAGCACGAAGAAAGTCTGAACTCACTCAAGATCAATTTGCTAAAATTTTAGGTATCTCTAAACGTACATTGGAATCTTGGGAGCAAGGTGTTAGAAGACCTTCAGGAGCAGCTCAATCACTGATTAAATTGTTTATTTTAGATCCTCAATTTGTTCGTGACCATCTCGCTTAAATGAAATAGCCCTCAACAACGAGGGTTATTATTTTGCCTTTCCTATAGCAACAGCAAATCTTAGATAGCATTTGAAATGCAACACCATGTTGTTGCCATAATACCTGACTCGGACTTTTAAAGCCGAGTCTTTTTCTTGGACGGTGATTCAAATCAGAACAGCGTTCTACTTCTGCAAGATTAGTCTTTATTCAGCCCAACAAACTTGGCACGTGCTTTATGCAGTTTTTTGTAGCTGTCGATTAAACGTAAATGACGATCTAAACCTTCAAGCTGCATATTGGTTTCGGTTAGACCATAGAAACGTACTGTGCCTTCAACAGAACCCATGACTGCATCCATACGTTCATTGCCAAACATACGGCGGAAATTGACCTCATAATCGGCAATATCCATTTCATCATCTAAAATAACTTCAAGCACGACATTCATACATTGATAGAACAAGCCACGTTCTACGGTATTGGTGTTGTATTGTAAGAATGCTTCGACTAAATCTTTCGCTTCTTCAAACTGTTCTAATGCCAAATAAATCAACAATTTTAATTCGAGGATAGTGAGCTGCCCCCAAACGGTATTGTCATCAAATTCAATGCCAATTAAGGTTTTGATTTCGGTATAGTCATCTAGCTCACATTCTTCCAAACGCTCAACTAAAGCTTCAAGTTGCTCATCATCCAAACGGTGCAGATTTAAAATGTCTTCACGGTACAGCAAAGCTTTATTGGTATTATCCCAAATCAGGTCTTCTACCAAATACACTTCTGAATAATCAGGGACTAATATTCGGCAAGCAGTTGCACCTAAATGTTCATAAATCGCCATATAGGATTCTTTGCCCATTTCTTCTAAAATCGCAAATAAAGCCTCAGCTTCTTCGACATTGCTATATTGACCATTGTTGGTGAAATCCCACTCTACAAATTCATGGTCTGCCTGCGCACTAAAGAAACGCCAAGACACTACACCACTTGAATCAATAAAGTGTTCAACATAGTTATTCGGCTCAGTTACCGCATTCGTGCTAAAGGTCGGCTGAGGTAAATCATTTAAACCTTCAAAACTACGCCCTTGCAATAACTCGGTTAAGCTGCGCTCTAAAGCAACTTTAAAGTTTGGATGCGCACCAAACGAAGCAAAAACACCGCCTGTACGTGGGTTCATTAAGGTCACACACATGACAGGGAATTGACCGCCTAAAGACGCGTCTTTCACCAATACGGGGAAGCCTTGCTCTTCTAAAGCCTGAATACCTGCCACAATACTTGGATATTTAGCCAAAACTTCTTGCGGCACATCAGGTAGGCACATTTCTTCCTGAATAATTTCGCGCTTCACTGCACGTTCAAAAATTTCAGATAAACACTGCACTTGAGCTTCTGCAAGCGTGTTGCCTGCACTCATCCCATTACTTAAATATAAATTTTCAATTAAATTTGATGGAAAATATACCGTTTCACCATCGGATTGACGTACAAATGGCAATGAACAAATACCACGCTCAGTATTGCCTGAGTTAGTGTCATATAGATGTGTACCAAGCAATTCATCTTCAGGGTCATAAATTTCTAGGCAATATTCATCTAAAATTTCTTTAGGCAATTCACCATTTGGGCCAGGCTTAAACCATTTTTCATTTGGATAATGCACAAACTCGGCATTGGCAATTTCTTCGCCCCAGAACTGATCGTTATAGAAGAAGTTGCAGTTCAAACGCTCAATGAACTCACCCAAAGCAGATGCCAACGCACTTTCTTTGGTCGCACCTTTACCATTAGTAAAACACATTGGTGATTGCGCATCACGAATATGCAGTGACCAGACATTTGGTACGATATTACGCCATGAGGCAATCTCAATTTTCATGCCCAAACCTGCCAAAATACCCGACATATTGGCAATGGTTTCTTCAAGCGGTAAATCTTTACCCTCAATAAAAGTCGCATGAGATGAAGTCAAGTTTGGCATCAGCAAAGCTTGTGCATCAGCATCAATACTTTCGACTTGCTCAATCACAAATTCAGGGCCTGTTTGCACGACCTTTTTTACGGTACAGCGGTCAATAGAACGTAAAATCCCCTGACGGTCTTTTTCAGAAATATCTGCAGGTAATTCCACCTGAATTTTAAAAATCTGCTTATAGCGGTTCTCAGGATCGACAATATTGTTTTGTGATAAACGGATATTGTCGGTTGGAATATCACGTGATTGACAATAAACCTTCACGAAATATGCAGCACACAATGCAGATGACGCAAGGAAATAATCAAATGGACCTGGTGCAGAGCCATCACCTTTATAACGGATGGGCTGATCGGCAATGACAGTAAAATCGTCAAATTTAGCTTCAAGACGCAAGTTGTCTAAATAATTGACTTTAATTTCCATGTAGGCACCTATTGTATGTGCCTACTTAGACACAAAAATTTAAAAATATTGATTTATAAGCCGAATCAAGGAGGAGAATTAGACTTAAAAAAATGAGGTTTGAAGTTAGCGCAGCGGTATAACAGTGACTCCAGAATATGCGGCAACATTATAAAGTGATTTAGATGAATTGATAATGCTATAAATACAGTTTTACTGAGTTTGAGCAAAGTTACCAATTTAATATACTATTATATAAAGTATTGCCTTCAGGTTCTAATCGGCTTGATGGTGAAACAACATGAAATATACCGCACTCTTTGCTGCGCATGAACTGCGCACGCCGTTGACTGCTATTAAAACGCATGTACAACTGAGTCAATTGATATTAAATCAAAACACATCTACCCAAGATACAGCCACAGAGAAACAACAGGCTGATTAAGCTTTTCCGAGCGTTAATCGCAATTAAGGCGAGATTCAGAACAAGATCACATAACTTTTGCTAATACCGAACATATAGCTCAACTATACAATAACGCCATTTTAAGGGGATTTTTGAAATAAAAGGTCAATGCCTTATAAACGTTTATCCATGATAGGGATGCTGTGAGTTGTTGTGTAGAAGAACATTGCTAGAAAAAATAGCTGAAACTTTCACCGCCTTTTTTTCAATTCCACTTCATATTTTTAAATGAGGTAGATATCCGTGCAGATCGTGCAGGTGCTTAGTGTTGTGATCAATCTACAACTTAATTGAAGTGTATATAAAACCAACAGCACCCTACACAAAATATAATATGCAGTGTAGGAACACTCATTACAACCTAAAAACATAGATAAATACATCAATTTAAATATTCAACTTAAACTTATGTTTTATTTAAACAAAGTTATATTTTAAAATATCTTATTGGCGAGATGATCTTTCTATCGAATCTATTTCCGCTTGAACGATGATTATAAAACATATCAACTGATCTACTGCGGTTTATGTGGTCATCTACTTTGCATGAACTGAAAAAATAGAGAAAGTATTTTTTATAAACGACAATGAAATATCATGCTATAAAGAAATGTGAAATTGATGTTGATAGTTTTCTGGCTTTGGCATTCCGAATCAAACCTCTTTAAGTTAGTCGCTTGCTCAGTCGTTACAGAAAACAAATGAATAGATTTGGTCAGTTGTTTTAGAATATAAATATTAGCAAAAAAAACTAAAAATGTAATTTTTTAACATTGCGAATTCCCTGCAAAGTTTTCATTATAGAGCCTCATTTTGGCACACGCTTTCTACGTCAAATTAAACAAATTACAAAAAAAATGTGGAATTTTATGCCATAATTAGCAAACTTTGCAGACATCTTGCAAAGTATTATTGCAATTATTTATTGGAGCAAGCGGAATGAGTTCGACCATTTTGGTTATTCATGGACCGAATCTAAATTTGCTAGGAAAGCGTGAACCCGAAGTTTATGGTTACCTCACTCTTGAGGATATAAATCAACAGCTCATTTCACAAGCGCAAAAAACATCAATTTCTATAGATACTTTCCAAAGTAATTGGGAAGGCGCAATTGTAGACCGAATTCATCAAGCCGCGTTAGATGGCACACAATATATCATTATTAACCCTGCTGCATTGACACATACCTCTGTTGCGGTACGTGACGCTTTGTTAGGGGTCGCTATTCCATTTATTGAAGTCCATTTGTCGAATGTGCATGCACGTGAGGCGTTTAGACATCATTCATATTTATCAGACAAAGCCGTTGGTGTAATTTGCGGCTTAGGTGCAAAAGGCTATGCCGCAGCACTCGACTTTGTTATTGAAAAAATTCAATCTACTACACAATCTTAAACTAGGGATACTGTCCATGGATATTCGTAAAATCAAGAAACTCATCGATTTGATGATTGAATCTGACTTACAAGCGATTGAAGTTAAAGAGGGCGATCAGTCGATTGCATTAACTCGTCGAAATCCAGTAGTGGCGGCAGCAGTTCCTGCAATGCCTGCACCTTCTGCAGAAGTACCATCTGCACCTAAATCTTCACCACGTGGTGCAGTTGAAACTTCTCCAATGGTTGGTGTGTTCTATGCAGCACCAAGCCCAGGTGAAGCACCATTCATTAAAGTGGGTCAAACTGTTTCTGCTGGTGAAACGCTTGGTATTATCGAAGCAATGAAAATCATGAACCCAATTGAAGCAACTCAAAGTGGGGTGATTGAAGAAATTCTAGTTAAAAATGGCGAAGTGATTCAATTTGGTCAACCACTCTTTCGCTACCGCGCTTAAGACCTCGGGGATTCACAATGTTGCAAAAAGTTTTAATTGCAAACCGTGGTGAGATTGCCCTGCGCATCACCCGAGCTTGCAAAACTTTAGGGATCAAAACCGTTGGTATCTACTCAGATGCCGATAAAGACCTAATGCACTTACGCTTTTGTGATGAAGCCGTGTGTATTGGTCCGGGTGCGAGCAGCGAAAGTTACCTAAATATTCCTGCAATTATTACTGCAGCAGAAATTACAGGTGCAGACGCTATTCACCCTGGTTATGGTTTCCTTGCTGAAAATGCCGAATTTGCTGAAATTGTAGAAAGTTCAGGTTTCATTTTCATTGGTCCACGCCCTGAGCATATTCGCTTAATGGGTAACAAAGTTTCTGCAATTACTGCAATGCGTAAAGCTGGCGTACCAACTGTACCAGGTTCAGCACACGCCGTTACACCGCACAATGCTTTAGCTGAAGCCAAAGAAATTGGTTTCCCGCTCATTGTAAAAGCTGCTGCTGGTGGTGGTGGTCGTGGTATGCGTATTGTAGAGCGCGTAGACACCTTGCTTGAATCAGTTCAAGCAGCTCAACGTGATGCAGAAATGTGGTTTGGTGATGACACGGTCTATATGGAGCGTTTCTTACAAAAACCACGCCACGTAGAAGTACAAGTATTGGGTGATGGTAACGGTCACGCGATTCACCTTTATGACCGCGACTGTTCTTTACAACGCCGTCACCAAAAAGTACTTGAAGAAGCGCCAGCACCTAATTTACCAGAACAAGCACGTGCCGATATTTTAGAAGCTTGTGTTAATGCATGTAAGTTAATGCAATACCGTGGTGCAGGTACTTTTGAATTCTTATTTGAAGATGACGAATACTTCTTCATTGAAATGAATACACGTGTTCAGGTTGAGCACCCTGTAACTGAAATGGTGACAGGTATTGATATCATTGAACAACAATTGCGTATTGCTGCAGGTCTAGGTTTAAACATTGAGCAAGATCAGGTTGAGATTCGTGGTCACGCAATCGAATGTCGTATTAATGCAGAAGACCCAACCACCTTCTTACCTTCACCGGGTAAAATTGAACACTTCTATGCCCCAGGTGGTGCAGGTGTTCGTGTAGATTCACACATCTACCAAGGTTATAGCATTCCGCCGTATTACGACTCAATGATTGCTAAACTGATTGCGCATGGTAAAGATCGTGAAACCAGTATTGCGCGTATGCGTCAAGCCTTGGATGAAACTATCTTAACAGGAATTAAAACCAACATTCCTTTGCACAAGGACTTGATTCTGCAAGATGAAAAATTCTGCAAACAAGCGATGGATATTCACTATCTTGAAAAGCATTTACTCAAGCAAATTACTGGTAATGAAGAAGAAAAAGCATAAGCAATTTAAGTTTGCTCATGTTTAAAATGAAGAGCTGATGACTCAACATCAGCTCTTTTTTATTGCTAAAGATAAAAGCTAAACCGTTTATCTATACAGATCAGTGTGAATAAAAAACCAATACTCCAAATGCAGTAGTGGCTTAAAATTGATTTAAAAAAATCGGGATCTTAGATCATTGAGTACCAAAAACTGCAGGACAAGATTAATCTAAAAACTCAGTCATTAATGCAAGGACTTCTTCGGTTTTTTCAGCATGTAGCCAATGCCCTGCGTGCGCGACAGTTTCAACTTTTGCATGCGGAAACTGTGCTTGAATGGCAGCATAATGCTCAGGCTTCTCAATATAAGGCGAATTACCACCACGAATAAATAAAGTTTCTACATCACTCTGCACCGTCTGCCATGACAAAATTTCTGCATAATGTTCATATAGCGCATTTAAGTTAAATAACCATTGCCCTTTGCTAAACGACTTCATCAAAAATTGCACAACCATTTCTTCTTGAAGATGCTCACGCATTATTTCCATCCCCACTTGGCGGCTTTCAATTTGTGCTTCTTGCACAGCAAACAAAGCGGTAAAAATTTGATCGTGACGATTTTCAGAATAAGCAAAAGGACAAATATCCAATAAAACCAATTGTTGTAAACGCTCGGCTGCTAGAGGTGCTAAAGTCATTGCAACCTTGCCCCCCATTGAATGCCCAACTACAGAAAACTGTTCGATATTCAAACTGTTCAGCGTTTCTAAAACATCTTGTGCCATCGCAGCATAATTCATGTCATCACGGTGTGCAGATTTACCATGATTACGTACATCTAATTGAATCACGGTACGCTGTTCTTGAAATGCACGTGCGAGCATGCCTAAATTACTCAAACTACCAAATAAACCATGAATAAAAACCAAAGGTAGCAAGTTAGATTCAGGCTCATTTTGCGTGATTTGATAATTTAACAACATAACATAAACTCTAAACTTGTATACAAATGATTGATCTATTTAATGAGTTTTGAGTTTATAAATCAAATTTTATATGTGCTTTTTATTGATAAACTTATAATATTGCTTAGGCTATTTGTATGAGCCAAAGCAATATTATACAAGATGAACCTTTCTTAAAATTTTATTTAAAGTAATTCAATGGCAACTTCAAATAACGAATACCATTGGCCTCAGGTTGTGGAAACTTACCTGCATCCATATTGATTTGAATAGATGGCAAAATCAATTTAGGCATCGTTAAAGTGGCATCACGTTGGGTTCGCATCTCAATGAATTCAGCTTTGCTTACCCCTGTATGAATATGAATATTCTGTTCTTTTTGAGTTTTAAGCAGTGTTTCATGTTCATATCGTTCACGTGATTCTGGTAAATAATCATGGCATAAAAACACACGTGTTTCTTCAGGCAACTCATATAATGATTGCACCGAATCGTACAACTGCCCTGCACTGCCTTTCGGGAAATCACAACGTGCCGTACCATAATCAGGCATAAACAAGGTATCACCTACAAATACAGCATCACCGATCACATAGCTTAAACAAGCAGGCGTATGTCCTGGTGTAGGGATGTTATAGGCTTGTAATTCACCAATCGTAAAAGTTTCATGATCTGCAAACAGATAATCAAACGATTGATGTGAATTGAAATACTTAATATCCAAGTTATAGATGGCACTGAATGTTTCTTGCACAATCGAAATTTTATGGCTCATGGCAATTTTACCACCCAGCTGCGATTTCAAATATTGAGAAGCTGTCAGGTGGTCGGCATGCACATGCGTTTCTAAAATCCATTCAACCGTTAATTCATTTTTATTGATGTAAGCAATGATTTCATCAGCATGAGTTGTTGTAGTTGTCGCAGATGCAGGGTCATAATCCAACACGCTGTCAATGATGGCACATTGAAGTGTTACAGGATCACTCACCACATAACTGAATGTATTGGTATTTTCATCAAAAAAATGCTGAATGTCTGCGTGCATCTTATGCTCCTGCAACCTTACGATGAAAGAGAATCCCCACCAACATCGCAACAATAAAATAGATTGCTTGATAATAACCTAAACCAATCAAAGTGATACTTGGTGCAGGACAAATTCCTGCAATCCCCCAACCGATACCAAAAATAAAACTACCAGTGATCAGTTTGGAATCAATTTGAGTTTGTTTAGGCAAATCAATTGGTTCATTTAAAATGGTTTTTGGTTCAGCTTGACGCATAGCTCTTTGAAATGGAATAAAGGCAACCGCAATTGCACCCATCATTACAAACGCTAGACTTGCATCCCATGTACCAAAAAGATCGAGAAAATTTAAAACTTTTTCAGGATTCGACATACCAGAAAGAATCAATCCAACTGAAAAAATACCACCAAAAATAAAGGCTAAGAAATTTTTCATTTAGAATGCTCCTGTGATATGACGGATGATATAAACGGTTATAAAGCCAGCTAGCATAAAGGTCCCTGTTGCTACAATTGAGCGCTTAGATAAACGACTCATGCCACATATACCATGACCACTAGTACAACCCGAGCCTAAACGAGTACCGAAGCCCACCAATAATCCCGCCACAATCATCATCAATGGGCTTGCATTCAATTCAACTTTAGGTTGAGCCACGATGCTGTAGAAAAAAGGCACAATGAAAATACCTAACACAAACCACAACGCAGGCGTTTTGAACAGCGTTTGCGGATTTAATACTTGAGCCAGTAAGCCACTAATGCCTGCAATACGACCATGAACATATAAGTAGCCCACGACGGCAAGACCAAGTAATCCACCACCGATTAATGCCAGCAGATAATCATGCATTTTGAACACCCAAAACAATATATGTTTTTATAATATATTATTGTAATTATTATTCAACTATTCTCTTGTAAGTTTTGTAAACTTCATCTGACTATTCGTCTATGTTTGCGATGTGAGAGAGATTTCGCAAGTTTTTGGCTGATATTAAGTCATAAGGCAGAAAATTTAGTCATTCTAAATGACTGCCTCATAACGTAATAAAGATATATCAAAATAGACAGCAACGACAAAAGTTGAGGGCATTAGACTCATTTGTGAGCAAGCGCAATAAGTTCTTTTTTATGCCGACGAATTACACGTTTAGCAGCATCTAACATAATGCGATTGGTAGTCTCATCATCACCAAACTCAATGAGTAGAGTTGGACACACTGAATAATCTTTTATACCTTATTTATTGCTTAGAGATAAAATTCAATTTTTTAGTTGTTAAATGCTACTTTTGCAACAAAAATAAGCATTTGTATACTTTAGACTCAACGCAATATAAAATTCTATTTATCATACATCTACAATATCGACAAAACTGGCATTTAAAACTTTTGCCAAATCGCTTGGAGCTAAACCAATATCCAATCCACGCTTCCCTCCACTCACATACATAGTTGTAAGCTGTTGAGCGGATGCGTCAATGACCGTTTTCAGTTGTTTCTTCTGCCCGATTGGACTTATGCCTCCAACCAAATAGCCTGTCAAACGCTCAGCATCCTTAGGATCAGCCATGTGCACTTTTTTACACTGAAAAGCAGCCGCAACTTTTTTCAGATTTAATTGGTGATGGACAGGTAATATCGCCACAAAGAAATGTTTATCATCACTGACCAATAATGTTTTAAATACTTCTGTGACATCTAAGCCTAGCTTATCCGCAGCTTCCAAACCAAAACTCTTAGCATTATGATCATGTTCATATTCATGCATAGAAAATTGAATTTTTTTGGCTTTTAAAAGTTTAGCTGCTGGTGTCATTGAAAAAATATTGAAAAAAACGATGCTAAAATTATACACTTGATTAAGATTAAAAAGTGAATTTGCTTAGGCTATTTCTTGGATATTAAAGTAACCATCAAAACAAAAGTCTAAAATAATTAACTTGGTTTACGCGAATTATCGACCAACACGTTGGCTAAGCGCTGTGCATGCGCAATCACGCGATCCAACCAACGCTGCGCCGCCAACAATTCTAAACCTGCCGCAGCATTAAGTTGATTCACAGCAGTATATTGCAACACTTTTTCACGATTTTCGGCACGTTGATCTTCTGTCCACTTTTTCAAATTAGATAATTCAGTATGTAAACTTAGCACGTGACTATGCACGTCAAAATCATCCATTTCTTTTAAATGTTCATCGAGAATTTGCACAAAATCTAAACCAACTTGATAAATCGCTGGTTGGGTGCGTATCACGTTTGCCAATGTAATATTTTCCAAATCACTTCGTAAAACACGTAAATACACCATCAAACGAAGCATCGCCATCAAGCGCTGTTGATCGGCTTCATTTTCTGAAATTGACATTTCTTCCAAATAGCGTTGCACTTGAATGAGCACCTCATCGAGTTGCAACAAACGTACTTTTGAAGGCAATCTCCCCTCTTGAATCGCAAGTTTTAGCATCACTAAAACGTCATACAAACTATGGTAAATCACCTTTGATGCAGCATGTATGGCCAAGGCGGGCACAGATAAACTCGCTTGATCGAGATAACATAAAATCGATTGAGTTTGATCTGGAATGATTTTCAGAATCAGTTTTTCGAACTGACGAATAAATGGCAAAATAATCAAAGTACCGCAAATACTGAACGCTGTATGGAATGCAGCAACAATCACCACATTGTCCCATGTTGCCATAAGACGTTGATTTTGTGTTAGTTCAAGAAATAGCGGTTTTAAAATAATAAAAGCAAAAATGGCTGAAATGATGTTAAAAATCACATGAACTGCTGCAGTACGTTTGGCATTTGCAGTTGAAGCAATTCCGGCAATAATAGCCGTAGCAACAGTACCTACATTCTGTCCAATCACTAAGCCTAAAGCTTGTTGCAAATCAATCGCACCACTTGCCAATGCTGCTAAGGTTGCGGTAATTGCAGCACTCGAAGATTGCAACAGAATAGTCATGATAATACCGACCAAAACCAAACTGAATTGCGCAATCATAGATCGACTTGAAAATACCGATAAATCAACACGTTCAGCAAAACCTGACATGGCAACTTGCAACATATCAATACCAAGGAAAATCAGGCTAAAACCTGCCAGAGTCATGCCAAATAGTGCCACTCGCCCCTGACTAAATAATTTAAGCATTGCACCCAAAGCAAGCAAAGGTAATGCAAAACTAGTGATGGAAAATTTAACACCTAAAAATGCCACCATCCACCCCGTACTAGTTGTGCCAATATTCGCGCCAATGATGACACCAATTGCCTGTGCAAAAGTAAGAATACCCGCACTAACAAAACCAATCGTGGCTAAAGTCGTTGCTGTAGAAGACTGTACAATTAAGGTTAAACAGATGCCTGAAAGCACAGATTTAATGGGTGAACCTGTAAATTTAGACAACCAAATACGCAAAGTTTCCCCTGCCATATCTTTTAAGCTGTCCGTCATCATGGTCATACCAATCAAAAATAGACCAATACCACCACATAATTGTACAAAGACCTCTAACACACTTACTCCCTGTGCATAAGCAATTTTCAAGGTGATAAAAAGTCGATATTGTACGTACTTTCATCTTAAAATTGCAGTTTATTTGTTCTATTCCAATAGTTTATATTAAATAAAAAACTTATCATCAATTTGATATATCATTAAAACCTAAAGATAGATCAGACTCCATTGATTTATTCAATCATTCGATAAAGGCAAAAATTAAATCGCTGAATTATGCTGATACGATACAATTCTAATATATGAATGACTTAATTGGGTCAATCGCTCACATCAAAATTAGCATATATACCCACATACGCTAGAATGAATAGGCATAGTTTTAATATGATTTTTAATACATTTAGAAAATATCCATATATAAAAATATTCAGTATTGGTTGCACTGTTTTAACGTTAGCAGCCTGTTCTCCACTAGGAGGTGGTTCACTTGCAAAACGCTCAGCTAAACTTTCTACAGGGATTCAAAAGGCCTATGCTGTGCATCCTGATACAGCAAATCGTGTAGCACCAATCATTGTAAAAAGCGCAGAACAACATAATGTTGACCCTCTGCTTGTCGCCGCAGTTATTCGACAAGAATCGAATTATCGTGCCTATGCTGTTTCACCCTCAGGCGCAATTGGGTTCACACAAATTATCCCACGTTATTGGGAGCAGACGTGTCCTGGCGATTTATTCCATGAACATATCAACATCAACTGTGGCTCATATATTTTAAATCATTATAAAAATCAGTCTGGGAAATGGTCTAAAGCTTTGGCCTATTACAATGTAGGGCCTACTGGTTACAATAATAATCGAAAAATGAAAAAACAAGGTAAACGCTACGCAAAACAAGTCAAACAACACCAAAAAAATTTAAAAGATGCGCTTTGATTTTGAATTATTAGCTTAATAAAGTAATCAATTCACTTCAAAATAACACCATCTTCGGATGGTTTTATTTTGTCTTCTTTTTATATAATTTTGATTTAATACAGGCAAAAAAAAGTCCCCGATCTGATTAAGAAGGGGGACTTAGAATAATGAGCTGGCGATGACTTACTCTCACATGGGTAATCCCACACTACCATCA
>ERZ650312.1019-NODE-1019-length-15811-cov-12.083968_pt1 | contig 15811 bp, 14 predicted proteins | sample MGYA00376248_ERZ650312 | MGnify/ENA primary metagenome ERZ650312 (study PRJEB26733, sample SAMN07839316) | wastewater metagenome | biome: urban; feature: wastewater treatment plant; material: waste water | place: USA: North Carolina | collected 2016-07-28 ... | reverse complement strand
GACGCAGACGTTGTGCGGCTTCGATATATTCGCCGCGCAGGAAGATGTAACCACGATAGGCTTTCAGCGCATAAGCACCAATCAGCATGCCTTCGATCAGTTGATGCGGCAGTTGTTCCATCAACAGACGATCTTTGTAAGTACCGGGTTCCATTTCGTCGGCATTACAAAGAATGTATTTCTTGTCGAATTGCGGATCCATGGGCACCAGGCTCCACTTCACCCCAGTCGGAAAGCCAGCACCACCACGACCACGTAAACCAGCGGCTTTAACCTGATCGGTTACTGCAGTCGGGGCCATGGCCAGCGCTTTTTCCGCACCGACATAACCTTGTTTGGCGCGATATTCATCAAACCAGACCGGCTGCTGATCGACACGCAACCGCCAGGTGAGGGGATGAGTTTCAGCAGTTCGGATCATGGATATTGCTCCAGCAGTTCGTCTAGTTTATCCACGCTCAGATGACTGTGAGTATCATCATCAATCATCATGCTGGGCCCTTTGTCACAGTTGCCAAGGCAACAGACAGGTAGCAAGGTAAAACGTTCGTCAGCCGTGGTTTGGCCAGGCTTGATACTGAGTTTTTCTTCCAGCGCTTGTTGAATGGTCTGATAACCATTGATAAAGCAAACCACGCTGTCGCAATAACGAATGACATGCCGCCCAACCGGACGACGGAAGATTTGGCTGTAAAAAGTGGCGACACCTTCCACATCGGATGCCGGAATACCCAATACATCGGCAATCGCATAGATCGCGCCATCAGGCACCCAACCACGTTCTTTTTGCACCAGTTTCAGTGCTTCGATAGTGGCAGCACGCGGATCTTCATAGTGATGCATCTCGTGCTGGATCGCCGCTAGTTCTGACGCTGATAGCGCAAACGGCTCATTTTGACATTGGCATTGATGACTCATAATTAGCGATCCACATCTGACATAACGAAATCGATACTACCCAGATACACAATCAGATCTGACACCAGTTGTCCGCGGATCACCGAAGGGATCTGCTGTAAATGCGGGAAACTTGGTGTGCGGATCCGCGTGCGATAGCTCATGGTGCTGCCATCACTGGTCAGGTAGTAACTGTTGGCACCCTTGGTGGCTTCAATCATCTGGAATGATTCCTGTGCCGGCATAATTGGCCCCCAGGAAACTTGCAGGAAGTGATTGATCAGGGTTTCAATATCCTGCAACGTGCGCTCTTTTGGTGGCGGTGTTGTCAGTGGATGATCAGCTTTGAATGGCCCGGCAGGCATGTTGTGCATACACTGCTCAATGATGCGCATGCTCTGGCGGATCTCTTCCACACGCACCATAGCGCGGTCATATGCATCGCCGTTTTGGCCCACTGGCACATCAAAATCAAAGTTTTCATAGCCGGAATAAGGGCGCCATTTACGCAAATCAAAGTTCAGACCAGTAGCACGTAGCCCTGCACCGGTGACACCCCAGCTTAATGCTTGTTGCGTGTTATAAGCAGCCACGCCAATGGTTCGTCCCATCAAAATGCTGTTTTGCAACGCCGCTTTGACATAGTCATTCAGACGATTTGGCAGCCAATCCAGTAAGTTGTCTTTGATCAAGCGCTGCCAGCCGACGGGTAAGTCGTGCGCAACGCCACCGATACGGAACCAGGAAGGGTGCATACGAGCACCGGTAACTGCTTCGATAATGTTGTAAATTTTCTGACGGTCGGTAAAGGCATAAAACACCGGTGTCATGGCACCAACGTCTTGAATATAGGTGCCCAAAAACAGCAGATGACTGTTAATGCGGAACAACTCAGACATCATGATGCGGATGTATTTGACCCGTTCTGGCACTTCGATGCCGGCCAGTTTTTCAACCGACAGTACGTAAGGCAGGTTGTTCATTACGCCGCCAAGGTATTCCACCCGGTCGGTGTAAGGAATGTAGCTATGCCAGGATTGACGTTCGCCCATTTTTTCCGCGCCACGATGGTGGTAACCAATATCAGGTACACAATCGAGGATCTCTTCACCATCTAACTGCAGCACTAAGCGGAAAGCACCGTGTGCAGAAGGGTGGTTCGGGCCTAAGTTCAGGAACATGTAATCTTCGCTGCTGGTGCCGCGCTTCATGCCCCATTCTTCCGGCTTAAATAACAATTGTTCTTGCGCTTCATCCTGACGCATTTCGTCCAGCATGAAAGGCTCAAATTCGGTCGCGCGGGCAGGGTATTCTTTACGTAATGGGTGACCTTTCCAGTTGCGCGGCATCAGAATACGGATCAAATGCGGATGCCCGTCAAAATGCACGCCGAACATGTCCCAGACTTCCCGTTCATACCAGTTGGCATTCGGGAATTCACCGATGATCGACGGCATCTTCAGGTCTGATTCCATCAACGGTATTTTCAAGATCACATCGCTGTTTCGCTCAATCGACAGCAAGTGGTAGAACATAGTGAATTCAGACGTTGGCAAACCCTGACGATGGGTACGCAGACGCTCATCTGTGGCATGCAGGTCGTATAGCATCACGAATGGCTTTGGTGCATGACGCAGATAACGGATGGCATTCAGCAGAACTTCCCGTTTGATCCAGACAACAGGAATGCCCATGCGGGTATCTTGCACATGCAGAATGTCATGCGGAAAACGGTGCAACAGTTCCTGAACGACAGGAGCATCCTGCAAATTACGGGTCTGCCATAGCTGCATGTCAGGATTAATCGGAAATTGTTGTGTCAGCTTGATCATAATTGGGCCCTTACAACTTATCCGGTGTTGGCAGATTGGTTACCGCAATGCGTTCACCTCGGGAAAGTTCTTTTTCACAAGGCATCTGGGCGCGATAAACACCCTGATCACCGACAACCCATGACAATGGGCGGCGATCTTCACCAATCGATTTTTGCAGTAACAGTAAGGCCTGTAAGAAAGCTTCCGGACGGGGAGGGCAACCAGGAATATACACATCGACCGGCAGGAATTTATCAACGCCCTGTACAACCGAGTAAATGTCATACATACCGCCGGAATTAGCGCAGGCCCCCATGCTGATCACCCATTTAGGTTCCAGCAGTTGTTCATAAAGACGCTGAATAACCGGCGCCATTTTGATGAAAGGAGTACCGGCAATGACCATGAAATCCGCCTGACGAGGTGATGCACGAATAACTTCAGCACCAAAGCGAGCAACGTCATGCACCGCGGTAAATGCGGTGGTCATCTCTACATAACAGCAGGAGATACCAAAGTTATAAGGCCAGAGTGAATTCTTACGGCCCCAGTTCACAGTTGAGTGCAGTACGTCTTCTAATTTGCCGAGCAATATGCCTCGTCCAACTTCCTGCAAGGGATCATCAACGGTCTGTTTCTTCTCAGCCGGATAACGTTCGATCGGTGCATCCGGATCGATTCTGGTCAGGGTGTACTTCATGACAAGCCTCGCAGTTACTTGGATTGCTCAATATTGGAAGACGGCTGTTTTTTTACCGGTGCCCAGTCCAAAGCGCCAATGCGCCATAGATAGACTAGCCCAACCAGTAACAGCACAATGAAAGTGGCTGCCTCAATAAATCCGATCCATCCGCTTTCGCGCACAGAGACAGACCAGGCAAAAAGAAAGAGTGCTTCAACGTCGAAAATAACGAAGAACATAGCAATCAGATAAAACTTTGCGGAGAAGCGAAGACGGGCGGTGCCTACAGAATCAACACCCGACTCGAAAGGTTTGTTTTTACTGCGGCCTTGGGCCCGGCCGCCGAGAAAGGCTGCCAAACCAATCATGATGCTGCACAAGCCAATTGCAGCAATTATATAAAACAAAAAAGAGCCATTATGAGCCAGATCAGCCATATGCCACCTCAGTTAAAACCACTCTGTCGCTTTAATTATCTGTATCGGGATAAGACATCCTGTCACACAGGATCAGCAATTAACGGAGTCGGGCAGCCGGGTCATCGTGACAATGGCGGGGTTGCGGGCTCTGCACATCTTGATCCGAAGGCAGGTTATGTTGTCCACACGAGTTCCATTTCAGACTAGCTAAACACATTAAGCGTCGCCAGAGAGAATGTCAAAATCGTGAAGAAGAACAATTAAGCCTTATTCTGCATACACTTATTTGTGTTCATCATGGTACGGCCCCACAGAACAAAGGTGTATAGCGAATAATTGTTAATGTGAGTTGTGGCAACAAATTTATAACAAAAATCGAGTTTTTTGTGTTTTCTGTATTGCAGCGAAATATATTGTGGTTACGTTTACATTGAATCAATTCAAGTGGTTATAGATCGGTATCATCTTGTTGCTGGTGCTGATTGACTATCTTTTTCTAAATATTGTTAATTGTAACGCAATGTAACTTGGCGTTGATAGCTTGTGAATTCACGAAAAGCTAACAAAAAAGGCTGTTTATTAACATTTGTGTAATCGATACCATGATTTTGCTAAAAATATCGATACATCTGGCTACTGATGAGCCCGTATATCCCATAAAAGTGTTACCTGATTCCCGAAATTGAAGAATGCTCGTGTAAACGATTTCATATTGTTGAGGAGATCACAAAAGAATGGCAGGAAACTGAGTAATGTTATCTACGAACACGCTCAGTGACAGGATTGTCATTGAGAATTCCATAAAAGTGCTTTGCAGCAAAAATAAAAACTGGAGAAAACCCGAATGAAAAAGTTCTCTAAATTAGCTGTAATTTTAGCTGGTCTGACTATTGGTGCGGCTGCTCAGGCAGAAACCCTGTTGGGCTTCACTGTTTATAAGTACGATGACAACTTCATGTCAGCAGTTCGTAAAGCGATTGAGAAAGAAGGCGCTCAGTATAAAGACGTTGAATTACTGATGAACGACTCTCAGAACGACCAGTCCAAGCAGAATGACCAGATCGACGTATTGATTTCCAAAGGTGTAAAAGCACTGGCAATCAACCTGGTTGACCCTGCGGCTGCTCCGGTTGTTATTGAGAAAGCCAAAGAAAATGATATCCCGGTTGTGTTCTATAACAAAGAACCATCCAAGGAAGCATTGGCCAGCTACGACAAAGCTTATTATGTGGGTACTGATTCTAAAGAATCAGGCATCATTCAGGGTGACATCATTGCGAAGCAATGGAAAGCACATCCAGAGTGGGATCTGAACAAAGACGGCGTGATCGATTATGTTCTGCTGAAAGGCGAACCAGGTCATCCGGATGCTGAAGCTCGTACCACTTACGTGACCAAAACGCTGAACGAAAACCATAAAATCAAAACCAATGGTCTGAACGTTGATACTGCTATGTGGGATACCGCAATGGCAAAAGACAAAGCAGATGCATGGTTATCAGGCCCTAACGGTGCAAAAATTGAAGTTGTTATTGCGAACAACGACGCGATGGCAATGGGTGCAGTTGAAGCACTGAAAGCTCATGGTAATACCAAAACTCCGGTATTCGGCGTAGATGCGTTACCAGAAGCGCTGGCAATGGTAGGTAATGGCCAGATGGCGGGTACCGTACTGAACGATGCCAATAACCAGGCGAAAGCGACATTCGATCTGGCGAAAAACCTGGCTGAAGGTAAAGCTGCCGCTGAAGGTACTCAGTGGAACATCGTTAACAAAGTGGTTCGTGTACCATACGTTGGCGTAGATAAAGATAACCTGAGCCAGTTCAAGTAAGAAATAAACCCTTCAAAGTAGACCTAATAAGAGGAGGAGCCTCCTCCTCTTATTTCTTTATGGTTGTGGCAATATTATGGCTGATATCACAGTGAATCATTCTCAGGAATATCTGCTGGAAATGGCGGGTATTTGTAAAGAGTTTCCGGGTGTAAAAGCCTTGGATAATGTGAATCTTAAAATTCGCCCTCATTCTGTTCATGCATTGATGGGTGAAAATGGTGCTGGTAAATCTACATTATTAAAATGTTTGTTTGGTATTTATGAAAAAGATGCCGGAACAATCATATTTCAAGGTAAAGAAATTAATTTCCATTCTGCCAAAGAAGCATTAGATAATGGTGTTTCAATGGTGCATCAGGAATTAAACCAGGTTAGACAACGTTCTGTCATGGATAATATGTGGTTGGGTCGCTACCCAACAAAAGGCATGTTTATCGATCATGACAAAATGTATAGAGATACTAAAAAAATCTTTGAAGAATTGGGTATCGATATCGACCCAAGAGATAAGGTTGCTACACTGTCTGTGTCTCAGATGCAGATGATTGAAATAGCAAAAGCATTTTCTTATAACGCAAAAATTGTGATTATGGATGAACCGACTTCTTCTTTAACCGAGAAAGAAGTTAATCATCTATTTACTATTATTCGTAAATTAAAAGATCGCGGTTGCGGTATTGTTTATATCTCACACAAAATGGAAGAAATATTCCAGTTATGTGATGAAATTACTATTTTACGTGATGGACAATGGGTGGCTACTCAGTCATTAGAAGGGCTGGATATGGACAAGATCATCGGCATGATGGTCGGTCGTGAACTAACCCAACGTTTTCCGCCAAAAATAAACAGACCAAAAGAAGTTATTCTTGAAGTTAATGGCCTGACCGCATTAAATCAGCCATCTATCAAGGATGTTTCTTTCCAATTGCGTAAAGGTGAAATCCTCGGTATTGCCGGGCTGGTTGGTGCAAAAAGAACTGAAATAGTTGAAACACTTTTTGGTCTTCGCGATAAAGCTTCAGGCACCATTAAATTACATGGTAAAGAAGTGCAAAATACGGATGCCCATGATGCAATTCGGAATGGTTTTGCACTTGTTACGGAAGAGCGGCGCTCTACAGGTATTTACAGTCAACTGGATATTGCATTTAATTCGCTGATTGCCAATATGGATCAGTATAAAGGTTTTGCTGGTTTATTAGAAAATAAACGTATGAAGAGTGATACCCAATGGGTTATTGACTCAATGCGTGTTAAAACACCAAGTCAGAAAACATCAATAGGATCACTTTCTGGTGGTAACCAACAAAAAGTTATTATTGGCCGCTGGTTATTAACACAACCGGAAATATTAATGCTGGACGAACCAACTCGCGGTATCGATGTTGGTGCAAAATTTGAAATATATCAACTGATGCTTGAACTCGCCAAAAAAGATAAAGGCATTATCATGATTTCATCTGAAATGCCGGAGTTATTAGGTATTACTGACCGTATTCTGGTTATGAGTAATGGTCGTGTAGCAGGCATCGTTGAAACAGAAAAAACCGATCAGCAAGAAATTATGCGTTTGGCAGCTCTATATTTGTGATCCGAGGATGTTCAATATGAATGTATCAAAAACTTTAGACTACCTGAAAAATGGTGGTATTTATGTGGTTCTTTTTATTCTATTGATGATTATCATTGTTAAAGAACCTTCATTTTTAAGCTTAAATAACTTTAGTAACATCCTTACCCAATCTTCTGTACGCGTTATTATCGCGTTAGGTGTGGCTGGTCTGATTGTTACGCAAGGTACTGACTTATCTGCGGGGCGTCAGGTCGGTTTAGCTGCGATTGTTGCTGCAACCATGTTGCAGGCGATGACCAACGTGAATAAGGTTTTCCCATCCATTGGTGAAATCCCAATTCCTGTTGTTATCTTAGTCGTGTGTGTTATCGGTGCACTGATTGGTTTTATTAACGGATTTATCATTGCAAAACTGAATGTAACGCCGTTCATTACCACCTTGGGTACCATGATCATCGTGTACGGTGTGAACTCTTTGTATTACGACTTGGCTGGTGCATCACCAATTGCTGGTTTTGATCCTCGTTTCTCTAGCTTCACACAAGGTTTCTTTAAGATCGGTACCTTTAAACTGTCTTATTTGGTTATTTACGCTGCAATTGCTACCGCATTTGTCTGGGTGCTGTGGAATAAAACCAAATTTGGTAAAAACATTTTCGCCATCGGTGGTAACCCAGAAGCGGCGAAAGTATCAGGTGTTAACGTAACAGTTAACCTGATCCTGATTTACATGTTGTCGGGTGTGTTCTATGCGTTCGGCGGTATGCTGGAAGCAGGTCGTATCGGTAGTGCGACAAACAACTTAGGTTTCATGTATGAGTTGGATGCTATCGCGGCGTGCGTAGTTGGTGGTGTGTCATTCAGCGGTGGTGTGGGTACTGTACTGGGTGTTATTACCGGCGTAATCATCTTCACCGTTATCAACTACGGTATGACTTACATTGGTGTGAACCCTTACTGGCAGTTCATCATCAAGGGTGCAATCATCATCATGGCCGTTGCACTTGATTCACTGAAATACGCCAAGAAAAAATAAGTTTGTTTCACCCCTTAGATATGAATCGGACTCATCGGCAACGCGGAGTCCGAATTTTTATATAAGAAAAATATTTCCGCTACATATAAAAAATGAAGATAAATAATCCGGCTGAATATTCTCAGCCAGATTATTTTAATAAAAGAGGATTAACGAATTTCTTGCGGTGCTACAGCGGATGATTGACGTCTTACTAATACTGGGCGGAAAACTTGCGCTGTACTTTCCGGGGCATCACCAGTGGCCAGTTGTAACGCCATCTGGGTTGCTTTCGTTGCCATCATAGAAATAGGGTAGCGCATAGTAGTTAATTTTGGGCGTGAGAAACGAGCAAAAATAACATCATCAAAACCTACTACGGAAACATCTTCCGGCACCCGAAAACCATTATCGATCAAAACGGAAATGATCCCTGTCGCCATTGCATCGTTATAGGCAACAACTGCAGTGAACGGCATTCCACGACCCAGTAGATCTTGAATGGCTTGTTCACCACCTTCTTCATTGGGTTCTGCGCGTTCAATGGTAATTTCATCCGGATCAAGACCTGATTCCTGCAGCGCATCCCGATAACCGCGAATTCGCTCATAGGCATCTTCGATGTCATATTTTGATGCGACACAGGCAATGTGTTTATGACCCAATTCAATCAGATGCTGAGTAACTGTGTAACTACCGTAATAGTTATCCAACCAGATACAACGAGAAGGGATCTCAGGCAGTAAACGGTTGATGAAAATCATACCCGGTGATTTTTCCGCATACGCCGTCAGTTCTTCATTACTGAGTGCTTTACTGTGAATTATCAGCGCTTCACATCGTTTACTGATCAAAAGTTCAATTGTTTCACGTTCTTGAGCTGCATCATGCGAGCCGTTGCCGATCAACAAATGTTTATGGTGGGCACGACATTCAATTTCAATGGCTTTCACCATAGCGCCGAAAAATGGGTCAGCCACATCAAAAACCATGCATCCAATGGTATCGTTTACTCGGCTGACTAATGCTCTGGCATTAGGATCGGGGCGGTAATTTAATTCTTCCATTGCGCGGTTTACCGCAGCTCTTGCTGACTCTCCCGTTTTCGGTGAGTGATTGATTACTCTGGAAACGGTTGCAATAGAGACGCCAGCTAGTTTAGCGACGTCTTTTATAGTTGCCATAATGCGAATTTCTCATCCGATGCGCGTAGTTTTCATACCGACTAACTGCAATATATCAGGGATAGTGATGCTATCACCAGTATAAATCCTCACTAATCATAGGTTATCCGAATGAGATTAAATGTAAACGTTTACATTTTGTTTGTCAGATCACAGTCTGACGGAATACACTCTTCTAGACTAATGGACAACAAATATACCGACAGGTGTGTTGTCGTTTTTGCGAGGAGAGAACATGAAAATTCTGGTCACCGGCGGGACAGGCTACATAGGTAGTCACACTTGTCTGGCGTTAATAGCGGCAGGTTTAGAGCCGGTCATTCTCGATAATCTGTGTAACAGCAAGTTATCTGTACTGAAAAGAATAGAAGAAGTGGCGGGAAAGTGTCCTATTTTCTATCAAGGCGATGTCCGTGATCCGGCGGTGTTAGACCGTATTTTTCAGGAACAACAAATCGCTGGTGTTATTCATTTCGCGGCATTGAAAGCGGTCGGTGAATCAACACAAAAACCGTATGAATATTTTGAAAACAACATTTCCGGTACTCTGAGTTTGCTGGGTGCAATGCGTCGTGCTGGTTGTTACCGCTTTATTTTTAGCTCATCAGCAACTGTGTATGGCGATCCGCATGCTGTGCCGATTACAGAAGATTTTCCTCGTTCCACTATGAGCCCATATGGTCAGACAAAACTCATGGTTGAACAAATACTGGAAGATATGCAGAAAGCCGATCCACGCTGGAGCATCACTTTACTACGTTATTTCAACCCGATCGGTGCGCATGAATCTGGTCGTATGGGCGAAGATCCGCAAGGCATTCCTAATAACCTGATGCCTTATATCACGCAAGTAGCGATTGGTCGCCGCGATTGTCTCAATATTTTTGGCAGTGACTATCCGACGAAAGATGGCACCTGTGTACGCGATTACATCCATGTTATGGATCTGGCCGAGGGTCACGTAAAAGCATGGCAGGTTTGTGGTGCACAAGCGGGTTTGCATATCTATAACCTGGGAACCGGGCAGGGTGTCAGTGTGCTGGAGATGGTACAAGCCTTTGCTCGTGCCAGTGGTTTAGACATTAACTATAAACTGGTAGACCGTCGTCCTGGTGATGTTGCGGAATGCTGGGCTGATCCGGCAAAAGCACAACGAGAATTGGGCTGGAATGCCAGTCGGACTATTGATGATATGACACGCGACAGCTGGCGCTGGCAGCAAGCTAATCCTAACGGTTACGAGGAATAAACCATGTTCAATCCGATAGATCATCCTCATCGTCGTTTTAACCCGCTGACTGGTCAGTGGGTGTTAGTGTCGCCACATCGAGCGAAGCGCCCATGGCAAGGGCAGGTAGAAAAAGCCGCACCAGATAATCGTCCGGCCCATGATCCTGACTGCTTTTTATGTGCGGGTAACACCCGTGTGAATGGGGAAAAAAACCCAGATTATAAAAACACCTTTGTGTTCACTAACGACTTTGCTGCACTGATGACCGACACACCTGCGTCACCGCATTCAGCTGATCCACTGTTTCAATGTGAATCCGCACGCGGCACTAGTCGAGTAATCTGTTTTTCTCCCGATCACAGTAAAACATTGCCTGAGTTACCAGTGCCAGCCATCCGATCTGTCATTGATACTTGGTGTGAACAAGTGACTGATCTGGCAAAAGATTATCTGTGGGTGCAAGTGTTTGAAAATAAAGGCGCCGCAATGGGGTGCTCTAACCCGCATCCGCACGGCCAGATCTGGGCCAATAATTTTCTGCCCAATGAACTAGCCCGTGAAGAACAAACTCAAAAGCAGTGGCTGGCCGAAAAGGGATCACCGTTGTTATTGCAATATGCGCAGAAAGAACAGGTCTCTGGCGAACGCACTGTGGTGGAAACAGAACACTGGATCGCGGTTGTACCTTATTGGGCGGCCTGGCCTTTTGAAACGCTATTGCTGCCAAAAGCGCATGTGCTTCGTCTCACCGAATTGAATGATGCGCAAAAACAGGATCTGGCGCTGGCACTGAAATTACTTACCAGCCGTTATGACAACTTGTTCCAGTGTTCTTTCCCGTATTCCATGGGGTGGCATGGTGCACCTCATCAGGAAGGCAACATGGAACATTGGCAATTGCATGCCCATTTTTATCCGCCGCTATTACGTTCAGCGACGGTGCGCAAATTTATGGTGGGTTATGAAATGCTGGCGGAAACCCAGCGTGATTTGACTCCAGAACAAGCCGCAGAACGTCTGCGTGCTGTCAGCGATATTCATTACAAAGAACAAGCTTGAGGAAAACTGCTATGTCATTAAAAGAAAAAGTTCTCGCCGTATTTCAAACCAGTTTTGGCTGCGAACCTGACTTGTTTGTTCGTGCACCGGGTCGTGTCAATCTGATTGGTGAGCATACCGATTATAACGATGGTTTTGTGCTGCCTTGCGCGATTGATTATGAAACCGTGGTTGCGATACAGCGTCGTGATGATGACCAAGTCGTGGTGATTGCTGCTGATTACGCTAACCAGCGCGATGAGTTTTCACTATTACAACCGATTGAGCCACACGCGGATCAGCTGTGGAGCAACTACATTCGCGGTGTTGTGAAATATTTGCTGGAAAAAGACGTGAGCCTGAAAGGGCTGAACATGGTGGTTGCGGGTAACGTGCCACAAGGTGCTGGCTTGAGTTCTTCTGCGTCATTGGAAGTGGCGATCGGTGAATCTTTCAATCAGGCCTATCAGTTAGGTTTGAGCCCCGCAGCTATAGCACTGAACGGTCAGGAAGCAGAAAACAAGTTTGTTGGTTGTAACTGCGGCATCATGGATCAAATGATTTCAGCCAGTGGTCAGAAAGATCACTCTTTGCTGTTAGATTGTCGTTCACTGGAAACCCGCCTAGTCAAAATGCCAGATGATCTGGCGGTGCTGATCGTGCATTCCAATGTCAAACGTGGTTTGGTGGATAGCGAATATAATACGCGCCGTAAACAATGTGAGCAGGTAGCAGACTTTTTTGGTGTGAAAGCACTGCGTGATGTGTCGCTGGCACAACTGCAGTCTGCTGCAGAACAGGGCAAACTGGAACCGGTGGTATATCAACGAGCTCGTCATGTGATCACTGAAAATGCCCGCACTTTGGAAGCCGCGGATGCGTTGGAATCAGGCAACCTGGAAAAGATGGGTATCCTGATGGCGGAATCGCATAACTCGATGCACGATGATTTCGCTATCACCGTTCCTGCCATTGATGCGTTGGTCGAAATCCTGCAAAAACATATCGGTACAGACGGCGGAGCTCGTATGACCGGTGGTGGTTTTGGTGGTTGTGTGGTTGCATTATTGCGCCCGGCTCGTGTGGCAGAAGTTATTGCTGCTGTGGAAGCTGAATATCCGCTGAAAAGTGGCCTGAAGCCAACTTGTTATGTTTGTAAAGCCAGTGCTGGTGCCGGCCAATTTTAATCGGAGCAGTTCATGACACAACTCATTGAGTTAGAAAATGACGCCGGATTGCAGCTGAAACTGATGACAACAGGGGCTGCCCTGTTGTCCTTGAACGTTCCAGTCGGCGATGGTTACCGGAATGTGCTGCTAGGCTGTCAACCAGAACAATACGCCAGCCAACAGGTTTATCTAAATGCCATGGTGGGTCGTTTTGCCAACCGTATTGGCGGGTCGGTGTTGCATTATCAAGATCAAACCTACCACTTGATCCCAAGTCAGGGCGAAAATTGCCTGCATGGTGGTAAAGACGGGTTTGATCGCAAAGAGTGGCATGTTGTCAGCCAGCAGGCCGATAAAGTTGTGCTGTCACTGCATTCACCGGATGGTGATCAAGGCTTCCCTGGCGAGTTTGATTCCACCTTGACATATTCATTGCAAGGCTCTGATTTAGTAATAGAAATTGAGGCTACAGTCTCTAAACCTTGTCCAGTAAATATGACTTGTCATGGTTATTTCAACCTCGATGGCAAACGTAGTGATGTCCGTGATCATGCGTTGATGGTGAATGCTGACACCTATTTGCCAATCAATGGCATGGGGATCCCATTATCTGCACCACAACCAGTGGAAGCGGCGCTGGATTTGCGTCATCAACGTTGCTTACGTGAACAGTGGTTGAGCCATCCGCAATTGATGTCAGCAAAAGGGTTCGATCATTGTTATGTTTTAGCAACTGATGGCTCAGAGCAAGTCGCAGCACATCTGGTTTCTGCGGATAAAAAGCTGGCGATGGATGTTCTGACTGACCAACCCGGGTTACAGATTTATACCGGTAACTATTTGGCAGGGGCCCCTGCGGGTAGCGAAGAACCATATCATGACTATGAAGGTATTTGTCTGGAAACGCAGTTATTTCCAGATAGCCCAAATCGTCCTGAGTTGGGAGATCCTTGGTTATTACCGGGGCAAACGTATCGCCATCTAACCCGTTACCGTTTTATTGCACAATAAATTCTGCGTACTCTGTTAAAGCCGGAACATTTTCCGGCTTTTCCTTCTGCCTATCCGTACATTTAGTTAAAATAGCCGACCTTATTCTGAGCGCCTCCGGAGACATCATGCCGCATCACGGGCAACCCATAACTCTTTCTATCGATACTCTTACTGGTAAGGGTGATGGCATTGCCAATTGGCATGACCGTAAGGTTTTTATTCCTGGCACACTTCCTGGCGAACAGGTGGAAGTGTCATTGCATGGCATCAAACCTAAATACGCGCAGGCTGATCTGATCCGTATCATTCAACCGCATCCACAACGCATAGAAGCACATTGTAGCTATACGGAATGTGGTGGTTGCCAACTGGCTTATCTGGCTTATAGCGAACAATTAAAAATTAAACAGCAGCAGGTTGTTGATGCATTACAGAGCAAAGGCATAATGAGTTCTGTTGAACCATGTCTTGGTATGTCACAACCGCTGGCTTTTCGTAATAAAGCGGTCTATTCCGTGCGCACCGAAAATGGTGAGCCAGTCATTGGTTTCTATCGGAAAAACAGCCATCAGGTTGTCGATATCGCGGCTTGTCCTGTGCAACACGAACAGACGACAACAATCATTGCAGCGATCCGCCAATGGATGAAGGCTTTCAATATCGCCGGTTACGATGAAGCCAATCATACGGGTTGTGTTCGTTATGTCATGATCCGGCATGGCTTTAAAACGGGTTCATGCATGGTTGTACTGGTGACACTGACCGACGATTTACCAAAGGAAGCAGAATTACTGACTGCTTTGGCAGCGATCGACGGCATTGATAGCGTGATCCACAATGTGAACTCAGAACGTGTTAATCGCATCTTAGGCATACAACAACGTGTGTGTTATGGCAGTGAGACTATTGAAGATGAATTACACGGGTTAACTTTTACTATATCGGCACATTCGTTCTATCAGGTTAACCCACAACAAACCGACCAACTCTATGCGACTGCACTGTATTTCGCAGAGCTCAAAGGTAATGAGACGGTATTTGATATTTACTGCGGTATCGGCACCATTTCACTATATCTGGCACAGCAAGCACAAAAAGTGATTGGTATTGAGATCGTACCACAGGCCATTGATGATGCTCGTGCTAATGCACAGTGTAATCAGTTAGCCAATACAGAATTCTATGTTGGTAAAGCCGAAGAGGTTGTTCCTGCACTTTATACACAAGGAATGCATGCTGATGTCGTGGTTGTTGATCCGCCGAGAAAGGGTTGTGAACTATCGGTGTTAAACACCATGCTCGCAATGTTGCCTCAACGAATTGTTTATGTTTCATGTGAACCGGCATCATTAGCCAGAGATTTAGCTGTGCTGCAGAAGGGCGGATATAACGTAACTAAAGTACAACCCGTCGATATGTTCCCGCACTCCATGCATGTAGAAACAGTTGTGCAGTTAATCAAAAAATAAAATATCAGCATGGAACATGAACCTATGTATCCATGCTGTTTACGAACTGGATTTAGCCTTCTTCACGAGCTTTGCGCTGGTGCTCTTTTTTATCAAGCCAACTCACCGATTTACTCACTGCATCTTGTACCCGCAATTCCATCTCATCACGTTGAGCTGGTGTGGTGAAATAAATCATATCTACATTGTGACGAATATAGTGGGCGGGCAGTTGATTTAAAACTAAGCAGGATAGATCCGCTAGGTAATCTTCATCGCGAGTTTGATGTAATTCGAGCGCTTGAATATGTTGTTGCAGCAGATCTTCATAAAAATTATGAACATCATCGGGGATCAGAGCCATCGACTTATTCCTTCAGTCAAACAAATAACTGATTAAAGCATATAACAAAAAAGCACGCAGCTTTGTGGGCTGCGTGCTTTTTTAAGAAATTTGGTGCGAAAGGAGGGACTCGAACCCTCACACCCGAAGGCACTAACACCTGAA
>ERZ650312.1017-NODE-1017-length-15831-cov-3.750444_pt1 | contig 15831 bp, 10 predicted proteins | sample MGYA00376248_ERZ650312 | MGnify/ENA primary metagenome ERZ650312 (study PRJEB26733, sample SAMN07839316) | wastewater metagenome | biome: urban; feature: wastewater treatment plant; material: waste water | place: USA: North Carolina | collected 2016-07-28 ... | reverse complement strand
GTTCAGACGTGTGCTCTTCCGATCTGTCGCGCTTGAAGTTGCGGTTGGCGGAGAACGGCATCCAGTGGGCATCCAGCTTGAGCTGGCTGGCCAGGGACGGGGTGGCAGTCTGCGGCATGTTCATCGTGGCTCTCCAGAGCGGCACTGTGGTTTTGTTGCCAGCGAAGGTGCCACGGGCATAAAGTCACGAAAATCCAAATCTTCGCACTTTAAGTTCAGCCCGGACTAAACATATGAGCAGCCGCCGTTCCGATCCCCTGGCCCAGGTCAGCGACTTCGATATCCGCCTGCTGCGCCTGTTCCGCAGCGTGGTCGAGTGCGGCGGCTTCTCCGCCGCCGAGAGCGTGCTGGGCATCGGCCGCTCGGCGATCAGCCAGCAGATGAGCGACCTCGAACAGCGCCTCGGCCTGCGCCTGTGCCAGCGCGGCCGCGCCGGCTTCGCCCTGACCGAGGAAGGCCGCGAGGTGTACCAGTCGTCGCTGCAGCTGTTCGGCGCGCTGGAAAGCTTCCGCAACGGCGTCAACGGCCTGCACCGCGAGCTGCGCGGCGAGCTGCACATCGGCCTGACCGACAACCTGGTGACCGTGCCGCACATGCGCATTACCCACGCGCTGGCGCGGCTCAAGGAGCTGGGCCCGGACGTGCGCATCCAGATCCGCATGACCCCGCCGAGCGAGGTGGAACAGGGCGTGCTGGACGGCAGCCTGCACGTCGGCGTGGTGCCGCAGAGCCACGCCCTGTCCGGCCTGGAGTACCAGCCGCTGTATGGCGAGCGCTCGCAGCTGTACTGCGCGGTCGGCCATCCGCTGTTCTATGTGGACGACCAGCAGCTCACCGACCAACGCCTGAATGCCCAGGACGCCATCGCCCCGACCTTCCGCCTGCCGCCGGAGATCCAGAGCCAGTACCAGGTGCTCAACTGCACGGCCAGCGCCTCGGACCGCGAGGGCATGGCCTTCCTTATCCTCACCGGGCGCTACATCGGCTACCTGGCCGATCACTATGCCCAGCAGTGGGTGCAACAGGGCCGCCTGCGCGTGCTCAAGCCGGCCAGCCGCTTCTACGACCTGACCCTGGCCTCGGTCACGCGTAAGGGCCGGCGCCCGCAGCTGGTGCTGGAGACCTTCCTGGAAGCGCTGGCGAAGACCGGCTGAGGCGCGGCAGGCAAACCGGACCGACTGCTGGAACGCCCGTACTACTAGGCACTGCGCCATTTTCCCAGCAGCGATGACCGCAGCGTCAAAGACGACTTTTTGGCGCTTTAGTGGCTATTTATCCGGCAACGGGGAGGCTTCGTCTGCGAAATACACGTTTTTGACGCACGAGGGTTGTTTCATGACCCGCGCTGGGGTATCAGTTCGCACACAACACCGATCATCAGTACGGACCCCTTCGATGCCCGCAGCCCCCGCCCCTGCTACCAGCACCGCCAAACCCGCCGGCCGTATCCGCCAGAAGAACGAAAAAGCCATCATCGCCGCCGCCGAAGTGGAGTTCGCCCGCCACGGCTTCAAGGGCACCAGCATGAACAGCATCGCCCAGGCGGTGGGGCTGCCCAAGGCCAACCTGCACTACTACTTCAGCAGCAAGGAAGGCCTGTACATCGCGGTACTGAACAACATCCTCGACCAGTGGGACGCCACCTTCAGCGGCCTGACCGTGGACGATGACCCGGCCCTGGCGCTGTCGCGCTACATCCGCGCCAAGATCGAATACTCGCGCACCCAGCCGCTGGCCTCGCGCATCTTCGCCATGGAAGTGATCAGCGGCGGCCAGTACCTGACCGCGCACTACAACCAGGACTACCGCGAGTGGTTCCGCCAGCGTGCCGGGGTGTTCCAGGCCTGGATCGACGCCGGCAAGATGGACCCTATCGACCCGGTGCACCTGATCTTCCTGCTCTGGGGCAGCACCCAGCACTACGCCGACTTCGCCAGCCAGATCTGCCTGTTCACCGGCAAGAGCAGCCTGAAGAAGGCCGACTTCGAGGAAGCCGCGGACAACCTCGAACGCATCATCCTCAAGGGCTGCGGCCTGACCCCGCCGCCCCGCGGCTGACCGGCCGCGTGCCGCTTGGCGCCCGCCAGGGCGCCGCGACCAGCAACTCGGCGCAGCGCTGCTGGAGGAATTCACGCAGCAGGCGCACCGGACCACTGAGCTGGTCGCGGTGGGCGCAGATCAGATTGAGCGGCGTCGGCTCGCCCAGCCAGCCTTCCAGCACCACGTCCAGGCGCCCTGCCTGCACGTCGCCTGCAACGTCCAGCCACGACTTGTACACCAGCCCCTGCCCTGCCACGGCCCAGCGCCGCACCACGTCGGCATCGTCGCTGACGCGGTTGCCGCTGACCGTCAGCGCCGTGCTGCGTTTGCCGTCGGCGAAGCTCCAGCGCTCGTGCACGCGACCGCCGAGCATGTACAGCAGGCAATTGTGCCGGCGCAGCTCCTCCGGTTGCTGTGGGCGGCCATGGCGCGCCAGGTAGGCCGGGGCGCCGCACAGCACGCGGCGATTGCCGGCCGCCAGCGGCAGGGCGACCAGGCTGGAGTCCTCCGGCTCGCCGTAGCGCAGGGCGATGTCCACCGGCTGGCGGAACAGGTCGGTGACGCGGTCGCTGAGCAGCAGGCGCAACGCCAGCTGCGGACGCTCGGCCTGGAACTGGTCGAGCCAGGGCAACAGCGCGTTGCGCCCGAAGTCCGAGGGCGCGGCGATCTGCAGCACGCCGCTGATCTCGTCGCGCACGCCCGCCAGCTGGCGCCGCCCGCTTTCCAGGCTGGCCAGGGCGGCGCGGGCGTGGGCCAGGTACTGTTCGCCCTCGGCGGTCAGGCGCAGGCTGCGGGTGGAACGCAGCAACAGGCGTACCTGCAGCTGCGCCTCCAGGCGCTTGAGCGCGGCGCTGGCCACCGCGGGCGAGCAGTCCAGCTCACGGGCAGCGGCGGACAGGCTGCCCAGCTCGGCAGTGCGGACGAACAGGGCGATGTCGTCGAGGCGCAGCATGGTCGCTTCCACTTTCAAAAAATAATTGAAAGAGACTCTATGGCAGGCGTCTTTTTCTCGCCAGCCGCTTAAACGAACATGCGCCCAACGCCAGCCCGGCCCGCCGGCTAAGCTGGAGCATTCGACTTTGCCATTGCGCCCCTTCGAGGATCTGCCGCATGAAAGCCATCGCCTACTACCAGTCCCTGCCCATCGACCACGCCGAGGCCCTGCTCGACGTCGAGCTGCCGGCGCCACAGCCCGGCCCGCGCGACCTGCTGGTGCGGGTCATGGCCATCTCGGTCAACCCGGTGGACACCAAGATCCGCCGCAATGTCTCGCCCGGCGCCGGCGAGGCCAAGGTACTGGGCTGGGATGTGGCCGGCGAGGTGCTCGAGGTGGGCGCCGAGGTCCGCCAGTTCCGCCCCGGCGACAAGGTGTTCTATGCCGGCGCCATCGACCGTGCCGGCGCCAACAGCGAACTGCACGTGGTGGACGAACGCATCGTCGGGCGCATGCCCGGCTCGCTGGATTTCGCCCGCGCCGCCGCCCTGCCGCTGACCGCCATCACCGCCTGGGAGCTGCTGTTCGAGCGGCTCGGCGTGCGCGAGGGCAAGGGTGACGAGCGCCAGAGCCTGCTGGTGATCGGCGCCGCCGGCGGCGTCGGTTCGATCCTGGTGCAGCTGGCGCGCCAGCTCACCGGCCTCACCGTGATCGGCACCGCCTCGCGTGCCGAGACCCAGCAGTGGGTGCGCGAGCTGGGCGCCCACCACGTGATCGACCACAGCCAGCCGCTGCTGCCGCAGCTCAAGGCGCTGGGCCACGACCAGGTGAGCATGGTCGCCAGCCTGACCCACACCGACCAGCACCTGGACCAGTTGATCGAAGCCCTGGCGCCGCAGGGCAAGCTGGCGCTGATCGACGACCCGGCGCAGCTCGACGTGGTCAAGCTCAAGCGCAAGAGCCTGTCGCTGCACTGGGAGTTCATGTACACCCGCTCGCTGTTCCAGACCGAGGACATGGTCGAGCAGCACCGCCTGCTCAACCGGGTCAGCCAGCTGATCGACGACGGCGTGCTGAAGACCACGGTGGGCGAGCATTTCGGTCGTATCGACGCGGCCAACCTGCGCCGTGCCCATGCCCTGCTGGAGAGCGGCAAGGCACGCGGCAAGATCGTCCTGGAAGGTTTCTGAGACAGCCTTGCCCGCCTCGTCTAGGCTCTGAGCAGCGCCCCGCAAAGGGGCTTGCCAGAGCCGTTGCGGATAAGGAGTGGCAATGACGCTGCAACCCGTGGAAACCCTGCTCGCCGCCGTGCTGGTGCTGCTGCTGGGTCACCTGCTCAACCGTCTGATTCCCCCGCTTGCGCAGTACAACATCCCCGCGCCCATCAGCGGCGGCCTGCTGTTCGCCCTCGGCCTGCTGCTGGCCGGCAGTTCGACCGGCTTCAGCCTGGAGTTCGACGTCACCCTGCGCCCGGTGCTGCTGCTGAGCTTCTTCGCCGCCGTGGGCCTGTCGGCCAACCTTGCCCTGCTGCGCCAGGGCGGCAAGCGTCTGCTGCTGTTCGTGCTGGTTCTCGCGCCTTTCCTGGTCCTGCAGAACCTCACCGGCCTGCTGCTGGCCTGGTCGCTGGACCTGCACCCGCTGATGGGGCTGATCGGCGGCACCATCACCCTGGTCGGCGGGCATGGCACCGGGGCGGCCTACGCCGAGCGCTTCGCCGAAGTGCACAACATCCAGGCCATCATGGAACTGGCGATGACCGGGGCCACCCTCGGCCTGGTGCTTGGCGGGCTGTGTGGCGGGCCGCTGGCGCAGTGGCTGATCCGCCGTCACCGCCTGGCCGGCGCCGACGGCCACGCCACCGAGGTGCAGCCCAGTGGCGATGGCGATGCCGCACCGATCAGCGCCGCCAGCCTGGTACCGGTGCTGGCCGCCGTGCTGATCGCGGTGCTGGCCGGGCAATGGCTGGCCGAACTGGTCAGCGATGCGCCGGTGACCCTGCCGAGCTTTCTCTGGTGCCTGCTGCTCGGCGTGTTGATCCGCAACGGCGGCCACCTGATCGGTCTGCGCCTGAACGATGCCGCCATCGAGCTGATTTCCGGCCTGGCCCTGGCGCTGTTCCTGGCCATGACCATGATGGCGCTGAACCTGGCCAGCGTCGCCAGCCTGGCCGGCCCACTGCTGCTGATCCTGCTCGGCCAGGTCGTGGTGGTGCTGGTCTATGGCGGCGCGCTGGTTTACCGCGCCGTGGGCCGTGACTACGAGAGCGCGGTGATGTCCGCGGCCTTCTGCGGCTTCGCCCTGGGCGCCACGGCCACGGCCATCGCCAACATGCAGGCCATCGTGCAGAAGTACGGCCCGGCGCCGCAGGCCTTCCTGGTAGTGCCGCTGGTCGGCGCCTTCCTCATCGACCTGATCAATGCCCTGGTGCTGACCGGATTCCTGTCGCTACCGGGCCTGGGGGGCTGAGCCATGTCACGTGTGCTGCTGCTCGTCCTGTTCGCCCTGCTCGCCGCCTGCTCGCGCGGCCCCGAGCAGCAGGCCCTGGAAACCGAATTGCGCCAGCGCCTGGAACAGGCCTTCCCCGCCGACAGCCTGAGCCTGGTGACGCTGACGCGGCGCGGCTCGGCCAGCGATGCCAGCGCCGGCCCCGACGAGGAGCGCCTGCTGGTGTACTTCGATGCCCAACTGCGGGTCGAGCGCGACCTCGACTTCGGCTCCTGGGATTCGCCCGGCGTGGCCAGCCTGGTCAGCGCCCTCGGCGCCGGGCCGCGCGGCATCGGCGGCATCGAGAGCGGCGGCAATCGCCAGGGCGATGTGCTGCTCGCCCACGGCAGCCTGATCTACCAGCGCCGCGACGGCGCCTGGCAGGCCGTCGCGCCCCAAGGCTTCAGCCTGCCGCGGGCACCGCAGGCGAGCAACGCCAGCAGCCCGCGCGAGGCGCTGGTCGCGGCCATCGGCACGGCGCTCAACCTCTCGCCCGGCGGCACCGGCAGTGCCGCGCGCAAGGTGATCAATGAAGAGGTGGAACGTTCGCTGACCAATATCCAGGGGCGCCTAGGGCGCCTGCAGAATGGCTACCCGCTGGCCGGCGGCCCGGAATCCGGACAGTACGCCAGCTTCGCCCGGGCCATGAGCCAGGCGTTGCGCGAGCAGGGCCTGAACATCCTGCCGCTGACCACCGCAGGCGGTATCGAAAACCTGCGCCTGCTGCGTGCCGGCGATGCCGTGCTGGCCCTGTCGCAGAGCGATACCGCGCACCTGGCGGTCGCCGGCAGCGGGCCCTTCGCGCAGGACGGTGCGGACCTCGGCCTGCGTGCCCTGGCCAGCCTCTATCCGGAGCCGGTGCATGTACTGGTGCGCGCCGACAGCCCGCTGCGCAGCGTCGCCGAGCTGCGCGGCAAGCGGGTCAACCTGGGCCTGCCCGGCTCGGCCTCGCGCGACACCGCGCTGGCGGTGCTCACTGCCCACGGCCTGAGCGTGGACGATCTGCAGCGACAGGGCGAACTGGACCTGCAGCAGGCCCTCGGCGAATTACGCGACGACCGTCTGGATGCGCTGATCCAGGTCATCGGCTACCCGGCCGACAGCATTCGCGCGGCCGCCGAGGACTTCGCCATGCGCCTGCTGCCACTCGACGAGGCAGCCATTACCCAGCTGGAGCGCGAGCGCCCCGGCAGCTTCGCCTACCGGCTGCCGCGTGCCAGCTATGTCGGGCAGAACGAAGCGCTGCCCACCCTGGCGGTGAGCAGCCTGCTGCTGGGCACGCGCCAGCTGACCAGCCAGGAGGCCGAGCAACTGGTCAGCCAGCTGTTCGCGCGCAACCGCCAATGGCTGCAGTACGGCAGCGTGCAGGGCAGCCAGCTGGTGCCGGGCAACGCCCAGCGCGGACTCGGCGTGCCGCTGCACGAGGGCGCCGAGAAGGCACTGCGCCAGCTGACGCCCGCCAGTCCGCCAGCAGGTTGAGCGGCAGCGGCTAGACTGGAGTAGACCCGGTCCTTAGCAGTGGTCCGGGCGAACCTAGCCTGCCATTGCCGAGGGTTCAGGATGACACCCAAGCCTTCCCGGCCGATGCGCCTCGCCGGCATCTACCTGCTGTTCAGCATCGTCTGGATCCTTGGCAGCGACCTGCTGCTGCAAGCACTGATCGCCGACCCCGCGACGCTGGCCCAGCTGCAGACCCTCAAGGGGTTGCTGTTCGTCGCCCTCAGCGGCCTGCTCATCCTCCTCCTGTGCCGCCAGGACGAGCGCAACCAGCAACGCCTGGAGCTGGACCTGCGCGACCAGCTGCTGAAGCTGCAACAGGCCCAGCGCGACGCCGGCCTCGGCACCTGGAACTACGACGGCCACCTGCACTGGTCGGCCGAGGCGCTGCGCCTGCTCGGCCGCCCCGACAGCGACAACACCGGCAATCTCGATGACCTGCTCGGCTGGCTCTACCCGGCCGACCGCAGCGCCGTGCAGCGGGCGATGCACAACCTGCTGCATGGCGGCTCGCCCCTGCTGGTCAACGCCCGCCTGAACCGCCCGGTCGACCAGGAAGTAGTCTGGCTGATGCTGCGCGGCACGCCGAGCAGCGACGGTGGCGCCGATGGCAGCGTGCAGAACATCAGCGGCCAGAAGCGCGACGAACAGGCCCTGCGCGAGAGCGAGCAGCGCTTCCGCCAGCTGTTCGAACAGACCCCGCGCATCGCCGTGCAGGGCTACGATCGCGAGCGCCGGGTGATCTTCTGGAACCAGGCCAGCACCCAGCTCTATGGCTACAGCGTGAGCGAGGCCATGGGCCGCCAGCTGGAGGAGCTGATCATCCCACCGGCCATGCGCGCTCAGGTGGTTTCCGGGATTTCCGCCTGGATGATCGGCGGCCCGCCGATTCCCGCCGCCGAGCTGACCCTGCAGCACCGTGACGGCAGCCCGGTACACGTGTATTCCAGTCACCTGCTGCTGCGCAACACGCGCAACCAGCTGGAGATGTACTGCGTCGACATCGACCTCGGCCAGCAACACCTGGCCCACCAGCAGCTGGAAAGCAGCGAGTCGCGTTACCGCGAGCTGGTCGAGCAGTTGCACGAGGCGATCTTCCTCGCCGACAGCAACGGGCGCCTGACGTTCGTCAACCCGGCCTGGCAGATCATCACCGGCTACAGCATCCACGAGAGCCTGGGCAGGCCGCTGCTCGACTTCATCGACGAGGACCAGCGGGAGCAGGCGGCGGGCGAAATCTCCGCCATCCTCTCGCGCCAGGCCAGCTCCTGGCTCGGCGAGCTGCGCCTGCGCGATGCCGATGGCCACTCGCACTGGGTGTCCATCAGCCTGGCCGCCGGCGAGCAGCACGATCTCGGCCTGCGCGGCAGCATCGGCGACATTCAGGAGCGGCGCCGCAGCCAGGCCGTGCAGGAAGCCCGCAACGCAGTGCTGGACCGCATGCTGGCGCAGCGACCACTGCAGGAAACCCTGGGCGACATGGCCCGCCGCCTGGAGCAGATCAACCCGGAGATGCTGGTCACCATCATGCTGCTCGAACAGGGTTGCCTGCGGGTGCATGCCGCCCCCAGCCTGCCGGCCAGCTACAGCGAGGCGATCGACGGCATTGCCATCGCCCCCGGCGTGGGCAGCTGCGGGCATGCCGCCGCTACCGGCGAGCTGACCGTGGTCGAGGACATCCGCCAGCATCCCAACTGGTCCGGCTTTCGCGAAGTCGCCCAGCAGGCCGGGCTGCGGGCCTGCTGGTCAGTGCCGTTCAAGAACGACCAGGGCGAGGTGCTCGGCGTGTTCGGCATCTACCACCGGCACCCGATGCATCCACTCGCCGCGGATATCGGCCTGGTCACCGAGTTCACCCGCCTGGCCGGCCTCGCCGTGCGCCAGCAACAGCGCGACGCCGAACGCCTGCAGAGCGAGCTGCGTTTTCGCGCCACCTTCGAGCAGGCCGCCGTCGGCATCGCCCACCTGGCGCCGGACGGCCAGTGGCTGCGGGTCAACCAGCGCCTGTGCCAGATGCTCGGCTACAGCCGCGAGGAGCTGGTGCGCCTGACCTTCCAGGAAGTCACCCACCCCGACGACCTCGGCGAAGACCTGATCATGACCCGCCAGCTGCTGGACGGCGAGCTCAGCCGCCTGGTCATGGAGAAGCGCTACCTGCGCCGCGACGGCAGCACCCTCTGGGCCAATCTCAGCGCCACCCTGGTGCGCCATACCAACGGCGAGCCGCACTACTTCATCTCGGTGGTCGAGGATATCGGCCTGCGCAAGCAGCAGGAGCAGGCCCTGCGCCAGGCCGCCACGGTGTTCGAGAGCACCCAGGAAGGCGTGCTGGTGGTCGACGCGCGGCGCCGCGTGCTGACCAGCAACCCGGCCTTCACCCAGATCACCGGGCTGAGCGCGCAGCAGGTGCTGGGCCGCCGCCTGCCACTGCTGCCCGGCAACGACCTGGACCGCGCCCGCTACCGTACCCTGTGGCGCAAGGTGCAGGACAGCGGGCACTGGCAGGGCGAGCTGAACAGCCGGCGGCGCGACGGTTCGCGCTTCCCCTTCTGGCTCACCATCAGCCGGGTGCGCGACTGCGACCCGCAGCAGCCGCAGTACGTGCTGACCTTCACCGACCTCAGCCAGTACCGCGACAGCCAGGAGCGCCTGGCCCACCTGGCACATTTCGACCCGCTCACCGACCTGCCCAACCGTCTCTATGCCATGGAGCGCCTGGGCCATGCCCTGGACCATGCGCAACGCCACAACGAACGGGTGGCGGTGCTGTACTTCGACCTGGATAACTTCAAGACGGTCAATGAAAGCCTTGGCCACAAGGTCGGCGACGACCTGCTGATCGCCGTGGCCAGGCGCCTGCAGCAGCGCCTGCGCAACGAGGACACCCTGGCCCGGCTGAGCAGCGACGAGTTCCTGGTGGTGCTGGAAAACCTGCAGCGCCCGGAAGAGGCGGCCAATATCGCCCGCACCCTGATCGAACTGCTGGAACGCCCGCTGCCACTGGGCAGCGGTGGCCGCGAGGCCTACCTGAGTGCCAGCATCGGCATCAGCCTGTACCCGGACGACGGCCTGTCCAGCGACGACCTGCTGCGCAATGCCGACAGCGCCCTGCACCAGGCCAAGCAGGAGGGGCGCAACACCTACCGTTTCTATACCGAGGGGCTGACCCATCAGGCGCACACCCGCCTGAGCCTGGAAGTCCACCTGCGCCAGGCGCTCAAGCGCGGCGAGTTCATCCTGCACTACCAGCCGCTGGTCAACGCCAGCAATGGCGAGCCGGTCGGCGTCGAGGCCCTGCTGCGCTGGAACAGCAGCGAGGGCATGGTCTCGCCGGCGCAGTTCATTCCGCTGGCCGAGGAGACCGGGCTGATCGTGCCGATCGGCAACTGGGTGCTGCGCGAGGCCTGCCGGCAGATGCAGTTCTGGCGCCAGCAGGGCCTGCCGCTGCAGACCCTGGCGGTCAACCTGTCGCCCCGCCAGTTCCGCCAGGCCGACCTGCTGCAGCAGGTGCGCGAGGCCCTGCACGACAGCGGCCTGCCAGCCGAGCATCTGGAGCTGGAGATCACCGAAGGCGCGCTGATCGAAAACCTGGAGCAGACCCAGGCCACGCTGGGCGCACTCAAGGGCCTGGGGCTGAAGCTGGCGATCGACGATTTCGGCACCGGCTACTCGTCGCTCGCCTACCTGCGGCGCTTCCCGCTGGACAAGCTGAAGGTCGACCAGAGCTTCATGCGTGGCGTACCGGAGGACCAGGCCAACCTGGAGATAGTCGCCACCATCGTCGGGCTGGCGCGCAACCTGAAGCTCTGCGTGCTGGCCGAAGGGGTGGAAACCGGCGAGCAGTTGCAGGCCCTGCGCCAGCTCGGTTGCGACCAGTGCCAGGGTTACCTGTTCAGCCGTCCGCTGAGCGCCGTGCAACTGGCGCACTGGTTGCGCAGCGACCATCAGTCGGTGGGTTGACCCAGATCATGGAAGCCACGCGGAGCCCATCTAAACTGCAGGCTCTGGTTTCTTCTGGAGGTCTGCCATGGACATCCGCATCCGTACCCTGAGCACTGCCGCGGGCCCCCGCTGGCAGGTCTGCCTGGACCAGCACGGCGTCAGCTTCCGCAGTGAAGCCGAAGCCACCGCCTTCGTCGCCAAGCTGGAAGCCCGCCTGCGCGCTCCCCACCCGCTGCCCTGGCGGGGCGGACCGCTGAAAAGCGCCAGCTAGCGCCTAGAGCTCCAGTTTCATGTGCCGCGCATGACGCGCGGTGAGCAATCCCAGGGTCAGCGTGGTCAGCCCGCACAGGGCGATGACCAGGGCCATGGGCAGCGCGCTGCCATCGTGCAGTGCGCCGACCAGCGCAGACGCGCCAGCCGCCACCGTGAACTGCAATGAACCGATCAGCGCCGAGGCGCTGCCGGCGTGCGCGCCCTGCCCGGCCATGGCGCAGGCGGTGGCATTGGGCAGCACGCAGGACAGGCTGGCGGTACTGATGAACAGCGGAATCAGCAGCGGCCAGAGTTCCGCGGGCTTGGCCATGGCCACCGCCAGCAGCGCCAGGGTCGCCACGCAGTAGACCCACACGGTGCGCCGGATCCAGTAGTCGGGACCGTGGTAACGCAGCAGCCAGCCATTGAACTGGGCGGTGAGAATGAACCCGGCGGCGTTGGCGCCGAACAGCCAGCCGTAGTGCTCCGCCGGCACGCCGTACAGCTCGATGAACACATAGGGCGAGCCGGAGATGTAGGCGAACATGCCGGCCATCGCCACCCCGCCGGTCAGGCCATGGCCGATCAGCAGGCGATCACCAAGCAGGCGCCGGTAGCGCCCCAGCGCCCCGCTCAGCGGCGCCGCCGGCAGCTCCGGCGAGCGCGTTTCCGGCAGCCATAGCAGCACGGCGCCCAGGCACAGCGCGCTGAACAGCATCAGGCCGTGGAAGATCGAACTCCAGCCGAACAGGTCCAGCAGCAGGCCGCCGCCCAGCGGCGCGAGGATCGGCGCCACGCCCATCACCAGCATCAGCTTGGAAAAGATCTTGGCCGACGCCAGCGGGTCACACAGGTCGCGCACCACCGCACGCGAGATGACCATGCCGGCGCAGCCCCCCAGGGCCTGCACGAAGCGTGCGGCGATCAGCCACTCCAGGCTCTGCGCCAGGGCGCAGGCCAGCGAGGCCAGGGTGAACAGCACCAGGCCGACCAAGAGCGGCCGGCGCCGGCCGAAACGATCGGCCAGCGGGCCGTAGAGCAGCTGACCGATGGCGATGCCGGCGAAGTAGGACGCCAGCGACAGCTGCACGTGCTCCACGTCGGTGGCGAACACCCGCGCCAGGGTCGGGAAGCTCGGCAGGTAGAAGTCGATGGCCATGGGCCCGAAGGCGCTCAGGCTACCGAGGATCAGCAGGATGCGAAGGTTCATGCGTTATCCACTGCGGGGCGTACCCCGGAAAACCAAGGGCGCCCCGAGGGGCGCCCGCGTGTTCGTTCGACAGACCGCGCGGCGGCTCAGTGCGGCTGCGCCACCGCCTTCTTCTTGCGCCCCAGCTTCTCCGCCAGCGACTCCACCAGCAGGTAGAACATCGGGATCAGGAAGGTCGCCAGCAGGGTGGCCGCCAGCATGCCGCCGATCACCCCGGTGCCGATCGAGTGGCGGCTGGCGGAGCCGGCGCCGGTGCTGATGGCCAGCGGCACGCAACCGAGGATGAAGGCCAGCGAGGTCATCACGATCGGGCGGAAGCGCAGCTTGGCCGCCTCGTAGGCCGAGTCGAAGATGCCCTTGCCCTCGGCGCGCAGCAGCACGGCGAACTCGACGATGAGGATGGCGTTCTTCGCCGCCAGGCCGATCAGCGTCACCAGGCCGACCTGGAAGTACACGTCGTTCTGGATACCGCGCAACCACACCGCGAGGATGGCGCCGAACACGGCAAACGGCACCGCGGTGACCACCGCCAGTGGCAGGGTCCAGCGCTCGTACTGGGCGGCGAGGATCAGGAACACCATGATCAGGCCGAAGACGAACGCCGTGCTGCCGGAGCCCTGGGTAGCCAGCTCCTGATAGGCCGAACCGACCCAGCCGACGGTGTAGTCGCTGCCGAGCACCTCGTCGGCCACTTCCTGGATCGCCGCCAACGCCTGACCGGAGCTGTAGCCCGGGGCCGGGCCGCCGAGGAACTTGGCCGAGGGGTAGACGTTGAAGCGCGCGTAGGTGTCCGGGCCAAGGATGCGGTTGACCTTGATCAGGCTGGTCAGCGGCACCAGGTCGCCGCCACTGGCACGCACATAGACCTGCGACAGGTCCTCGGGCTTGCGGCGGAACTCCGACTCCGACTGCAGGCTGACCTGCCAGGTGCGGCCGTACAGGGTGAAGTCGTTGACGTAGTAGCTGCCGAAGGTCGACTGCATGGCGGTGAACACATCGCTGATCGACACGCCGAGGGCGCGCGCCTTGGTGCGGTCGAGGTCGATGTAGTACTGCGGCACGTTGGCGCTGAAGGTGCTCTGCACCCCGGCCAGCTCGGGGCGCTTCTGCGCCGCCGTGATGAAGGCCTGCACCTTGGCGCCGAGCTGCGCGACGCTGCCGCCGCTGCGGTCCTGGATATAGCCCTCGAAGCCGCCGGTGGTGCTCATGCCGGTGATCGGCGGCGGGTTGAAGCTCATCACCACGCCATCCTTCTCGGACAGGCCCATGCCCATGAAGGTGTGGGTCAGGTTGCGCGCATCCAGTTCCGCCGTGGTGCGCTCGGACCAGTCCTTGAGCGGCACGAAGCTTACCCCGGCGTTGGTGCGCTGGCCGAAGGTCAGCACGTCGAAGCCGGCAAAGGTCACCACGTCCTCCACCGCCGGGTGCTGCATCAGCTGTTCGGTGAAGTCATGGGTCAGCGCATCGGTACGGTTGACCGAAGCGGCCGGCGGCAGGAAGTAGGCGTTGATCACGTAGCCCTGGTCCTCGTCCGGCACCAGCGAGCCGGGCACCCGGGTGAACAGCACGGCCATGATCGCGATCATGCCGCCGAACAGCAGCAGGCCGATCACCGAGCGCTTGAGGAAGAACGCCACCCCGGCGCCGTAGGCGTCGGTCAGCTTGTCGAAGAAGCGGTTGAAGGCACGGAACGGCGCCGCCGGTTCACTGTGGTCGGGCTTGAGCATCAGCGCGCAGAGCGCCGGCGACAGGGTCAGGGCGACGATGCCGGAAATCACCACCGACACGGCAATGGTGATCGCGAACTGCTTGTACATTTCGCCGGCCAGGCCACCGAGGAAGCCCACCGGGACGAACACCGCGCACAGCACCAGGACGATGGCGATGATCGGCCCGGTCACCTCCTCCATGGCCTTGATCGCCGCCTCACGCGCACTGATCTTCTCGGTACGCATCACCCGTTCGACGTTCTCGATCACCACGATGGCGTCGTCCACCACGATGCCGATGGCCAGCACCAGGCCGAACAGGGTCAGCAGGTTGATCGAGAAGCCCAGCGCGTACATGCCGGCGAAGGTGCCGACCAGCGACACCGGAATCGCCAGCACCGGGATCAGCGTGGCGCGCCAGTTCTGCAGGAACACGAAGACCACCAGCACCACCAGCAGCAGGGCCTCGAAGAAGGTCTTGACCACTTCGTCGATGGAGATCTGCACGAACTTGGTGGTGTCGTAGGGGATCTTGTAGGTGATGCCTTCCGGGAAGCGTTCGGACAGGCGCTTCATGGTCGCCTGTACCGCCTCGGCGGTATCCAGGGCATTGGCGCCAGGCTGCAGGTACACGCCGAAGGCGGCGTTCTGCTGGCCGTTAAGGCTGGTCACCAGGGAGTAGTCCTGGGCGCCCAGTTCGATGCGCGCCACATCGCCGAGCCGCAGGCTGGCGCCGGTGGCGTCGGAGCGCAGGATCACGCTCTCGAACTCCTTGGGGTCCTTGAAGCGGCCCTGGGTGGTCACCGTGTAGGTGAAGTCCTGCGGCGTCTGCAGCGGCTGCTGGCCGAAGCTGCCGGCGGCGAACTGCGAGTTCTGCTCGCGGATGGCGTTGACCACGTCGGTCGGCGTCAGGTCGTACTGCGCCAGCTTGTCCGGGCGCAGCCAGATGCGCATGGAGTAGTTCTTCGAGCCGAACTGGCTGACATCGCCGACGCCGGGCAGGCGCTTGAGCTCGTCGATGACGTTGATCAGCGCGTAGTTGGAGATGAACACCGGGTCCTTGGAATTGTCCGGCGAATACAGGGTGACCACCTGGAGGATGTCCGAGGACTTCTTCTCCACCTTCACGCCCTGCCGGCGCACTTCCTCGGGCAGCTTGGCCAGGGCGGCCTGCACGCGGTTGTTGACGTCGATGGTGGCCTGGTCGGGATCGCGGCCCACGTCGAAGTACACCGAGAGGCTCATGCTGCCGCTGCTGGCCGAGTTGGACAGCTGGTAGATCATGCCCTCGACGCCGTTGATCTGCTGCTCCAGCGGCGCGGCCACCGTCTCGGCGATGACCTGGGCGCTGGCGCCCGGGTAGCTGGCCGACACCGACACCTGCGGCGGCAGGATCTGCGGATACTGGGCGATGGGCAGGGACTTCATCGCCGCCAGGCCGGCGAGGATGATCACGATCGAGATGACCGCGGCGAACACCGGCCGGTCGATGAAGAATTTCGAGATCACGGGCCGCGCTCCTTACTGCTGGGGTTGTGCAGCGGCGACCACCTTGACCGGCGTGTTGTACTGCTTGCAGGTCGCCAGCTCCTGAATGTTCATCTGGATCGAGCCTTCACCCGTGATACAGAAGACTTCAGAGTCTGGCTTGGCCAGCTTGATGCCCATGGCATAGGGCAGCCCCACACCCATGGTTCCCAGGCCGCCGGAATTGATCCAGCGGCGCGGCTCGTCAAAGCGGTAGAACTGCGCGGCCCACATTT
>ERZ650312.1016-NODE-1016-length-15839-cov-10.235112_pt1 | contig 15839 bp, 17 predicted proteins | sample MGYA00376248_ERZ650312 | MGnify/ENA primary metagenome ERZ650312 (study PRJEB26733, sample SAMN07839316) | wastewater metagenome | biome: urban; feature: wastewater treatment plant; material: waste water | place: USA: North Carolina | collected 2016-07-28 ... | reverse complement strand
TCGGTATTGACCGTTTAGTCATGTTATTCGCTAATGCAGCAAGTATTCGTGATGTGATTCTGTTCCCACACATGCGTCATAAAAACTAAGTTTGATCTGAACATAAAAAGCCTGCATTCATTGCGGGTTTTTTATGGCTCGTGCAATTAGCTTAACTTTATTTGCTATCATGTTGATATATAATCAACAAGCTGGTCTGTAGTGTGCTTTTTAGTCTTCTAGGTTGCGAGTTTGGTGAGTCACATATATAGAACTGAAATAAAACCGACTTTAGGTATTTGTAGATGTATTACCTAGCAGAAAATTAGAGGAAAATTGAAGGGTGAATTGGTAAATAGGCTGAATACTTTGAATGAAGTTGATGTAATATTTGAGTTTATTTGGGGGATATATAATTGTTGAATAAAACTTATAGGGCTTATCAATTTTGTTTTATATGAGGTTTTTGCATATAAATATAATAAAACAAGCAATAGTGTGTATAACTAAATCTTTATAATGAATATATATTTTTAAAAGTGTAATAAGTACACGATTTTTGTGAGTTGGTGCTGTCAATGTCATTAAATGAGGAAAGACTTACTCATCTTAAACAGCTTGAAGCTGAGAGTATTCATATTATCCGCGAAGTAGCTGCTGAGTTTGAAAACCCAGTGATGCTTTATTCTATTGGTAAGGATTCAGCAGTGATGCTGCATCTGGCGCTTAAAGCGTTCTATCCTGCCAAGCTTCCATTTCCGCTTCTGCATGTAGATACGGGCTGGAAATTTAAAGACATGATTGCTTTCCGCGACAACATGGCAAAAACCCATGGCTTTGATTTGATCGTGCATCAAAACAAAGAAGGGAAAGATGCGGGCATTAACCCATTTGATCATGGTAGCTCAAAATATACCGACATCATGAAAACTCAAGGCTTAAAACAAGCACTTGATAAATACGGTTTTGATGCGGCATTTGGTGGTGCGCGTCGTGATGAAGAAAAATCACGTGCGAAAGAACGTGTCTATTCATTCCGTGACTCGAAACACCGTTGGGACCCAAAAAACCAACGTCCTGAACTTTGGAATCTTTACAATGGTAAAGTGAACAAAGGTGAAAGTATTCGTGTATTCCCACTATCAAACTGGACTGAGCTTGATATTTGGCAATATATCTACTTGGAAAGCATTCCATTGGTTCCACTTTATTTAGCTGCAGAACGTCCTGTGGTTGAGCGTAGTGGCACCCTGATTATGGTTGATGATGAACGTATGCCTTTAAAAGAAGGCGAAGTTCCACAAATGAAATCGGTACGCTTCCGTACACTTGGTTGTTACCCACTTACGGGTGCAGTTGAGTCAACGGCAAATACCTTACCTGAAATTATCCAAGAAATGTTGCTTGCAACCAGCTCTGAACGTCAAGGTCGTATGATTGACCATGATGAGGCGGGCTCGATGGAGAAGAAAAAGCAAGAAGGTTATTTCTAACTGTTGATAAATCTCTCCCCTTGCGCAGCAGTGCTGCTCATCTTTTTCTAAGAGAGGAGAAAAGCCCTTCTTTTGTGAAGGGGAAAGTCTCCCTTAACAAAGGGAGATTTAGAGGGATTAAAGAGATTAAAAACCGATTTCTAAAGAATATGTGGAGTTTTGAGCAATGTCTCATCAATCAGAACTGATTAGCCAAGATATCTTGGGCTATCTAAAACAACATGAAAATAAAGACTTATTGCGTTTTCTGACTTGCGGTAACGTCGATGATGGTAAGTCAACTTTAATTGGTCGTTTGCTTTACGATTCAAAATTGATTTATGAAGATCAATTGCAAGCAGTAACTCGTGACTCTAAAAAAGTCGGTACGACAGGCGATGCACCTGACTTAGCACTCCTTGTAGATGGTCTACAAGCTGAGCGTGAACAGGGTATTACCATTGATGTGGCTTATCGTTATTTCTCAACTGAAAAACGTAAGTTCATCATTGCCGACACGCCAGGACATGAGCAATACACGCGTAACATGGCGACTGGTGCGTCAACCTGTGATCTTGCGATTATCTTGATTGATGCGCGCTATGGTGTACAAACTCAGACGCGTCGCCATACTTATATTGCAAGCTTACTTGGCATTAAGAACATTATTGTTGCGATTAACAAAATGGACTTGGTTGAATTTTCTGAAGCGCGCTTCAATGAAATTCAGACGGAGTATGCAGGTTTTGTGGCGCAATTGGGTGACCGTAAGCCAAACAACATTATCTTTACGCCTATTTCAGCATTGAATGGTGATAACGTTGTCAATAAATCACCAAATACGCCATGGTATACAGGCGAGACTTTGATGGGTACGCTTGAGTCTGTGGAAATTAACCGCAGTTCAGTGACCAACGATTTCCGTTTCCCTGTGCAATATGTGAACCGTCCAAACCTCGACTTCCGTGGTTTCTGCGGTACGGTTGCGCTAGGTGATGTATCGGTAGGTGACAAAATCGTGGCTTTACCATCAGGTAAGTCGTCGACGGTTAAAGAAATCGTTACTTATGATGGGAACTTAGAGCGTGCCGTTGCAGGTCAAGCCGTAACGTTGACGCTGAATGACGAAATTGATATTTCGCGTGGTAACGTACTTGTGCGTGCGGATCAAGCTGCGCCAGAAATTTCACGTTCGGTCAATGCCACTGTGGTTTGGATGGCAGATCAACCGCTGGTGATTGGTAAGTTGTATAACTTAAAAGTGGGTACGCAAACTGTTCCTGCAAAAGTCACTGCAATTAACTATCGTACCAATGTCAATACATTGGAAAAGGTACAAGTCGATAGCCTTGAGCTGAATGCTATTGCTCATGTTACCGTTGAGTTTGATGCGCCTGTCGTATTTGATCGCTACCAAGACAGTCGTTATACAGGTTCGTTTATCTTCATCGACCGTTTAAACAACGTGACGATTGGTGCGGGTATGGTGGAAGAGTCTGTGGAATGGTCTGCTCATAGCAACCCTGTCACAGCGGAAGACCGTGCTGCACGTTTAGGTCAAAAACCTGCTGCGGTAACTGTCTCTGCGAAAGCCCTAGAAAATGCACAAGCACTTGAAAACTTGTTAATTCAACAAGGTGTGGTTGCGATTGCGAAAGCAGGTCTAACTGCTGATCAGGTTGCACTAGTACGTGAAACAGGTGTGGTTGTGGTGACTGACCTTGTCGACGGTACAGATGTCGCATTCACTCAAGATGCGGTTGAAGAGCTAGCTGATAAAATTGTTGAATTGGTTCGCCTATAAGAGATTGAGCTGATTTGAAGGAACCCACCGTAAGGTGGGTTTTTTATTTCTATTTTAGATGGATAAATATTATTCAAATAAATAATGTGATATTTCAATAAAAATTCAGTGCTATAGAATGCCTCTTTTGTAGAGGGGTATTATGAAAAAAATATTATTATTTATTGGTTTAACTTTAACTTTTGCTGCTGATGCTAAACAGGCTACGCAAAGTGATGAAGCGATTAAGAAGGAAATTATTCAACAATCGATACAAACGTATTCGGGAAATTGTCCTTACAATACTGCAAGAAATGGAAGTCGGTGTGGTAAACGTAGTGCTTACAATCGAGTCGGTGGTGCTCGCCACTTTGTTATCCAGAAGACGTGAGTGATCGTATGGTCAAAGAATTTAAAAGGCGAGCGTAATTTAAGTTTGATTTACAAGGCTTGGAAAATGAAAGAAAACCTGCGGAGATACAGGTTTTCTATTTTGGTGAGGGATTAGACAAGCTTTAATTATTGAGATTGTTAATCGATTGGTTTTGTTAGGAAGTCTCATTATCTTTGTTTAAGCGCTTTTTCAGTTTATTCACATAGCGTTTAAATGGCCAAGTAAACTGCTTCACAAAACTGTTTGGAATTTTATAGCCGACTGTGCCATATACACTGGCCAAATGATTAGGCATGTAAATCGATTTAAAAATCACGTCATAAAGTGGAATAAAGGCTGCATAATTTTTATCAATCGCAGGCTTTTCAGAAGAATGATGCCAATGGTGAAACTCAGGTGTTGCGATCAGCCAGCGCAGATAGGGAAAGCGGAAACGCACGTTGGAGTGAATAAAAATGGCATGGAAAGAAATAAAGACCAAATAAGCAAAGACAGCAGACGTATGAAAACCTAACAAGAAAATTGGTAAGGTTGCGATAAAACGGGTCATTAACACTTCAACGATGTGTAAGCGTGAAGAGGCTAGCCAGTCCATTTGTTCCGTTGAATGGTGAATGGCATGAAAGCGCCATAAAAAATTCACTTCATGCATCGCACGGTGTAACCAATAGGTGGTGAAGTCCACCACAATCAATAACTCAATAAACTGCAACCAAATCGGTTGTGCCTGCACATAAGGCACAATCGGGTTATTGGGAATATGCGTGATCCAATACTGAATAGGCATGACCGTTAAAAACGAAAAAAGCTGAATGCCAATATGGCTAAACATGAAATATTTCATGTCTGTGACCCAGCCAACGCGCAGAATTTTCTGTTCAGTGTTCTTTGCAAAGAATCCTTCAAGTGGTATGAAAACTAAAGCAAGGATGATTAAGGTAATAACGAAATAATCAAAACCTGCATAAAAGGGTAGAGCAGGCAATGTCGGTGCTTTGATCAGTCCACAGCCTAAAATAGCTGCTAAAATGGTGATACACAAACCATAAAAACCATATTTATTCTGTTTAATGATCGCACTATAGGTACCAAAACCAGCACTGATGACGATACCAAACAGTAAGCTATAGTAGAAAACATCATAATGTTTGCTATACAGCGGACGTAGTTCTGGTGTGGTGAGCACAGTGGGAAATAAAAAACATAAAGCAGCAAAAATACCCAAAAAGCCTAAGGAAACAGAAAGAAATGCACTGATCTTGCCTTGCCCAGCATTGAGTTGTAGGTTTTCAAATTTTTTTCTGAGTTGATCTGTCATTTTAATTTAATTCTGAATTTTAGGAGTTTTGTCAGAGTTCACTTGAGGGGTGAGCATGCAAACAGAGGTTAAATTTTAGCGGTATTGCAACTGTTCAGCAATCTTATCTAAAAATATCAAGTAATCCTTCACATTTACCCATTTGATCTTAAATTTTGATGTTCTATTTCAGAATTTGAGGTTGCAATCATTAAAAAATTAATTAAGATATATCTTAATAATTTAAAGTTGTATCTTATGTATGTCTAAAGCACAAAAAGTTGAATCCTTTACTGATTTGGAAATAGCGCCAGTGTTACGTAAACAGCGCCTATTTGAAGCGGGTCAGATGAAACTTTTAGCCTTACATCTCATTTCATTCGCACCTAAATATGGCTATGACCTTATTAAAGAGGTGGGTGAAATTGTGGGAGGGGGCTATTGCCCAAGTGCAGGAACGATCTATCCAACCTTGAATTATTTGGAAGAGCAACGGTTTGTTCAGGTCGCGTTAGATGATGCTAAACGCAAGCAATACTGTATAACAGCTTTGGGTTTGAAGTATCTTGAGGTTGAGCAAGCAAATGCGGAAAAGATCTTATCTCGTTTTGATACGCGTAAACAAATTCAAAATAATGAACAATATCTTGATATTAAACGTGCGATGGAAAACCTCAAAGCTTCCTTAAAGCTCAAGATACAACACAGTGAGCTGAGCGCTGAACAAATTCGTGTTATTGCAGAACAAATCGATCAAGCAGCAGTGAATATTGCACGTCTCTAGGAAAACAGAATGAAACAACATACTTATGAAGTCACACTCAAACACATTGCAGATGCTCAAGGCAACCCGTCGACCTATACTGATACTTTGAGTTTTAACACCTATAACCACGACGATATTTTTAAAGTGTTACAGGTGATTCAAAACAGTCAAATGCTGGATGATGAAGCAGCGAAATCATTTGCTGTTGGTTTAAAGCTCTTTAGTGAGGTGATGCTAGAGCATAAAAACCTTCCGCTCTTTAAAGATTTTATGCCACATTTTGGGCAGTTTATGAAAGCTTTAAAACAAACCGTTAAAACGCAAAGCCAAAGCTAATTTTTATTTACTCAGGTCGATTATGTTCAACACGCTCCCCAAAATTCATATCAAACACTTAAATTGGTTAATGCCTTTATTGCTTTCAGGTCTGATGAGTGGTTCTATTTCTGGTTTTAACTTACTGTTAAATAAAGGCCTAGTGCATAATTTCTTCCATCTTTGGCTCAAAAGCTGGAGCTTATCTTGGTTGATTGCATTTCCTCTGATTATGGTGTTTTTGCCTTTGGTTCGTAAATTTCTAATGCAGTTTGTGTCTTTGCCTGATCAGCCACGCAACTGAATACCTGTGTTTTTCATCTGGCCCTAATCGTTCTAAGTAATGCTTGAGAGGGATGTCGAGAGCAGTCGCAGCTTGCTTTTTTTATCAATGATCAGCGCTATCGCGCAGCAAAATAGGCTTCAGACTATACATAAGTACGGTGTTATTCATTTCAATTTATTTCTATGATCAAATAGGTCTATGAAACTTGAAAAATATCGCAAGAGTTAGGAATAAATCATGTCACAAACAACGATGCAACAGGTCATTATTACAGAGCCGGGTGGTGTGGATAAGCTGGCATATGAAACAGTGACGATCCCTGAAGCAAAAGCAGATGAGGTCCTGGTTAAGGTCCATGCGTTTGGTATTAACCGTCCAGATATTTTACAGCGTCAAGGTTTATATCCAATGCCGCCTGGGGTAACACAAGTGCCGGGGCTTGAGGTTGCAGGTGAGGTCGTTGCAGTTGGAGCTGAAGTTACCCAGTTTAAATTAGGCGATAAAGTTTGTGGTTTGACCAATGGTGGTGGTTATGCCGAGTATTGTGTAGTTCCACAAAGTCAAACTTTACATATTCCAGAAAATGTAAGCTTTGTGGAAGCGGCGGCTATTCCTGAAACTTTTTTCACGGTCTGGGCCAATGTGTTCCAAATGGGTAAAGCCAAAGCAGGGGAAGTGGTGTTAATACATGGTGGAACCAGTGGTATTGGCACCACGGCACTCATGCTATGTAAAGCATTGGGCATTAAAACCTTTGCAACCGTCGGCAGCGATGAAAAAGTACAAGCCATTGCGAATTTGACAGATGCCATCAATTATAAAACCCAAGACTTTGAACACGAGATCAATGAGAAAACGGATAATGCTGGTGTTGATGTCATTTTAGATATGGTGGGTGCACCGTATTTAGAAAAGAATTTGAACTTGCTCCGCCGCGATGGACGTTTGGTTTATATTGCCTTTTTAGGGGGTGCAAAAGCCAAAGAGGTTAAGTTGGGGCAAATTATGATGAAGCGCTTAACCATCACAGGTTCGACCATGCGTGCACGAAATACGGCTGAGAAGGCTGAGATTGCACAAGGTTTACAAGATCATGTAGCACCGCTATGGGCCAAAGGTGAGTGCTTGCCAATGATTTATCAAACTTTTGAGTTCGATCAGATTCAAGCAGCACATGCGTGCATGGATACGGGTGAGCACGTGGGTAAAGTTGTGGTAAAAATTCTGTAATATTTCTAGAGTATAAAAAGTAGAGCTGACCTAGTGTCAGCTTTTCTTTTGTCTAAAATTTTCCAAAAAATAAAAATAATGTACTGAAAACAGAAAATAATTTCACAAAGATTAAAAAATGATAACTGTTCGACACAACCTGTCAAAACCGTGGTGTAAATTTGCAACTAAATTTAAACCTGACAAATTTACGTGGTTTTAAATGAAAAATAAAACAGAAAAGAGGGTTGTCATGAAAATTTTATCGACATCATATACACATGCGCATGGTTTCCGTGCGCTCAAGCGCTTGCATAAGGCGGTTATCTATAATAGTGTTTTACCTGATGAGTTACACAAGTTGTATAAAGCCTTAATTCATTTTGAGCGCTATATAGAGCGATTAGCGCATCAGCAAACCGCTGTAAAGAAGAAGAAATCTAACAAACATTGAACGCTTTTTTTTGATAAAAAATGACATAGCTTGAAAGCTGACCGTTTGTCTTTTACTTAATATTATTCAGTGATTTATATTGAATATAATGCTTAGGCATTTAACTATAAATAAAGACACAACATTGATTGTGCAGCGAGGGCAATATGAAGCGTAAAGCTTCAACACATGAACGCCTTGCGGAGCGTTTAGCAAATATTTTGACTAAATTAAATACTGGGTATCAATTGGGGGTTGCAGAACTAGCACATGAATTTCAGGTGAGTACTCGGACAATAGAGCGAGATTTTGATCGTCTCAATACGTATTTGCCTTTACTTCAAGATGAATATACCAAGAAGTACTTTTTAGATCCTGTTTATCTTGGGCGCTTTAAGCTACAAGACATTCAGAACTTTGCGCAGCTTTCTGGGATCAGTGAGCTCTATCCATCTCTAGATATGTCTTTTCTACGTGGCCTGCTTGATGAGCGAGCGAATCAAGTGTTCTCTGCCAAAGGTTATTATTATGAAAATGCACAGCAATTTGCTGAACATTTTCAGGTTTTTGCGGGCGCGATTCATAAGCGTCAAAAAATCAGTTTTATTTATAATGATCGTTTGCGCCATGTTGACCCGTATCGTTTAATTCATCATCAGGGAAGTTGGTATTTGGCCGCAGCTGTAACTGATGAATTACGTGCTTATCGTTTAAGTAAAATAGATCAAGTGGTTGTACATGAGTCGGAGCTTTTCGAGCACCATTTAGAAGTTTTGACCCAATTAGAGCTCAGTGAGGGGATTTGGTTTGCAAAGCATAAGCAAACGGTGAAAATATCGGTGCGACCTGAAGTTGCTTTATATTTTAAGCAACGTCTGTTATTGCCAGAGCAACAAATTGTACTAGAAGATGCATCGGGTGGTTTATTAATTGATTGTCAAATTTGCCATGAAATGCAACTTTTACCTTTGGTACGTTATTGGATTCCATACATTAAAATTATTGAGCCAGCTCATTTTCAAGAAAAATTAGAACAAGATCTGCAACATTACTTATTACCACCCTTATCGTGATAAACGAATGAGATATTATTTTTAAGAGAGTCAATGTGCTCTCTTTCTTTGTGCATTGCATTATGCTTTTTCTGTAGGCATAAAAAAACCAGCTTAACGCTGGGTTCTTTATATGCACCATACTTAGAAGTATAAGAATGGTGCCCGAGGCCAGACTCGAACTGGCACGCTTTGTGGGCGGGGGATTTTAAATCCCCTGTGTCTACCGATTTCACCACTCGGGCTTTAACAAGATGGAGGCGGAGGTCGGAATCGAACCGGCGTCCACGGAGTTGCAGTCCGCTGCATGACCACTCTGCCACCCCGCCGCGTCTTGTTGATGCGTATATTAGCAAGCTCTGAAAAAAAAACAATAGTGCTTTCATTCGTATGCGCATAAAAACAGCATATAGCGAAAAATATTTAAAATTATCATGTATTATGTGCAAAATTGATTCATATCAACACTTGGAGATGTGCCGTGGCATTAGTTTTAGATGGTCGTGCATTGGCAAAACAAATTGAAGCTGACTTGTTAACTCGCGTTGAAGCGCTCAAAGCAAAATCAGGTCGTACCCCAATTCTTGCGACTATTTTGGTGGGTGACGATGGTGCATCTGCAACTTATGTACGTATGAAAGGAAATGCCTGCCGTCGTGTTGGTATGGACTCACTTAAAGTTGAACTGCCAAAAGAGACCACCACTGAACAATTGTTGGCAGAAATTGAAAAACTGAATGCAAATCCTGATGTTCACGGTATTTTGCTTCAACATCCAGTGCCTGAACAAATTGATGAGCGTGCATGTTTTGATGCAATTTCTCTTGCAAAAGATGTGGATGGCGTAACGTGTCTTGGTTTTGGTCGTATGGCCATGGGAGAAGCAGCATATGGCTCTGCGACGCCTGCCGGCATTATGACTATTTTGCAAGAAAACAATATTGAAATTGCTGGAAAGCATGCCGTTGTTGTAGGTCGTTCTGCAATTTTGGGTAAGCCAATGGCTGCGATGCTACTTCAAGCCAATGCAACCGTAACGATCTGTCACTCACGTACTCAAAACTTAGCTGACTTTGTAAAGCAAGCCGATATTATCGTGGGTGCGGTGGGTAAGGCAGAATTGATTCAAAAAGATTGGATCAAACAAGGTGCAGTGGTTGTTGATGCTGGTTTCCATCCACGTGATGGTGGTGGTGTAGGCGACATTCAATTGGTCGGTATTGAAGAAGTGGCTTCTGCGTATACACCAGTTCCAGGTGGCGTAGGTCCAATGACCATTACCACGTTGATTCGTCAAACAGTTGAAGCTGCTGAAAAAGCTTTAGGTTAATTTTTATAAGACTCTAAAATCAGTTTTATGATGGTTTGGGAGTCGTGACATCGTCATTTGCTGTTGTTCGAGGCCGGACTAAATTTGATAAAAATGTTTCTGCGAAGCAGTAAATAAATGATGATTTCAGTCGAGTTCAGCAAATGGCAATGGTTTTGCCTACTTTTGTCGAAACAAAAGTAGGTCGAACCGAAGGTTATGCATATCATGCGTCTTAATGTGTAAGACTCCGTTGTGCGTTTATTAAAAAATTCTACAAATATAAAATGTCCATGAGCTGTACTTTCCAATTCCCCAAAGCCCCAGATCATTTACTTCAAGCCTTGCATGAAGTGATTCCACAGTGTGAATTGCTTGCGCAACAGCTTCCTGAAACATCTATTTCGCTGTGGCTCATTCCTCCCGTATTTCCAACCGATAAACTGGATGATGAAATCATTCGTCGTATTTGGAATGAAACGCCATATTGGATCTTTTGTTGGGCTTCAGGCCTAGCCATGGCGCAGTGGTTACTGGCAGAGCCTCATCATGTCAAAGATAAGGTGGTATTGGATTTTGGTGCAGGTTCAGGTGTGGTGGCGATTGCAGCCAAAATGGCGGGTGCAAAACGTGTGATTTGTTGTGATATTGATGCCGTTAGTTTAGATGCTTGCCGTGCCAATGCGGAACTCAATAACGTAGAGCTAGAGTATTTGGATGACTTGTATCAATCTGAACAGGTCGATGTTCTATTGGCTGCCGATGTTTTATATGATCAGTGCAATCGTTTCTTTTTAGATGAGTTTTTAAAGTTTGCACCTGAGGTTTGGGTGGCAGATAGTCGTGTTAAAAATTTTAGTCATCCGCAATACATAAAGCTCGATGAGCGTAGTGCCACAACTTGGCCAGATCTAGATGAGTCACCAGAGTTTCGCAATGTGAGTTTTTATCGAACTTTGAATGTTTAAAAAGGGCACTAAGCCCTTTTTTATATATCAGAAGGTCTTAAGAGCAGGTATAGCGCACAACATGCAGTGTGCTTGGTCGTGCTTCAAGTGACTCGCGTGTTGCAAAGTTTTCACCTTGGTGTAAGTCAGGTGTATTGCTTAAGCCAAAAGTGGCACGAGTTTGACCAATTTGGCGTCCATATTCGGGAACATCTGCTGCAGTATTAGGAATTTCATTAATACTTAAAATCGCCAATTTATAATTCTTTTGTGAACCTAAAACTTTTTGGCAAGCACGTTGTAATTTGTTTTCATCGAGTTGCTGGTTCTTACGAGCAGCAAGCGTATAAGCAAGGGTAGCGCTCGACGCTGATTGATGTTCAATTTGATAACCAACATTGCCATTGTATTGGCGAGGCGTGCTTTGACATGCAGATACTGCTAAAACGATACAGCTTAAGCCTAAAAGTTTATACGTATTTTTCATATAAAAAGTTCCTAACATTATTCTTGTTCTTAGTATGCCATACGCGGGTGTAATTCACGATATTTCAATCGATCAAGTTTCGGCAAAAAATTGATCAAACATAAAAAATGCCTTCATTCGAGAAGGCATTTTTTATGTCTAGCTTATTAACTTACACACTTACTTTAAGCATCAATGATCGGTAATCATACTGTGCTTTTTGGTGTCTTTCATAAAGATGTAAGTCAGTAGAGATAAACCAATCATGAAGGTGATGTAGTAAAAGAAGTAGTTTTCATGTCCTGCATTTTTAAAACTCAACGCTACAAGCTCTGCTGTGCCACCAAAGATGGTATTTGCAATCGCATAAGGTAGGGCAACCCCTAGTGCACGAATATGTGCTGGAAAGAGCTCTGCTTTGACTACGGCATTAATTGCGGTATAACCCGTTACAATTACCATACCGCTCATACATAGCATAAATGCGGTTGTTGGGCTGCTGGTTGAACCTAGACCGTTGAAAATTGGAATTGTGAAGAGTACGCCCAATACACCAAAAGTGATCATAATTGGTTTACGACCAATTTTATCAGACAGTGCACCCACAACAGGTTGTAATAACATGAAGACAAAGATTGCTGCTGTGGTGATCTCTGTTGCTGTGGTTTTCTCAAAACCTGAGGTGTTGACTAAGTATTTTTGTAAATACGTGGTAAAGGTGTTGAATGCCAGCGTTCCACCCGCAGTCAGCATAATCACAGTGAACGCTTGCTTTGGGTATTTGGTAAATAAAGCAAGTGCACTTGATTTTGGGCCACCATTTTTAGCTTGTTCCTGTGCATCTTTTGAGGATTGGGTCTCAACCAAGCCACGACGAATCCAGAACACCACAATGGCAAGTACAGCGCCAATGAAGAAGGGAATACGCCAGCCCCATTCAGATAACTGTGCTTCGCTCATGGTGCGTTGTAAAATGATCAACACACACAGCGCCAAGAGCTGACCTGAAATGAGAGTCACATACTGAAAACTAGAGAAGAAACCACGATGGTTTTTTCCAGCCATTTCCGTTAAATAGGTTGCGCTTGAACCGTACTCTCCACCAACACTTAAACCTTGCAATAAACGGGCAAAGAGCAATAAGGCAGGTGCGAGCATACCCACACTGGCATAGGTGGGTGCACAGGCAATAATCAAAGATCCCACACACATTAAAGATACAGACAGGGTAAGACCTGATTTACGTCCTTTACGGTCTGCATAAATGCCCATGATCCACGCGCCAATAGGACGCATCAGGAAGCCCAGTGCAAAGACGGCAGCAGCTTGTAAAAGTTTTACCGTGTCATCCCCTTCAGGGAAAAACTGTGGCGCGAAATATAAGGTAAATGCGGCATAGACATACCAGTCATACCATTCAACTAAGTTGCCAGCTGAACCACCGAGAATCGATTTTAAGCGGGTCTTTTTATCGATGCTTACTGGAGCAGTTTGGGGAGATAGATCAGTCACAAAAATTTCCCAAAGAGAAGTTCGGAAAATACATCTTTTAACTTTTTAAGTAGAAAAAGTTAAAACAATATATTTTAAGATTAAACAAAAAATTCTGTTTCGTTATACGCCCCTTATCCTTGGACTTCATTCGACTTTAGTCTAAATGTTGGTATGATTTATATGCTGTTAAGTTTTTCTAATGAATATCTTTATTTTAATGGGAAATTATCGTTTTACTTATCTAAAACAAACTCTTGTGATTTTTTAATGTGTGAATAGTCAATTAAAATACAAGGAGTTATAGGGCTTTTTTATTTTATGGTGAATGTTGATTTTTAGAAAAGAAAGTGTTTTTTAGCTTGGAAATTAGTCGACTTTTCACTGAATAGTCAAAATTAAAAATTAAATTGTAAAAATAGATGCGGTTATTAATTTATTTAGAGTAACGAATTTTCTCTGATTTGACTGGCTTTGGAATATGACAAGGTTGGATTTTGATGTTAAGTTTAGCGTGAAGAACAAAAATAACACAATAACTCAATGAGAGAGGTGAATATGCAAGACACAGATGCCATTTATGATATTGCCGTTGTGGGCGCGGGCATCAATGGGGTGGGCATTGCAAATGATGCTGTAGGGCGTGGTTTAAGTGTTTTCGTCTGCGAAAAAGATGACTTAGCCAGTCATACGTCTTCAGCCAGTAGCAAGCTCATTCATGGTGGATTGCGTTATCTCGAACAAAAAGAATTTCGTTTGGTGCGTGAAGCGCTATTAGAGCGTGAAGTACTGTTAAAAAAAGCCCCACATTTGATCCATCCTATGCGTTTTATTATGCCGCATTTACCTTATTTGCGTCCGGCGTGGCTGATTCGTTCAGGCTTGTTTATCTATGACTATTTGGCAAAACGAGAAACATTAGAGGGTTCAGAGCTTGTTCATTTTAATGTCGATAGCCCGCTAAAAGATACGATTAAACGTGGTTTCGAATATTCAGATTGTACTGTGGATGATGCGCGTTTGGTCGTGGTTAATGCAATCCAAGCACATGAGCTAGGGGCTCAAATTCGGACACAAACGCGATGCGTTTCTGCGGTTCAGCAGGAGGGTGTGTGGTGTCTAACCTTAGAGCATCAAAAACAACACTACCAAATTAAAGCTCGAAGCTTAGTCAATGCAACGGGTGCATGGGTCACAGATTTTATTCAACAACAACTGTCCCAAACGCCGAAGGCAGGCATTCGATTGGTTCAGGGTAGTCATATCATTGTGAAGCGTTTATACCCTGAACAGCATGCATTTATTTTGCAAAATGACGATCAACGCATTGTGTTTGTAATTCCTTATTTAGATGAATACAGCCTGATTGGTACCACGGACGTAGAGTTTGAGGGTGATGCAAATCATGTCCATATTACCGAGCAGGAAACGGCTTATTTGATTGATGTGATTAATGACCATTTCAAGCTTCAATTACAGCAAGAAGATGTAATCTCAAGCTTTGCAGGTGTAAGGGCATTGTATGATGATGCAAGTACACAAGCCTCTAAAGTGACACGTGATTATGTACTGTCGATGTCTAAACCTGTTGCGGATGAAGCACCATTATTATCTGTTTATGGTGGAAAGTTAACGACTTATCGAAAGTTGGCGGAAGCGGCTTTGCTACAGCTAAAACGTTATTTTTCACACATGAAGGCGGAATGGACGGCTGAGGCAAAACTCCCCGGTGCGGAAGGTTTTAGTTCTATCGAGGTTTTATGTGCAGAGTTGATGCATGAAATCAAAGGGCTAGAGTCTCAAACAGCGCATCGTTGGGCAAACAGTTATGGTAGTCGAGTGTGGCATATGCTCGGTGAGAACAAAGATGTACAAACTTTAGGGCAGTCTTTTGGCCATGGTTTGTATCAGCAAGAAGTGGATTATGTGGTGAAACGTGAGTGGGCCATCAGCAGTGAAGATATTTTAAAACGACGGACTAAACTGTATTTAAAATTTGATGCACTAGAAACTCAAGCTTTAGACATCTACTTGCAGGATTTACACCTGCGTCGTATGCAGGGGGATGCTGCATAGTGTGAAGTATGTGTAATGGCTACAGTTGATTTCGTTCTATTAAAAAAGCCGCTATCGCGGCTTTTTTAGATTTAAATTTCGATACCGCCGAGCTGTTTACAGTCTACAGGTGTCTTCCATTTTACAGCCGTTCCCCAAACAACTGGGCGGACAATACGCCAAGGCCAAAAGCCAAAACGTTGGCTGGCATTGTAGTTGATGACGACATTACCACCGACTTGATGTGCACGCTCAGCAAAACGCGGATAGAGTTCAACCACGCTGCCATAAGTGCCTTTAGCGACTTTGATACGCCTTTTGATTTCAAATTGAGTTGAATCAGGTGTACCTTTGATTGCGCAAACATGAAGTGCTGGCTGAGTTGTTGCTACTTCTGTTTGAGCCATGACTAAGCTTGATAGGCCCAGTAAACCAATTGTGAGTGTGAGTTTTTTAAGCATGAATTACCCCTTGATAAATTTTTGTTGAGTTATAAAGTTTTAAAATTGTAAATAGATTAAAAAAAGACCGCTTAAGCGGTCTTTTTTTTTGGCTTAATTGAAAGATTAAGCAGATTGCTTAACA
>ERZ650312.1014-NODE-1014-length-15879-cov-6.900404_pt1 | contig 15879 bp, 11 predicted proteins | sample MGYA00376248_ERZ650312 | MGnify/ENA primary metagenome ERZ650312 (study PRJEB26733, sample SAMN07839316) | wastewater metagenome | biome: urban; feature: wastewater treatment plant; material: waste water | place: USA: North Carolina | collected 2016-07-28 ... | reverse complement strand
AAAAAGGCTCCATAATCTCTACAGTGGATTTACCCACTACAGAAATTATAGAGCCTTTGTTATTGGGCGGTTACTATATGTGAAATATAAAATATGGATTGAAATCTTACTTTTCTGAGCGTGATTCCTAAAATCTGGCCACAGAAGTTTTTTCATGCGCATGATTCATAAGAACTGAGTACAGAATCTTACTTTTGCACGCATGACTTATCGATTCTGATAATGAAAAACAACTTTCACACAGACAGTAATAGGTTCTAGTATGTGAGTATGTACCCGTGGTGCTAGTTAATTTTTCAGTATACAAAAAAGCTGAATTGGATTAAACTGTAAGTGATGAAACATACAGGAGGTAATCCAAATGAGCCATTTACATTATACCGCTTACAATAGAGTTTACATCAATTATCACAAATTTGCCATCACTTTTATCAAAACTACTGTCCAGATGCCTTTAAACATCGTCGAAATGTTGGTCTAGCCAAGGTTTCTTATGAAGCCTTATTAGTCCTTACTTTTATTACAAGCTGAGCTAGGTATCACCTCGCAAAGACATTTTTACAGGATTTGTCGTCTATTTCCGAGTGGCAGATTACTTGAAAGAAGTCGATTTAATCGACGCTCAAGACAATTAATTTGGTTAGTCCAATTCATTCGAAAAGCCATGAATGACAGGATTAATCCTAATGACATTGTCATCATAGACAGTTTTCCTTTGCCACTTTGTCAACCTGTCCGCAATCACAGGGCTTCCATTTTTAAAGGAGTTGCCGATATTGGCTACAATGCCTCTAAACAGCGATGGTTTTATGGCTTTAAGATCCATATGTTAGTGACTTTGTCGGACTATATTCTAAACTATGTGGTCACATATGCTTCTGTTCATGATATCAAAATTGTTCATGATTTGATAGGGAGGGTGCCAACAATCTGTTATTCTCGCCGATTTAGGCTACTTAAGCCATGAGCTTAAAGCAGATTTGGCGAAAGAAGGGTATCGTTTATGGACCCCTTTACGTCAAAACATGGACGGTGTTAAGGAACATAATCATTGGCAATTAATGGCGATGAGACGAACCATTGAAACACGCTTTTCTGAGCTAGTGAGACTATTTGATATTGAACTCACATTGGCAAGGGGACTAACTGGATTAGAGTTACGAATTGAACAAATCTTGCTGGCCCACAATTTACAATATTTTGAAATTAACCAGCACCACGGGTGAGTATGTCATATATTTTTTGGCTTGGGAGGATAGCTGTCAATTTTCTAAAGTAGATACGTTTTCATTCGGGTTTAAATAGGAAAATTTGTCAAAACATGGTATAATGAAAAGAACTGCAATTTAATGGAGAAGAATGATGCAACATGTTTTTATTATCGGCAGCCGTGGCTTGCCCGCAAAATATGGTGGTTTTGAGACCTTCGTCCAGCAACTTGTGAGTCATCAGCATGCTGACGAGATTCAGTATCATGTAGCCTGCCTCTCTGATACGAGCCACCAGGTTCATTCGACCTATATGGGAGCAGATTGTTTTACAATCAATCCTCCGAAGCTTGGTCCTGCGCGTGTCATTGCATATGATATGATGGCTATTTCCTATGCTCTGACTTTGGTAAAAGAGCAGCAGGTGACAGCACCCGTTTTCTATATTTTGGGAAATACAATCGGTGGTTTCATCGTACCTTTTGCAAAGAAAATCAAAGCAGCCGGGGGGAAATTATTTGTCAACCCTGATGGATTAGAATGGAAACGGGCAAAATGGCCCAAACCTGTGCAAGCCTATTTGCGATATGCCGAAAAACTGATGGCAAAACATGCCGACTTGATTGTCGCTGATAATGAAGGAATCGAGGAATATATCATAGCGGCTTATCCCGGAATTAAAACCACCTTCATTGCCTATGGCACCGATTTGAGTCGGACGCATCTGACGGCGCAATCTGAGCAGGTACGAAGTGCTTTTGCGAAGTGGGCTATCAAAGAGAAAGAATATTATTTAATTATCGGGCGTTTTGTTCCGGAAAATAACTATGCAAGGGCCATCAAGGAATTTATGGCCAGTAATACCTCACGCGATTTGGTTATCGTCGCCAATCACGAAGGCTCTGCCTATTTTCAACAATTGAAAAAAGAGACTGGTTTTGATGCAGATCACCGTATAAAATTTATTGGGACTGTCTATGACCAAGATTTACTCAAATACCTTCGACAAGAATGCCGTGCCTATATCCATGGTCATGAAGTTGGTGGCACCAATCCTAGCCTTTTAGAAGCACTTGCTCAAACAAATGAAAATCTTGTTTTGGGGGTTGATTTCAATCGCAAGGTAGCAGTCGATGGAGCGCGTTATTGGACCAAAGAACCTGGAAATTTGAGTCAATTAATAAATACAATTGATGGACAAGAAGAGGCAGTGGAGCTCGGTCAGATTGCTAAATGGCACATGCGAGAGAATTATACTTGGGAAAAGGTTGTACAACAATACGAGGAATTATTTTTAGATGAAAGTTAACATACTCATGTCGACCTTTAACGGTCAGGAGTTTTTGGCAGATCAAATTCGCTCGATACAAGAGCAGACCTATACAGATTGGACACTCTTGATTCGAGATGATGGTTCGAAAGACAAAACACGTGGGATAATTGCTAAATTTGTCCAAGAGGATAGCCGAATTTACTTTATCAATCCTGAAAGTAGGGAAAATTTAGGTGTGATTGGCAGTTTTCATGCCCTGGTCCAATACAAAACAGCCGATATGTATTTTTTCAGTGACCAAGATGACGTTTGGTTACCAGAAAAGTTAGAATTAACCTTGCGGAAAGCCCAGGAGTATCCTGTTGAACAACCATTGATGGTCTACACAGACTTAACGGTTGTTGATCAAGATTTGAATGTCATGACTGAAAGTATGGTCCGTAGTCAATCGCATCATGCAAATACCAAATTGGTGCAAGAATTGACGGAAAACACTGTTACCGGTGGTACAAGTATGATCAATCATGCACTGGCACAACTGTGGACGGTAACAGATGGCATTCTCATGCATGATTGGTACCTTGCTCTGCTAGCCTCTTCCTTAGGAAGTCTGGTCTACATTGATCAACCGACAGAATTGTACCGCCAACATGCCGAAAATGTACTTGGAGCTCGAACTCTCTCCAAACGATTCAAAAAATGGATTCGACCTCACGTCCTCTTTTCGGTCTATTGGGATTTGATTAAAAACAGTCAGCGGCAAGCCAGATATTTGCTAGAGCTACCGATTTCCGCAGCGGATAAAGAATTGATTGAAGCATTTGTGACTATTATGGATAAACCCATGCTAGAACGATTGCACACACTCAGAAAATACGGTTTAAGAAAGAATAAAGCCTTTCATACAGTTGTATTTTCAACATTAATTGTGACAAAATTTGCATATAAATAAGGAGTAAACATGAATTTGTTTTCTACCAAAAACAGAATATTATTAAAAGAACTAATTAAAACAGACTTTAAGTTGCGTTATCAAGGATCGGTTATCGGCTATCTATGGTCAATTTTAAAACCTTTAATGCTTTTTGCTATTATGTATGTTGTTTTCATCCATTTCTTGCGATTGGGTGGGGACGTACCACATTTTCCTGTAGCGTTATTGCTTGGGAATGTGATTTGGTCCTTCTTTTCTGAAGCGACTAATATGGGAATGGTGTCCATAGTTACTCGAGGAGATCTTTTAAGAAAGTTAAATTTTTCAAAAGAGATTATTGTACTGTCTGCAGTTTTTGGGGCTGCTATTAACTTTTCAATTAACCTTTTGGTTGTTTTGATATTCTCACTTTTTAATGGAGTAGAATTTACCTGGACAGTTATTTTGGCAATACCACTATTTATTGAATTGTTTTTATTGGCAACAGGTGTGGCCTTTATTCTTTCAACCCTTTTTGTCCGCTTTCGTGATTTGGCACAAATTTGGGAAGTATTCATGCAAGCAGGAATGTATGCAACACCAATTATCTATTCTCTGACATTCGTCATGAATCAGAGCGTAGTAGCTGCCAAAATAATAATGCTTAATCCAATGGCTCAAATTATCCAAGATATGCGTTATTTTGTCATCGATAGAGCCAATTTGCCAATCTGGCAAATTATTAATAATAAGGCTATCGTTATGATTCCGTATGTAATTCCATTTGTTGTATTTATTATCGGAGTCGTGGTCTTTAATAAACATTCTAAGAAATTTGCGGAGATTCTCTAATGACTAATACAACTATTGCTGTGAAAGTTGACCATGTCAGCAAGTTTTTCAAATTACCTACAGAGGCTTCTCAAAGCTTGCGGACTACAATGGTCAACCGTTTTAAAGGGATAAAAGGTTATAAAGAACAGCATGTTCTAAAAGACATTTCATTTGAAGTAGAAAAAGGAGACTTTTTTGGTATCCTAGGTCGAAATGGCTCTGGTAAATCTACTCTCCTAAAAATAATATCCCAAATTTATGTACCTGAGCATGGATCAGTTACTGTTAACGGGAAGTTAGTCTCTTTTATTGAACTCGGCGTAGGATTCAATCCTGAATTGACTGGACGGGAAAATGTCTATTTAAATGGTGCCCTTTTGGGATTCTCACGTGAAGAAATTGATGAGATGTATGATGATATTGTTGATTTTGCTGAACTTCGTGAGTTTATGAATCAGAAATTGAAAAACTATTCTTCAGGGATGCAAGTCCGTCTGGCTTTCTCAGTGGCCATAAAGGCTCAAGGGGATGTTCTGATTTTGGATGAGGTCCTAGCAGTTGGGGACGAGGCCTTCCAGCGCAAGTGTAACGATTACTTCATAGAGCGCAAGAAAAGCGGTAAGACGACCATTCTGGTCACCCATGATATGGGGGCCGTCAAGAAATATTGTAACAAGGCAGTTCTGATTGAGCATGGTTTGGTCAAGGCTATTGGGAATCCAGAAAATGTGGCCAACCAGTATAGCTTTGACAACACCGTTCCCCTTCATCAGGAAGTGGTTGAGGATGTCCAGGAAGAAGAAGTTGTTCAAGTTGAAAACTTTAAACTGCAACTTCTGACACCAAACCGTATCAGCCCTGCGGATGCGATTCATTTCCAAATCGAATTTGATGTCTTAGAGGATATCAAAACCTACATTGCCTTGTCCCTGACAGATATTGACCGTAATATTTGGATTTACAATGACAATTCGATGGACCAAATGTTGGAAGGAAGGGGCCATAAAAAGGTCCATTATACCTGCTCCTTGCCAAATGTGAATGACTTGAAGATGAAATTAGAGGTTACGGTTCGGGATGAAGATGGGCAGATGCTGGCCTTTTCAGATGCGACCCAGACACCCATCATTTTTGTCAACCGAAATGATATTGCTCCAGATGACAAATCAGCCTTGGATTCGGCCAGTGGCCTTATCCAACGCAATGGAAACTGGACCATAGAAGACTAGTGAAAGGATGCTACGATGACAGAGCCTCTTGTATCGATTCTCTGTACAGTATATAATAAGGAGCCATGGTTGGCCCAGACCATCGACAGTTTTTTGGCCCAGGAGAGGGATTTTCCGCTGGAGATTTTGCTGATTGATGATGCTTCAACAGATGGGTCCAAGGCCATCATTGACCGCTACCAAGACCAGTATCCTGACCTCATCAGAGCCTTTTACAATTCAGAAAATCAAGGCATTGCCAAAACCTGGGTGGCCATCTGCCAAGAGGCGCGTGGCTTCTATATCGCTCGCTGTGACGGGGATGACTTTTGGCTGGACAAGCAAAAACTACAAAAGCAACTGGCCCTTCTGAAGGCCAATCCCCAAGCTCGTTGGTCCAATACGGATTTCGATGTCTACAATGAGTCAGGGAAACTGGTTTCCAGGGCTGGCTTCCAGAATGGCTTTATTCCCCTAGCGGATACCTTTGAAAAAATGCTGGCCACTCGCGGTTTTACCATGGCCTCGACCTGGTTGGTCGAGCGAGACTTGATGTTAGAGGTCAATGCCGAGTTGGACCTTACAACGTCAGATGATACCTTCAATCTGCAACTGGATCTTTTCCAGCGCACGGAGTTGGCCTATCTGCCAGAAGCAACAGTGGCCTATGTTATTAATCAGGGTTCTGATTCAAGGCCCAAGGATTTTGACAGGATAGAAAATCGCTTTAATAGATTATTAGAGACCCAAATTCACTACTTGGACAAGTACCCCAAGAGCAATTATCGGGAAATGCTTGGCATCCTCTTGGACCGCAATAACCGCTATGAACTGGAGTTGACCAAGCGAGCAGGCGGCCTGAACCGGGTCGGTGTCGAGAAAGTCACCATCTATCTCAATCGAAGCAATAAGGGCTTCAACCTGGAAGATATAGTACAGTTTCCCCTGGCCCAGTCCGATTTGATAGACTTTCAACTACCGGAGGACTGCTCCATGATTCGGGTCGATTTGTCTGAAATTCCCAATTTCTTCCAAGAAGTTCGCTTGATTTCCAAGGAGGGACAGACAGATATTTTGCCAGATTTCACAAACGGTATCGTCTTGGGCAATGCCTACATCTTTCCAAACCCAGACCCTCAACTGATTTACACGATTCCGAGACACCTGTTTGGCCGGGATTTGCAGCTCCAGTATCGGACCTTTGAAGTCGATGACATCCAGTCTGATGATTACATAGGAAAAATTTTGGCCCAGGAATTTCTGGATGCCAAGACGAAAATTAGGGATTTGCAACGGGATCAGCTGCGGTTTGAAGAGGCCCTGCGCAAAGTGGAAGAGCAGCAGAAGGAACTGGAAGAATTGACCCACCGCTACAATTCAATCATCCATTCCAGACGCTGGACCATACCTACGAAAATGATAAATTTCCTCAGGAGAAAAAAATGAAACGACTACTTTTGTATGTTCATTTTAATAAATACAATGACCTTAGTTCCCATGTCGAATACCAACTGACCCAGATGCGCCCCCTGTTTTCTAAGCTGGTCTTCATCTCAAACAGTCAACTTCCAGATGAAAAACGGGCTAGCCTGCTGGAGAGGGGCCTGATGACGGATTTTATTCAAAGGGAGAATTCCGGTTTTGACTTTGCTGCTTGGCGAGATGGCATGAGCTTCATAGGTTTTGAGGAATTAAAGTCCTATGATTCTGTTACTTTGATGAATGATACTTGTTTTGGTCCACTCTGGGATTTAACTGATATTTACAGGAAGTTTGAGAACGATGGAAGTGTAGATTTTTGGGGCATGACCAATTTCAGGGCCAATCAGCAGTTCAAGGAACATTTGCAGAGTTATTATTTGTCCTTCTCCAAGCGGGTTATCCAGTCAAAGGCCTTCCAGGATTTTTGGATCGGTGTGAAAAACTACACAGATGTGCAGGATGTTATCGAGCATTATGAAACCCAGATCACGACCAATCTGACGGACGCTGGTTTCAAATACAAGGCTGTCTTTGATACAGTGGATGCCGATACGACAGGGATGCTCCATCCAGATTTTTCTTACTACAATCCGACTGCCATCCTTAAACACCGTGTCCCCTTTATCAAGGTCAAGACCATTGATGCCAATCAGCATATTATCCCCTATATTTTGGATGAAATCGAGCGAGAGTCCGACTATCCGGTGGACTTGATTGTCTCCCACATGTCTCAGATTCATTTGCCCGATTTCAAGTACCTCTTGGCTAGGAAATACCTGCAAGAGATTAATGGGCCTGAAGTGACAACTAAAAAAGTGGCTGTTCATCTCCACGTCTTTTATACAGACCTCATGCGGGAATTTTTGACGGCCTTTGAAAACTTTGCCTTTCCTTACGACCTTTTTATCACAACGGATGTGGAGTCCAAGCGGGGAGAAATTGAGGCCATTTTAGCAGATTATCAGACCAGCGCCCAGATTTTCGTGACGGGTAATATTGGCCGCGATGTCCTTCCCATGCTGAAATTAAAAGAGCAGTTGCAGTCCTATGACTATATTGGTCATTTTCATACAAAAAAATCCAAGGAAGCGGATTTTTGGGCTGGCGAATCCTGGAGAAAGGAATTGATTGAGATGCTGGTTCTTCCAGCCAACTCCATCCTGGCCAATTTTGACAAAAGGGAGGACCTGGGACTGGTTATCGCAGATATTCCAAGTTTTTTCCGATTCAATAAGATTGTGGATGCCTATAATGAAAACCAGATAGCTCCAGCCATGAATGACCTCTGGCAGAAGATGGGGATGAAAAAAAGCATTGATTTCAACGCCCTCCATACCTTTGTTATGTCCTACGGCACCTATGTCTGGTTCAAGTATGATGCCTTGAAAGCTCTCTTTGATTTGGACCTAACAGACCAGGATGTTCCTGCAGAGCCCCTGCCGCAAAATTCTATCCTACATGCCATCGAACGCCTCCTTGTCTACATTGCCTGGGATGGCAACTATGATTTTCGAATCTCAAAAAATCCAAGGGACCTGACCCCCTTCATTGATAACAAATTACTCAACGAACGTGGTGACGCCCTGCCCCATACTTATGTCAATTTTGACCATCTCGGAGGCATCAAGGGTGCTGTTAAGTATATCTTGATTGGGCCTGCTCGTTCCATCAAGTACATCATCAAGCGGTTGATTAGAAAGGGAAAGCTGTTGTAATTTAGACAGTTGCTGATAAATCAATTTGAGAAATATGTTAGATAAAAAACTATTTGAGAACTTAAGGCTTAAGAAATTATTTGAGAATTTAAACTTTAAGAAACGTTTTAAAAAGGTAGACTTTAAAAAACAATTTGAGCGTATCAATTTGAGAAAACAATTTGAGTCCATAAACTTTAAAGAAATAATTGAGCGTATAGACTTTAAAAAACTTTTCTTAGGGTCACTTTCTATTTTTCTAGTTGCTCTTTCGCTTATCGTCATTGTACTCCATCTGTATTTGCAACACATTTTGCCCCTTTCAGAGAAAACTCATGCGCTTTTTGAGCCCGTCAAAGCTGTCTTTTACACAGTGACGGCCCTGTCGGTTGTGGTCTGCGCCTGGTTCGTCAGCAAGGAAATAAGGCTAGCCTATCTCTATAAGATAACCTCCCTTTATGTGCTTTATCTGATGGGCTCTTATTTTCTGACGACGACGCTTAATCTGAACAACGGCGCTTTTCGTTTTTCAAATTATTCCCAAAATGGTTTTTATCAGTTTAATTTTTTCTTCCCCCTTCTCCTGATATTGAGCCTGGGATATGGTCTACAATATTATACAAAGTGGCTAAGGCAAAAAATGAATAAGCCTACGCCAGTCATTGGAAAGTCGAGTGTTACCCTCCACGGGTTAATGGCAGCTGTGCTTTTAACGGATGATTGGAGCCTTCAGGTTATTGATCGCCTATATGGGGAATACTTTCGTTCAGATCTAGTTGAATTATGCCTGCAACTTGCTCTGTATATCACCCTGCTATTGATTCTCTATGGACTGCTGTCCTTTTTCTTGATAAGGGGTTTTGAAGCCATTCGGACCAATCAGCCGAATCTTGCCCTTGCAGTTAGTTCAAGTTTCTTCTTTGGGCTCATCTTTAACTATACGCTTCAACTTGGCCTCCAAAAAAATGAAGCCTTGATGAAAATGTATATTTTTCCTGCAGCGACGGCCTACCAGATCATATTGATCTTTCTTCTTTCCCTAACAGTCTATTTGTTAGTGAACCGTTATCTGTCAGCAACGTGTTTGATTATCGGTTTTTGGTCGATTATCTCCATTATCAATAGCATAAAAATGGACATGCGAAACGAACCCCTGCTGTTAACAGATTTTAACTGGATCAAGCAGATCGGATTAGTGATGGATTTTGTAGATAACACGTGGATTATCAATATATCCCTCATCGCGGTGGTCATTTTATTGACCTATTTAGCCCTGCGAAAGAGACTCCTTCCTGGAAAAATTGTTTCAAGATGGAGTGTTCGTTTAACAAGTCTATTGGCCTTATACCTCTTTCTGTTGAGTGGCTTTACTGTTTTTCAAAAAGAAAAGAATCGGGTCATTCAAGATGGGATACCGATTCTGTCACAATTGAATAATAATTACAATGCCTTTTGGTTAGATCTTTCCTATCATGCTCGCTATCGTTCCCTTCTCTTTGTCTGGACCAAGCAGCTTACCGCAAATGCTATTGAGAAACCTTCTGATTATAGTCGAGAACGGATGGAGCAACTCGAGCAGAAGTACAAAGAAATTGCTGAGGAGATCAATAAAAGTAGAACTGGTAATTTGAACGAACAAACGGTCATTTTTGTCCTGAGCGAAAGTTTTGCTGATCCAAACCGATTGAGTGGAATTTCTATTTCACAGGATATTCTTCCCAATATAAAGAAAATTATGGGAGACCATACTAGTGGAACGATGATATCAGATGGTTATGGTGGGGGAACAGCCAATATGGAATGGCAAAGTCTGGTTGGACTGCCCATGTATAACATGTCCGAAAGTATTTCGACAATTAATACAGAAGTTGTGCCCAAAATGCCTTTCATACCATCTATCAGCGATTCCTTTGATCCTGAGAATAGAATAGCCATTCATTTGGGAGATGCTTCAACTTACCTGCGAAATAGGTTCTATCTAGACAAACTTGGATTTTCCAGTTTTATCGCTGTAAAAAATGGGACCACTAATGTGAAAGATTACTATCGTTTGGGTTTTTTTCCAAGCGACCAGTCCACTTATGAAAATGTCTTAAAGGCCATCAATAGTGGTGAGAAACAATTTCTTTCAGTCATCACATACCAAAATCACATCCCATATAGTCATGGAGACCCATCCGAATTGGTTGCGACAGGACAAGCATTTTCAGAGGATGAAAATATTAGTTTGACTAGTTTTGCCCGACTCATCTATCAGACAGATATTGAAACCCAACATTTTTTAAATCAACTCAGTCACTTAAAGGAAAAAGTGACAGTCGTTTTTTACGGAGATCACCTGCCAGGCTTTTACCCAGCCAGTCAATTTGAAGAGAAGCCAAATTCACAATATGAAACGGATTATTTTATCTGGAGCAACTATCAGCAAGTAAAACTAGATTTTCCATCTGTGTCCTCCAGTGATTTTCCTGCCACTCTGCTGGCTCATACAAATTCTAAGGTATCTCCCTACTATGCCCTATTGACAAAAGTATTGGATAAAGCTAGTATAAATGAGAGTGATTCTTCCAAAGAGCAAGAGGAAATCCGTGAGGATTTGCTGCTTGTTGAGTATGATTTAATTGATGGAAGTGGTTATTTAAAGCAAACCAGTGAATTTTTTGAGATTATGAAGTAGAGGAGATTATTTGTGGAAAATGTGGCCCCAAAAAGAAAAGTTAGAAATAGAGAAAAAAATAGGACCTGGCAACCTTATATTCTGTTAACAATTTATTCGGTTGTGCTGACAGGAATCTCCTATATTTCCATCAATAGCAATAGCCAAATCTATGATTACCCTTTTCATATGGCTAGAATTGTTGGCCTTGCTCAATCAATATCTCATGGGGACTGGCTACCAAATCTGAACTACCTTTTTACCCATGGTTCGGGCTATGCAGTTCCTATGTTTTATGGGAATGCTATTCTCTATCTGCCCGCTCTTGTATACCTTATGACCAAGGTTGGGACCCTCGCTTTTTCCAGTTATGCCTTCATCATCATCCTGAGCACATCTTGGACCTCCTACTTTAGTCTTTTCCAGATTACCGAGGACAGGAACAAGTCTATTCTATTCGGAATGACAATGGCAACCGTATTCCCCTACTTCGGGTTTGGAATGACTGCAGCAGCACCCTTTATTCCTATTCTCATATACTGCATCTATAAAGTTCTCTACATGGAGCGACTCAACCCAATTTTACTGGGCGTTACCGTAAGTCTCCTAGTACAAACACATGTGATTTCGACTCTTGTTTTAGGAATTTCATCAGGAATTATTGTTTTATTCAATATCCATCGACTGAGATGGAAAAAATTATTGTCATTCATCTTGTCAATTCTTATCGCACTTGCTCTTTCAATTGGCTACATACTACAATATATAGAGCAAAATCGCTCTCAGACATTTTTTGTTTCTTGGGGATTGCGTGATTATCCTTTCCCGAGTCCGACCATTCTAGCTGCGGGTAGTTTATCACACATAATTGAAACCTATTTTTTCCCGCTAGCCTTGGTCTTTATGGTTCTCGGTTTTTTGTTGATGTACTATCTCAAACCGATGTCCCGGGCCTTGCTGGTTACCAGTCTTATCCTACTCATAGCCTCTTCAAATATTCTGCCCTGGCAATCCGTTCTCCGTTTCACATTTTTGACGGTGTTCCAATACACAACTCGTTTGATCTACTTTTTGCCGGCCTTTATCCTCATGGCCCTCTTTATGGCTGAAATAAAGCATTTGGCGAAATTTTTGACCCTTGTTCAGATTGGATATTTTGTGATTACAGGTCCTCTGAACTTTTTACCAAGCGCCAGCAACTACAAAGAAAAGTACGGTCTGGTCGCTACGAATATTGAGGTGATGCGGGCGCAAAATGCTCAAGCGACCAATGCCTATACAAACCCTCAAGTTGCTACCTACTGGACATCAGGAAACGAATATTTTAACTTGTCAATCAACCACAAACATGTGGAAGAGGGGATTGTGAATCAATTTGTCTATGACCAGAGTCAAGTAACAATCTCAAATATCAAGCAGGGATATAATCGCTTAGATTTCGATGTGACCTTAGTAGGTGAGGGGACAGAAGCAGAGCTGGTCCTTCCACGTATATGGTATAAAGGATATGTGGCAGACTATTCAAGTGGAGCTGATGGGTCTCAGCCCGAAATTGTCTATGCTCCTTTATCAGAGGAAGAACTCCTCCAGTATCAAGAAGCTCATAAACCTGATGTAAGCACCAAAGCCTTAAATGACGGTCGGGCTACTATTACGATAAATAAGGGCGGTCATGTTACCATTAGATACAGAAAAACTACGATTCAGTGGATTGGCTTTGTGTTCGAGTTTATTTCTTGGACTAGTGTACTTTGTTATTCTATGTTTATATTTGTAAAAAATAAAAAGGATACCCTATGAAAACATTATCAATAGTTGTTCCCTGCTACAATGAGGAAGAGACAATTCGCCCCTTTTTAGAGGCCACAAAAGTGGTTGAGGCTCAGATGGCAGAAGTAGTGACCTTTGATTACATCTTTGTCAATGATGGCTCAAAGGATGCCACCTTGGAGGTACTAAGAGAGGTCTCTAAAGAACATGCCAATGTTCATTACCTTTCCTTTTCAAGAAACTTCGGCAAGGAAGCAGGACTTCTGGCTGGACTTGAAAGAGCTGACGGAGACCTGGTCACGGTCATGGATGCGGACTTGCAGGATCCACCAGAGATGTTGGTGGATATGTACCAGAAGATTCAGGAAGGCTATGATGTGGTCGGCACCAGAAGAGCTGACCGCAAGGGGGAGCCGGCTATCCGCTCCTTTTTTGCCAAGATGTTTTATAAAATCATGAGTGCTGTTTCCGATACAGAGATGGTAGATGGGGCCAGGGATTTTCGATTGATGACCCGCCAGGTGGTTGACAGTATCCTTCAGCTCAATGAAGTCAATCGTTTTTCCAAGGGAATCTTTTCCTGGGTAGGCTACAATGTCACCTATTTGCCTTATAAAAATCGGGAGCGGGTTGCAGGGGAGACTTCCTGGAGTTTTTGGAGCCTCTTGCGCTATTCCATCGATGGTTTTATCAATTTTTCTGAGGCCCCCTTGAACCTATCCATTTGGGCTGGTATTGGATCCTTCCTCCTGTCCATCCTTGGGATTGCCTTTGTGGTCATTCGAAAATTAACAATCGGAGGCAGTATCGCAGGCTGGGCTAGTCTGGTGACTATCCTCCTCTTTCTCGGTGGCATTCAGCTTTTGGCTCTAGGGATTATTGGGAAATACTTGGCCAAAATCTTCCTCGAAACCAAGAAAAGACCTGTATATATCATCAAGGAAAAGAGTGAATAAGGACGGCCTAGGTCGTACTTTTTCATTCTGTACTTCCAGATTATCACCATTCAATTTAGGAGATTGATTATGAAACGTATCTTTCAGGAGAAAAAAAACCTGATTCTTTTGCTGGGCAAGTATGCCTTCTCCATGCTTTTGATTATCCTGGCTTTCACGACCATCCGAAACCCCTTTTTCTTCATTGTATCGGTCCTGGAGTTAGGGATTATCATCTTTCTGACCAACTGGATGATGCAGGCCAATAAGATAGCTGCCTATCTTGTCCATTTTCCCTTGATCCTGCTCTTTCATGCCCAGCAGTTGGTCATGTATTTTGGTGGCTCCTATACGACCCTAGTCATGGTGACCAACCTGGAATCTCTTGAGTCCCTTGGAGGACGGATGATTCCCATCACCATTGGGGTCCTTGCCCTCCTTTTCTTTAGCCTCCTGCCAGTTCCGGTATTCTCCTTGCCCAAAATTTCGACAACAGCAGGCCTGTCGCTCTTTTTGATGGGCCAGTTAGCCTTTACCTTTCTTTATGGGAATGCCTATTCCCCCCTCTTTGCAGTCTACCGACTTGGACTGAGCGCCAAGGAATACCGGGGCCAGATGGCCGCCATTGCCAATCAGCCGAATAGAACAGCCTTTTTCTACAAGGATGATAACAAGCCCAGCCGCGACAAGCCGACCAACCTGCCGGACCAACCCAATATTGTCCTGATTTTCACAGAAGGGTTGTCACAAAATATCATTGATGACCCAAGGCAGGTCATGCCAACTGTACAGGCGCTGCAAGACCAGTCGCTCAATTTTGAGCAATATTACAACCATACCTTTGCTACCTATCGGGCCCTGATTGGGCAACTCTATTCGGGCTACCAGCTCAATAATTACGATACCAATAGCCTCATTTCCCTGCAAGATATCTTGGCCGGTCAGGGTTATTCCACCTCCTTTGTCAATACCGAGCCGACCAATACGCAGTTTACCAGTTATCTTGAGAGCATGAACTTTCAAGAGGTGGTGACGGATGCCAAGCGAGCGGATGGGATAAATGGGAGCTTGACAGACAAAACAGCCTTCGAACTCTTGTTTGAAACCATGGAGGAGCAAGCAAAAACTGGAAAACCGTTCTTCACCAGCATCTACACCTACGGCACCCATATGAGCTTTGATTCGCCAGACCAGAAATTTGGAGACGGCAAGCACTTTTTGCTGAATCGTTTTTATAATTTCGATTATTATTTCAAGGAATTTTTGCAGAAATTTGAAAACAGTTCCCTGGCTGACAATACCATCCTCGCCTTCACTGCTGATCATGCCACTTTTGAAGATAGTGATTTCAAGCTCTCTTACCCTGACTATCCTCGGGCCAATCCGGATGTGGATACCATGCCTTTCTTCATCTACCATAAGGAAATCCAGGCGGAAACTATCAATGCAGAGGGAAGAAATAGCCTCAGCATGGCCCCAACCCTCCTAGACTACTTGGATATTGATGAACCCAATTATTTCTTGGGACAGTCCCTCTTTTATTACAAGGAAAACAACAATTCCTTTGACACCGTCTTTCATGACAATGCCTATATCCTCAGTACCGATTATGGTCAGATTGGCCCCTTATCTGAAACCAACCAGCAGACCATTGAAGAATTGCTGCAACGCTACTTTGCAGCCAAGACCCAGGTCCCTCAAAAACCATAAGCCTGGCCTGCAATCAGATGAGCTTCCTGATGGTCTGTTAAGAAAATAACGAGGCTGGGCAAAAACTAGCCAGTAAATAAAAAACACAGATAGATTTCAAGCTGATTTTGATGAAATCCAGCCGAACTATCTGTGTTTTTCGGCTCTTTGTCAACTGTAGTGGGTAGATGAAAAGCTAACACCTAGAGAGGACGAA
>ERZ650312.1012-NODE-1012-length-15885-cov-5.315540_pt1 | contig 15885 bp, 12 predicted proteins | sample MGYA00376248_ERZ650312 | MGnify/ENA primary metagenome ERZ650312 (study PRJEB26733, sample SAMN07839316) | wastewater metagenome | biome: urban; feature: wastewater treatment plant; material: waste water | place: USA: North Carolina | collected 2016-07-28 ... | reverse complement strand
TTTGTTTAGAGTAAGCAACATTAGAAGTGATGGTCAAGATAGACACAGTTGCTTCCGCATTCTTGTAGAGCTTGTGTTTGTTCAAGCGAGTGAAGAATGCTTCCATGAGCCATTTAGCAATATCATCTACACGGTCATCGTCTTCACCGTAGCGTGGGAAGTCACCAGTTACTTCGTAGTCGTAGATGAAGCCATCTTCGTCACGGATTGGTTTTACTTGTGCGTACTTGATAGCAGACAGGGAGTCAACGGTGTTGGCAAATCCACAGATACCGAAGCCCATGTTGGCACGAAGGTGAGTTGGCAAGAAGGCCATTTGCACTGCTTCGTAGTTGTACTTGTCTGTCATGAAGTGGATGATGTTCATGGCATCCACATAAGTGTCTGTCAACCAGTCAAGGGCGATTTCAAAGTTCTTGATAACGGTATCGTAGTCAAAGATTTCAGAAGTATCTGGTTCTACACCGTCAAATACCTTGTAGTCTTTGTGAACATCGTCGTAACCACCGTTCCAGCTTGAAAGGAGACCCTTCAAGACATTGACACGGGCACCGAAGTACTGGATGTTGTGGCGTTTGTCTTCACTTTCAGGATCCAGTGGAGATACACAACATGAGATACAAGACATTTCACCGTAACCGTCTTTAGCCATGGTTGTCACACCTTCGTATTGGATAGAAGAGTGTTTGTGGCTCATCGCCATACAGTAGCGACGGAAGGCGTAAGGAAGTTTGTCAGACCAGAGGACTGTCAAGTTTGGTTCTGGAGAGTTACCGATGTTGTCAAGGGTATTCAAGAAGCGGTAGTCCATCTTGGTAACACGGTGACGACCATCGTTACCCATACCTGCCATAGATGTTGTCAGGAAAGTAGGGTCACCAGAGTAGATTTCGTCGAAGGCTTTTGTACGAGCAAATTTAACTGTACGGAGTTTCAAGACGAAGTCATCTACAAACTCTTGGATTTCTGACTCAGTGAAGGTACCACGAGCCAAGTCACGTTCTGCGTAGATGTCCAAGACGATTGGCACACGACCAAGGGAGGTTGCAGCACCGTTGATGACACGGCAGACTGCCATGAAGGCGATGTTGACCCATTGGATAGCTTCTTTGGTGTTCAAGGCTGGACGGCGAACATCAACCCCATAGTGATCACCCAAGCGCACCACTTGTTGAAGAGCTTGGTATTGCAGGTTGATTTCTTCACGAAGACGGATGGTTTCTTCGTCGATTGCGACAATGGCATTCCAGTCTTTCACTTTTTCTTCCATCAGGTAGTCAGCTCCATAAAGGGCAAGACGAGCGTACATACCGATGATACGACCACGTGAATAAGCATCTGGAAGACCAGAAACGTGGTGGGAGTGACGGGCGCGACGGATATTTGAAGTGTAAGCACGGAAGATACCATCGTTTACAGTTGTCGCATGTTTAGTATAGATTTCGTGGAGAAGAGGATCTGGAGTGTATCCATTTTCGATCAAAGTTGTCTCAGCCATACGGATACCACCACGAGGCATGAAGTTCAATTTGAACAACTCATCGTTTTGGATACCAAAGATTAATTCATTCTCTTGATCGATGTAACCAGCTGGGATATCAGCGATTGAAGTAGCACGGTCGATGTCCATAGGGAAACGAGTGTCTTCATAGTGAGCTTTGGTTTCTTCAATAATCTTTTTGATTTTCAAAGAGCGCTCAGTTGGACCAGCCAGGAAGCTTTCATCACCATCATATGGTGTGTAGTTTGCTTGTACAAAGCGGGTTACACTCGCTTTTTCTTGCCAGTCTGTACCAGCAAAACCTTCCCAAGCCTTGGCGAAAATGTCTTCAGCAACATTTTTTGTTTTAACTTTTGTTGACATGAGATTTCTCCTTATTAAAAGTTATGCATCCTCGATGCATTTATGCCTATATTATAACATGATGGAAAGCGATTTACAACCGCAAGAACCTTGAAAATATATGAAAAATTGTGAAACAATTTACATGAGAATTGTGAGAAAATTCACGTATATTTCAGCCTGATTTCATAAACTTTTCAGAGTCTGATGCTGAAAAATGAGCTGGAAATTTGGATGTTTTTTCTGTCAATCAGACCTGATTTTTGGGTGAAAATGGGAGCATGTGATATAATAAACGCATGCATAAAAATTGATTTAGAGAGGTAGCCTGTGCTCATTTTCCCCCTTATCAATGACACTTCCAGGAAAATTATCCACATCGATATGGATGCTTTTTTTGCGGCCATTGAGGTGCGGGATAACCCAGCCTTAAGGGGCAAGCCAGTCATCATCGCCAGAGACCCCAGGCAATCAGGGGGCCGTGGGGTGGTGTCGACCTGTTCCTATGAGGCTAGGGCCTTTGGAGTTCACTCGGCCATGTCCTCCAAGGAGGCCTATGAGCGCTGTCCCCAGGGTATCTTTATCTCCGGAAACTATGAAAAGTACCAGGAGGTGGGCCGGCAGCTGCGGGAGATTTTTCATCGCTATACGGACCTAGTAGAGCCCATGTCCATCGATGAGGCCTATCTGGATGTGACGGAGAACAAGCTGGGCATCACTTCCGCCGTCAAGATTGCCAAGCTCATCCAGTATGATATTTGGAATGAACTGCATCTGACAGCATCTGCTGGGGTTTCCTACAATAAATTTTTGGCCAAAATTGCCTCTGATATGGAGAAGCCCCGTGGGTTAACAGTCATTCTACCAGACGAAGCCATTACCGTCTTGTCCCAACTGCCCATTGAAAAATTTTACGGAGTTGGTAAGAAATCGGTCCCAAGGTTGCATGATATGGGGATTTATACTGGAGCTGATTTATTGGAAGTCCCTGAAATGACCTTGATTGATCACTTTGGCCGCTTTGGCTACGATCTCTATCGGAAGGCCAGGGGCATTTCCAACTCGCCGGTCAAGACTCACCGAGTTCGGAAGTCCATTGGCAAGGAGCGGACCTACGGCAAGCTCCTCTATCGGATTGAAGATGTGCAGAAGGAACTGGCTGTCTTGGCTGAAAAAGTCGTAGCTAGTTTAAACAAACATCACAAGGTGGGGAAGACCATTGTTGTCAAGGTCCGCTATGCAGATTTTACAACCGTGACCAAACGTCGGACCGCAGACTTTCCAACAGATGACAGGGAAGTCATCCTGCGGACGGCAGAAGAAATTTTTGATCTGGTTGGTGACTTGAGCAAGGGAGTTCGTCTGCTGGGGATTACCCTGACCAATTTAGAAGAAAAAGCCCGTCAGAGCTCTGACTAGTCACTAGCAGAGGCTGATGGGGCTTTTATTTTTCTGTGTTGAAAAAGGATAGGATGTCCTCCTCGGTTAGTCCAATCATAGGGTCGATGGTGAGGAGGTTGGCTGCTGTCAGGATGTAGCTGGGGCTTTCCTCTGGCTGGCTGGGCTGGTCAGTTAGTGGCTGCTCATCTGGTGCTGCTTCGGTCAGTTCAGGAACAAAGCGCTCCACCAGGTAGGTCTTGCGAGCGGTACCGGCGTTTTTGACGGCCTGGTCGAAGGCTGAGAGCTGGCCCAGCAGGATCAGTTTGCTCTTGGAGCGCGTGATGGCGGTGTAGATGAGGTTGCGCTGGAGCATGCGCTGGCTGGAGTGGGTGATGGGTAGGATGACCACCTGAAATTCACTACCCTGGGATTTGTGGATGGACATGGCATAGGCCAGGGTGATCTTGTACCATTCATTTCGGGGGTAGGTGACTTCTGCCCCCTCAAAGCTGATGGTGATTTCGTCCTGCTTGGAGTCGCTGTACTTGGCAGGCAAAAGGTCGCTGATATAGCCCAAATCTCCATTGAAGACATTGCTTTCAGCATCATTGACCAGGTGGATAACCCGGTCTCCCTGACGGAAAAGCTGGTCATTATGGGGAAATTCGATTTCACCTTTTTCCAAGGGGTTGAGGAGGGCCTGGGTCAGTTTATTGAGGTTGTCAATGCCTGCTAGGCCCCGGTACATAGGTGCCAGGATTTGGACCTGGTCTGCTGGAATGCCTGAGTTCACAGCTGCAGTTACGATGCGCTCCACCATGGCGGGGATTTGCTCGTTCTGGGCCTCAAAATAGGAACGGTCAGCCTTTTTCTCTCGGAAATCCGCCGGTAGGTAGCCTTGACGAATCTGACTGGCCAGGTGGACAATGGTGGAGTCCTCTGCCTGTCGGTAAATTTTTTTCAGGGTAAGGCTGGGCAGAGCTGGAATTTTGAGAAGGTCGGCCAGAACCTGGCCTGGGCTGACGGATGGCAGCTGCTCGGCATCGCCCACGATGAGGACCTGGCTGTTGGAGGAGATGTTCTGGAAGAGTTGGTTGGCCAGCCAGGTGTCCACCATGGAAAACTCATCGACGATGATGAAGTCGGCGTCCAGATAGTCCTCGCGGTAGCTTTCTCCCTGGTCTTCGGTCAGGCCCAGATGGCGGTGGATGGTGGCGCTGGGGAGGCCTGTTAGTTCGTTCATGCGGCGGGCTGCCCGTCCTGTCGGTGCCGCCAGTAAAATAGGGACTTCCCCTGTTGCCTTGGTCAAATCAAGCTTGTGGAGCAGGGCGTAGACAGCGATGATGCCATTGATAACGGTTGTCTTCCCCGTTCCTGGTCCCCCTGTCAGGATAAAGAGGGGCTTGTTGATGGCTTGGATAATGGCCTCTTTTTGGATACTGTCATAGTGGATGCCCGATTCTTTTTCCAGATAGGTGATGGCCGCTTCAATTTCTTCGCGCTCAAAGGTCTGAAGGTTGTTTTTCTCCAGCAGCCGGGTCAGGCTTTTTTTGATGCCTTCCTCAGCGAAATAGAGGCTGTTGTCAAAGATTTTGGTGCCGACTTGCTGCAATTTGCCCTCAGCAATCAAGCCTGTCAATTCCTGGGCAACCGCAGCTGGGTCTAGTTCCACTTGACGGGCCTGTTCGAGGACGTTCAGGCTGGCTTCCAGAAGGTCCCTGGCTTCGACGTAGGTATCCCCCGTCTCCAAGGATTGCTGGAGCAGGCTATAAAGGAGCCCAGCCCGAAAACGCTGGGGGGAATGGCTGTCAATGCCCAGGTTTTCAGCGATTTTGTCCGCGATGATAAAGCCCATTCCCTGGATATCCTCGACCAGCTGGTAGGGATTTTCCTCAATGATGGAGAGGGTCTTTTCCTTATAGGTATCTTGGATTTGAAAGGCCAGCTTGTTGGGAATGCCGTACTCTGCCAACTTGGCCAGAATCATCTCTGTCCCGTAGTTGATACGGAGGGTGTCCAGAAAGAGTTGGCGGTTTTTTGCAGAAAGTCCTCGGATGGTGGTCAGTTTTTCCGGTTCAGCCAGGATCTGGTCAATGGTATTTTCGCCATAGAGTTCGACAATTTTTTCAGCCGTCTTGCGACCGATACCTTTAAAATGCTCACTGGAAAAATACTTAATCAGGCCAGCAGAAGTGGGCTTGCTGCGCTCATAGCGGCTGACCTGCAGCTGTTGGCCGTATTTGGGATGGGTCACCAACTGACCGTAAAACCGATATTCTTCCCCTTCGATGACATCCGCAATGGTCCCTGTTACGATGACTTCATAGTCCTCAAAATCAGCATTGGTTTCGTCAATTTCCAACAGCAATATTTTGTAAAAATTAGCAGGATTCTCGAAAATAATCCGATCAATGGTTCCAGAAAAATAGAGTTCGTTCATGGTTTCCTTTGTAAAAAAGGAGTGGGAGTTCGGATTTTTTCAAATCCTATCCCACTCCCATGTTTCTTAAAATAGGTTGATGCGATTGAGAGGCCACATGCGGAAGATAATTTTTCCTTTAATATCTTCCTTGGCAAAGCTCCCGACAGCACGACTGTCCTGAGATACGATACGGTCATCCCCCAGCAGATAGTAGTGGCCCTCTGGGACTGTCACGGTGAAGGATGGTTGGAAATTGGTGTCTACGGTGAAAGCGGTTGAGACTTGGGCTCTGGCTTGAAATTGAGTGTTGTAAGTGTAAATGGACTGGAGTTTGTCCTTGGCAAAGGCTTCAAGATACTCTTGAAGATAAGGCTCATCCATTTTTTCATCGTTGACATAGAGGACATCATTTTCATATCGGATGGTGTCGCCTGGCATACCGATGACCCGCTTGACAATCAGTTTTTCCTTGCCAGTGCCATCTGGCTCGCCAGCTACCACGATGTCAAAGCGCTTGATGTTCTGGGTACGAAACATGATGAGGTGTTCCTGGTCCTGAAGGGTGGGGTCCATGGAGTGGCCGTCAACCGTTACTGGGCTCCAAATCAGCCAGCGGGAGATGACAATGATGACGACAATGAGGGTAAAAAGGCCCCATTCTTTGATAAATGATTTCATAGAATAACCTCAATCTAGGAGTTTTTGTGCTTTTTGGGTATTGGCAAAGTGGAGCTTGGCTGTTTGTTCCAAGCCAGCTAGGCCGTATTTTTGTAAGATTTGGCTGGCGACCAAGTCAGATTTGTGGCCAGCACCAGATGGGAGTGTCAGGCCAACGGCCTGACTCAGTTCATCTAGGTTGTCCAGAAAAAGCGCCCGAGCCATGATAGAGGAGACAGCAACAGCCAGAAACTGGCTTTCGGCTTTTTCAATCAGGCTGATGGGCTGGCTCACTTGGTTGCTTTCCTGGCGGACATATTTGTCGTAGTTTTTAGGGCTGGTAAAGGCATCGATGACGATTTGCTGGGCCTGAACTCCCTTTTGCAGGAGCAGGAAAATGGCCTGATTATGGAGGGCCACCTTGACAGAGACCGCATTGTAGCCTTGATCGATGACCTGGTTGTATTTTTGTGGGGTCAAGAGCAGGGCCTGGTGGGGAATCCGTTCTTTCAGGAGTGGAGCAATCTGGCGGATTTTCTGGTCGGTCATTTTTTTGGAATCATCGACTCCCAGACTCTTGAGAAAGGCAAGGTCATCAGGATGGACAAAACTAGCCACCACAGCCAGGCCGCCAAAGTAGGAACCGTTTCCCACCTCATCAGTCCCAATCATGGGCAGATTTTGTTGGGCAGGAGCCGTCTGCTGGGCTTGGTGTCCCCATTTTTGGGCGTAGCTTTCGGCCCTTTCGCCCTGAAACATGACCTTACCAGAGCTATAGATGGTGATGGTGGCCCCTTCTGGCTTGAAAAAGGCTTCAACATAGGGATTTTTGCTGGGCTGGGCATCCTTGGCAAAGCTGGCCTTGACCTGATGTTTTTCTCTTTCACTTAGTTGTAACACAATGCTTGTCATTCTCTTATTGTAGCATAAAATGGGAAAAAAACCTTTAATGAGTCTGGTTTTGTTCGAGCAGACAAAAACTCCCACCCTTTTTTGAAAAAAGCGATGGGAGAAGAGGGTGTTTATCAGAAGAGGGGCTCTTTGAGGACAAAGAAACTGCCCCGGATTTCTCCAGCCAACTTGGACTTTTGTCGGGCAAATTTGAACTTTCCTTCAAACTCAGCTGGAATGTCGATGCCATTGGACAGCTTGAAGCCAACGGCTCTTTTTCCGCCCTCCTCCAGGGTGTAGAGAACATTGACCGCCAGACCATTTTCATAGAAGACATGGGACCAGAGGATACCGTCTACCTCCACTTGGGCGACATTGAGGGCTGCATAAGGGAAGGTCATCTCCCTTTGAGCCAAGGCTTTCTCGATGTGGGCTAAAATCTCAGGCCGCTCTTGGGGAGTAAAGACTTCAAATTCCGTCTTGTACTTGTTCCAAAAATAACGGGCCTCATTGGCCCGCAGGCCAGCTAAGGCCTCTGCGACGGGACTGCTTTCCAGACCCACCGTCTCCACTTCCTTAAAATTAACAATATAGGACATGAATGACTCCTTTTTAAATTCTTTATTTAGTATATCATACGAAGGTTGTTTAGTTTTCAAAAAAACTCTGACAGAAAACTGTCAGAGTCGCCAATTTACAGCTCAATCGCCAAGGTTTGATATGGCTGCAATACCAGGTTTTCAGTTAGTTCTACCCCATCGTAATTGCTGATGAGGACCTTGCCGGTCTGGTAATTGGCTGGGAGCTGGATGGTCACTTCCTCAGGGAAGAAGTTGTTGAGGACCAAGAGTTTCTGGTTATCCAGCTGGCGTTCAAAGGCATAGACGTTGTCGCTGTCTTGGTAGGCTGCCTTGTAGTCGCCTTCGGCGATTAGTGGCAAGGCCTTGCGCAGTTGAATCAAGTCTTGATAGAAGCGGAAAATCTTACCAGACTTCTCATTCTCAACATTGATTTCTTTGTAGGTCTTACCAGCCTTGAGCCAAGGAGTTCCGGTGGTGAAACCAGCATTTTCGCTGGCATCCCATTGCATCGGGGTGCGGGAATTATCACGGGACTTGGCCTGGATGATGGCGAAGGCCTCTCTTTCTGACTTGCCAGCCGCCAGGAGCTCCTGGTAGGCATTGATGGACTCCACATCCACATAATCAGCCATGGAATCAAAATCAGGGTCAACCATACCGATTTCTTCACCCATATAGATATAAGGTGTTCCTCTGGAAAGATGGATGGCAGCTGCCAGCATGGTGGCCCCTTCTGTGCGGAAGTTTTTGACATCGACGAAGCGGTTGAGGGCACGGGGTTGGTCATGGTTGTTCCAGAAGAGGGCAGACCAGCCGTTGCCGGCGCTCATACCTTCTCCCCAGGTATGGAAGAGGGTCTTGAGTTCTTCAAAGTCAAAGGTCTTGAGGGTCCATTTTTGGCCCTTTTCATAATCCACCTTGAGGTGGTGGAAGTTGAAGACCATGTCCAGTTCCTGACTTTCAGGGTTGCTATATTGGACGCAGTTGGGAATATCGGTAAAGCTCATTTCCCCAACGGTCATCCCATCCTGGTCCTGACCAAAGGTTGCTTGGTTGAGCATTTTCAGATAATCGTGGTTGATGGGCCGGTCTGTGTATTCTGGTTTACCATCAAAGTTAGGATTGTCCTTGAGGACCTCGTCTTTACCAATCAGATTAATGACATCAAAGCGGAAGCCCTTAACTCCCTTTTCCCGCCAGAAATTGACCACCTTGAACATCTCCTCGCGGACATGGGGGTTTCGCCAGTTGAGATCGGCTTGGGTGATATCAAAGAGGTGGAGGTAGTATTTCCCAGTGTCTCCAAAGGGGGCCCAGGCATTGCCACCGAACTTGGATACCCAGTCAGTTGGCTCATCCCGCAGGATGAAGAAATCCTGGTAATAGGGATCGCCAGCTAGGGCCTTCTGGAACCATTCGTGCTCAGTCGAGCAGTGGTTGAGCACCATGTCCAGCATGAGCTCGATACCATGTTCCTTAGCTTTTTGGGCCAATTCTTCAAAGTCTGTCATAGTCCCAAAGAGGGGATTGACAGCAGTATAATCCGAGATATCATAGCCATTGTCCCGCTGAGGACTAGGATAGAAGGGATTGAGCCAGATGACATCAACACCTAATTCCTGCAAATAAGGCAGTTTTTCGATGATTCCACGCAGGTCCCCGATGCCATTTCCAGTCGTATCTTTATAGGATTTTGGATAAATTTGGTAGACAACCTGTCTTTTATCAAAGGTCATTCTTTCTCCTTTTTTCTTTTCAGCCATAAACACTACAAGCCTGGCGGTTCTTGTCTGCCAGGCCTGTTTCGTTTTACAGTTTATTGTTTAACAGCCGCAAACAGGGCCTGACCTGCAACAACATCTGTTGGAAGGGCAGGAAGGTCAGCTGGAGCATAGGCATCTTGGTTGGTAATGATAACAGGGGTTTCTGTTGGGTAACCAGCCGCCTGGATAGCTTCCATGTCAAAGGTGATGAGCAAGTCACCAGCCTTGACGCTGTCTCCTTGAGCTACATGGGCTGTGAAGCCTTGTCCTTCTAGGTTAACAGTGTCCATACCGATGTGCATGAGCAGCTCCACACCGTCTGTTGAAGATAGGCCAACTGCATGCTTGGTTGGGAAAAGGACAGATACTGTTCCATCAACTGGGGCCAGCAATTTGCCTTCGCTTGGTTGAATGAGGACACCTTGTCCCATAACGCCTTGGGCGAAAACAGGGTCAGTGGCTTGGCTCAATTCTTTGGCTTGACCAGTCAGCGGGCTGAGGATTGAAAATGTTGTACCTGCAGCAACCTCTTCTTTGACAGCTTCTGTAACTTCTTCTACAAGAGGAGCCGCTACAAAGTCAGCTTTGGCTTCGTCTTCAGCCTTGGTCAGAATACCAGCTTTGCGGAAGAAGAAGGTTAGGGCGAATGGAACAGCAATTGCTACAGCCATAGCCAAGAGGAATGCTCCCCAGTATTGTGCCTTAATTGCTAAAATGCCTGGCAAACCACCGACACCGATAGCGTTGGCTGTGATGTTGAGGCTTGTTGAAATCAAACCAGCAATACCAGAACCAATCAAACCAGCAACGAACGGATAGATGTATTTGACGTTAACCCCGAAGAGGGCAGGCTCGGTAACTCCCAAGTAAGCTGAAATTGCAGCTGGAAGGGAGATTTGAGCTTCTTTTTCGCTGTGACGGTTCATGAAGTAGTAAGCCAAAACAGCTGAACCTTGAGCAATATTAGAGAGGGCAATCATTGGCCAGAGACCAGTTCCACCAGCATCGGCAATCAACTGGGTATCGATGGCATTGGTCATGTGGTGGAGACCAGTGATAACGAATGGAGCATAGAGGGCACCAAAGATAGCACCGAAGAGCCATTTGAAGGATCCGGTTAATCCTGCCAATACGATAGAAGACAAGCCTTGACCTAACCACCAACCAAATGGTCCAAGGACAGTGTGGGCCAAGATAAGGGCTGGAAGAAGGGATAGGAATGGCACAAAAATCATAGAAACCACTTCTGGGATACGTTTACGCCAGAAGATTTCCAGATTAGCAAGAGTCAGACCTGCCAAAAGGGCTGGAATAACTTGTGCTTGGTAACCGATACGGTTGATAGTGAAGGAACCGAAATTCCATACCCAATCGCTTGCGATGGTAGCTGCATCCGTACCAGGTACAGCATAGGCATTGAGCAATTGTGGGGACACCAAACAGATACCAAGGACGATTCCTAAGATTTGAGTTGTTCCCATCTTACGAGATACAGACCAAGTGATCCCCACTGGTAAGAAGTGGAAGATAGCTTCACCTGGTAACCAGAGGAAATGGTTGACCCCGCTCCAGAAAGGAGAAACCATAGTGATGGTATTCCAAACTGGGTTGCCGTCTACGTCAAAAACTTTGGCTCCGTCAACGACTTGTTGTCCCAACCAAGGCATACCTACAGATTCCAAAACATTTCGGAAACCGAGGATCAAACCACCTACGATGATGGCTGGGATAATCGGAGTGAAGATTTCAGCCAACATGGTTAGAACACGTTGTACTGGATTGAGGTTTTGCTTCGCAGCGGATTTGGCTGCTTCTTTCGATACGCCTTCGATACCAGAAACGGCAGTGAAGTCGTTGTAGAAGATAGGTACATCGTTGCCGATGATGACCTGGAATTGTCCTGCATTGGTAAAGGTTCCCTTAACCGCTGACAGATTTTCAATGGCCTTGACATTGGCCTTCTTTTCGTCATTTAAGACGAAACGCATACGAGTTGCACAGTGGGATACTGCCGCAACATTCTCCTTGCCGCCGACTGCTTCTAGCAGGGCCTTGGCATCGTTTTCAAATTTTCCCATAATGTCTTCTTTTATGAAAAAGAATGTATTTGATTTGTACGTACAAATCATTTCGGGATTATTGTAACCGATTTCCAAATAAAATGCAAGCTTTTTTCAAAAAAAAAATTTTTTGATATAATAGTCCAGAACATGTATGTAAAAAAGCAGAACAATGAAAGAAGTTATGAAAAAATATCAAGAAATTTTCAATGATTTGCAAGAAAAAATCCTCAATGGCAGCTACCTAGCAGGGGTCTTATTGCCGACAGAGAAAGAGTTGCAAGACCAGTATCAGGTCAGTCGAGATACAGTCCGAAAGGCCCTTCGGCTCTTGACAGAAAAAGGCTTGATTCAAAAGGTACAAGGCCGTGGCTCTCAGGTCCTTAAGCAGGAATTGCTCAATTTTCCTGTATCAGGTCTAACTTCCTATAAGGAATTGGTTGACAGTCTAGGACTGAATAGCCAGACCCGAGTTATCAGTTTGGACTTGATGACAGTAGATGAACAGACTGCTCTGCAGACAGGCTTTCCTGAGGGAAGTCAGGTCTGGAAGGTTTTGCGGACCCGGTCCATTGACGGAGTTGTCTCTGTCTTAGACTTAGACTATCTAGCCAAAGATTGTGTACCCAACTTGACACAGGAGATTGCGCAGACCTCGATTTATGCTTATCTGGAGGAGGACCTGGGCTTGGATATTTCCTATGCTCAAAAGGAAATTACCATCCAGGCTTCGACCGAAAGGGAGCGCCTGCTCATGGACAATCAGGATGATTATCTCGTTTTAATTCGGTCCCGTGTTTACCTAGGAGATACGAGGCAATTTCAGTATACGGAGAGTCGGCATAAGATTGATAAATTCCAATTTGTGGATTTTGCCCGCCGTAAGCACTCGCTATGAGACATTTCCCATTAGTCAAAAAGGGGCTTTTACGGTATAATAGAGCTTGAGGTGTTTTTATGAAGAACTTAAATCGATACAAATTTACATTTGGGAAAAAACAGCTGACCGTTACAACCGAGCACGATAACCTTTTTATGGAAGAAATTGAGCGTCTTGTTCAGGAAAAATACCAGGCCATTGACGAGAAACTACCCAATGCCGATGCTGAAACAAAAGCTCTACTCTTAGCCATCAATGCCCTGTCTGTCCAGTTACTGCGGGAGATGGAACATGCCAAGGTAGAGGCCGAGCTGGCCAATGTCAGGGAAATGGTTCTGAAAAAGAACGTGACCTTGGTAGATTTAGATGAACTAGAGGAACAGGTATGATTTCAATTATTTTATTGCTCATTTTAGCCTGGAGCTTTTATATCGGCTACAGTCGTGGCGTCGTTTTGCAAATCTTTTACTGCTTTTCCTCAATCCTCGCCTTGCTGGTTGCGGCAGGAAGTTATAAGAAACTAGCTAATATTTTTTACCTCTGGATTCCCTTTGCCAATGCTACAGAAGGATCCAGTACCTACTATTTTGACAGCAAGTACTTGTTCGATTTGGATCAAATCTTTTATGCAGGTCTGGCCTTTCTAACCATCTACCTGCTGGTCTATATCATCATGCGATTTTTGGGGATTTTCATGCATCTGGTACGCTTTATCGGTCCAGAAACAACCAAGATGAACCTGGTAAGTGGGATTTTATCCGTTCTTGTGACTATCATTTCCCTGCAGCTAGCACTGACCATTCTGGCAACCATCCCGGTTCCGCTAGTTCAAGACTCCTTGCACAAGAGTTTTGTGGCCAATGCCATCATCAACACCCCTTTGACTAGCCAATGGCTGCGTCAGCTCTGGGTTATCAATACAATCGGGTAAGGCTTGGCCTTGCTCTTTTTAATAAGTAGAAACTATGAACAGAAATATTTTAGAAACCTTAGAATTTAACAAGGTCAGAAGTCTTTTGGAACCTCTGGTGGTGACTGAGCAAGGTCAAAAGGAACTTGCAGATGTTCGCCCAATGCCAGAAGTCACACGCATCCAACAGGCCTTTGATGAGCTCAAGGATATGGCAGACCTATTTGTCCATTATCCCCATTTCAGTCTGGGAGCGACTCAGGAGATTGGGCCGGCCATGCGCCGCCTGGACTTGGAAGCTGACCTCAACATCATGGAGCTCCTAGCGGTCAAGCGGGTTCTGACAGTCTCCAAGGAATTGGTTGACTTTTATTCCAATCTAGAAAATGTCCAGTTGCGGCAGCTGGACAAACTCTTTGAAAAAATCGAGACTTTTCCGGGGCTTCAAGGGACCCTCCTGGCTCTCAATGATGCAGGCTTTGTGGAAGATTTTGCCAGTGAAGAGCTGCTGAAAATCCGCCGCCAAATTTTAGAAAAGGAAGGCCAGGTCCGCCAGGTTTTGCAGGATTTGCTCAAGACCAAGGCGGATATGCTGTCTGATAGTATCCTGGCCAGCAGAAATGGCCGCAATGTCCTGCCTGTGAAAAACACCTACCGCAATCGGATCGCAGGGATTGTCCATGATATTTCCGCTTCTGGTTCGACGGTCTATATCGAGCCTCGGGCTGTGGTCAGTCTCAACGAGGACATCACGCATTTGCGGGCGGAGGAGCGGCATGAAGTGGCGCGGATTTTGCGGGAGATATCTAGCCTCTTGCGGCCTCACAGTGGCATCATCAGCAACAATGCCTGGGTCATTGGGCATCTGGACTTGGTGCGGGCCAAGCACCTCTTTGCCCGCCAGCATGAGGCGGTCGTTCCGACCCTGTCGGATAAGCAGGACATTGCCCTTCTCAATGTCCGCCATCCCCTCATCAATAACCCTGTCGCCAATGATGTCCGCTTTGGCAGTCAGCTCAAGGCCATTGTCATCACTGGTCCCAATACGGGCGGGAAGACCATCTTACTCAAAACCCTAGGATTGACCCATCTGATGGCCCAGTCGGGCCTGCCCATCCTAGCTGATCCAGGCAGCCGCCTGGCTGTTTTCAAAGAAATATATGCAGACATCGGGGACGAGCAGTCCATCGAGCAGAGCCTATCCACCTTCTCCAGCCACATGACCCATATCGTAGCCATCATGAGAGAGGCGGATGAGGATTCACTGGTCCTCTTTGACGAGCTGGGAGCAGGGACAGACCCTCAGGAGGGGGCTTCCTTGGCCATGGCCATTTTGGATGATCTCCGTCTGCGGGGGATCAAGACCATGGCCACCACCCACTATCCAGAGCTCAAGGCTTACGGTATCGAGACGGATCAGGTGGAAAATGCCAGCATGGAGTTTGACGCAGATAGCCTACGGCCGACCTACCGCTTCATGCAGGGGGTTCCTGGCCGGTCCAATGCCTTTGAAATCGCCCGTAGGCTAGGCTTGGCAGAAATCGTCATCCGAGCAGCCCAGGAATGGACGGATACGGACTCGGATGTCAATCGGGTTATCGAACGGCTGGAAAAACAAACCCTAGAAAGCCGCAAACGCCTGGACCATATCCGAGAAGTAGAGCAGGAAAATCTCAAGATGAACCGAGTCCTGCGCAAACTCTACGATGAGCTGAATCGGGAGCGGGAAAACCTTCTCAACAAGGCCCGTCTGGAGGCCAAGGACATTGTGGACTTGGCCCTGGCGGAGAGCGAGGACATCCTCAAAAATCTCCATGACCAGGCCAGTCTCAAACCCCATCAGATTATTGAGGCCAAGAGCCAGCTGAAAAAACTGGCCCCTGATGTGGTGGACCTCTCCAAGAACAAGGTCTTGAAAAAGGCCAAGGCTGAACGGGTTGCCAAGGTAGGGGATGAAATCCTGGTAACGGCCTATGGCCAAAGGGGAACCCTCATTAACCAACTCAAGGATGGCCGCTGGGAGGCCCAGGTTGGTCTTATCAAGATGACCCTGAAACGGGAGGAGTTCGGTCTGGTCAAGGCTGAAAAAGACAGCCAGCCCCAGCAAAAGCAGATCCATGTAGTCAAACGCAGCAGCGGCAAGGGGCCTCGGGCCAGGCTGGACCTACGAGGCAAGCGCTACGAGGAAGCCATGCAGGAGCTGGATGAATTTATCGATCAGGCCCTGCTCAACAACATGGCCCAGGTCGATATCGTCCACGGAATCGGCACAGGAGTCATCCGCGAGGCCGTCACCAAATACCTACGCCGCAACCGCAACGTCAAGGAATTTGGCTACGCCCCCCAAAATGCCGGCGGGTCTGGATGTACTATTGTGACGTTTAAGTAAAGCGAAAAGAGTTTGGGACAAAAGTAGTTCCAAACTCTATTTTTTCGTTTTAGATACTTATAGCGCAGTGGTTGAGTGGGCTCTAATGCGCTGATAAATCAGCTTTTAC
>ERZ650312.1011-NODE-1011-length-15885-cov-28.826785_pt1 | contig 15885 bp, 14 predicted proteins | sample MGYA00376248_ERZ650312 | MGnify/ENA primary metagenome ERZ650312 (study PRJEB26733, sample SAMN07839316) | wastewater metagenome | biome: urban; feature: wastewater treatment plant; material: waste water | place: USA: North Carolina | collected 2016-07-28 ... | reverse complement strand
CTCTTTCCCTACACGACGCTCTTCCGATCTTTTTCACTAAATTTTGCTTAGGATTTATATGAAAAAATTATCTCTATTTTTAATAATCTCAAAACTAGCTTTTGCGCAAACTATAAGTTTTGAAGAGGCTTTAAACCAAACTATAGAAAATAGTAAAGATTTACAAAAGCAAAAAATCAATATAGATATTGCAAAAACAAATAGTGATTTTATTGATGGTGTAAACTTTGGAAAAGTATCATTAAATAGTGATATTAGCCGTACAAATCATTCTGGATATGTTTTTATGGGAAAACTATCTAGTAGAGAGGCAACATTTAAAGATTTTGGATTTTCTCAAATGAATGAAGGAATAAACACAGCTCCTAAAGATTTAAACTATCCAGATTCATACACAAGCATCAACTCTTATATCTCATATGATTTACCTCTGTTTACAGGATTTGCACTTTATCACCAAAAAGGTATTTTAAAGCTTCAAGAAAAAGCAAATGAAATTTTATATAATCTTGATAAAAAAACTCTAGAATTTGAAGTTTTAAAAGCTTACAATAGTGCTGTTTTAGCAAAAGATTTTGTAAAAACTATGCAAAAAGCAAAAGATACTATTGGGTTTATTAAAAATGGAGCAAAAGAGTTTCATAAAAATGGACTTGTTACAAAAATAGATGTAAACGAAGCTGAACTATATTTTTTAAATACAAACTCAAACTTAATTGAAGCCGAAAACAACTTTAAACTCTCACTTGCTTACCTTAAGTTTTTAACTTCAAATGAGAATATTAGCGATGTAGAAAATCTACAAAACACATATTTAGAAATAAAAGAGTTTGAAGATTTGTATAAAATTGCTTTAAAAAACAGAGATGAGATAACTTTACAAAATATATCTATTGAAGCAAATAATAAAAATATAAAAGCAAACCAAGGTTCATATTACCCATCTGTTTTTACTCATTTAGAGTATGGATACAATGATGATAAATTTTCTACTTCAAAAGACAAAGACTACTACATGGCACTTTTAGGTATTAGTTTAACTCTTTTTGATGGAACTAGAAGTGCAAATCTTGAAAAAAGTCGTCTTGAATACCTAAAAGCAAAATTAGATTTTGAAAAACTTCAAGATGGAATAAAACTTGAAGTACAAAAAGCTATTTTAGACTACAAAGCAAAACAAGAGATTTTAAAAGAGAAAATTCTTGCAAGTGAATTAGCAAGTAGTGTTTTAAATCAAGCAAAACTTCAATATAAAAATAGATTAATCTCTATGACAACACTTTTATCTCAAGAGACAAATTATAGACAGAGCCAAACTATGCTTCTAAATGCTAAATATGAGAACTCTTTAGCACTTGCTAGATTAAATTTAGTTTTAGGACAAAACCTACAAAAGGATTATAAATGAGATTTTTAATTTTAATATTTTTAACTTTTTCAACTATTTTTGCAAATAGTTTAGAGTTGGACGGTATTGTTGAATCGCAAAATGAGAAGATAATCTCAAGTAAAATGATGGGATATATTACAAAAATATATGTAAATGAAGGTGATAGTGTAAAAAAGGGTGAAATTTTATACGAAATTGACCCAACAGATATTTTGTACAATAGTGATATTTTAAAAAATCAAGTAAAAAATCTTGAGTTAAATTTAAAAAGATACAAAGATTTACTAGACCAAGATTTAGTTTCAAAATTTGATTATGAACAACTTGAATTAAATTTAATTACAGCAAAAGCAAAATTGAGTGAATTAAATGCAAACTTTAACTATCTAAAAGTAAAAGCCCCAAATAACGCTCTTGTAGTAAAAAAATCTATAAAAGAGGGAGAGATGGCAACTCCTATGATGCCACATTTAATCCTAACAGATTTGGATGATTTAATAATAAAATCAAATATTGCAGAGTCTAGTTTAAAGTACATAAAAATAGGACAAACTGTAGATATAAAAATTCCATCTCAAGAGTTTGAAACAAAGGGAAAAATTATAGCAATTTATCCAAACTATATTGCAAATGCTCACTCATTTTCAATAAAAATCTCATTTGATAAAAAAGATTTTCAAATCTATCCAGCAATGTATTCAAAAATAACTATAGATTTGGATGAAAAATGAGCCAAAATTTAAACAGTGCAGGAAAAATTGCAAAAATATTTATAAATCATCCATTAACAGGAATTTTGGGTATTTTTATTTTAATTTTAGGATATTTTGCACTTCAATTTATGCCAAAAGAGGAAAATCCTCAAATAAAAGTTAGTGGTGCAGTTGTAATAGTTGCTTTACCAGATGCAAAAGCTAGTGAAATTCAAAAAGTGATAATTGAACCATTGGAGAAAAAAATAAGAGAGATAAAAGGGGTTGAACATATTTTTTCTTTTGCTTATGATAGCTATGGTGTTGTACAAGTACAATTTTTTATTGGGGAAGATAAAGAGGAATCAAACTTAAAACTATATGACCAAGTTATGAGAAATATGGATTTAATGCCTAAAAATGCAATGCAACCAATAATAAAAACTATGGATATAGACACAGGTATTCCAATAGCAACTGTAGCATTTTATAGTGCAAAAAAAGATGGAATTGATTTAATTTCAAAAAGTGAGCTTTTTACTCAAGTAAGCCTTATTTCAAAAGAGATAAATAAAATAAAGAATGTAGCCTTGGTAGATTTAAAAGGAGAAAAAAAAGAGCAGTTTAATATTCTTCTTGATATAAATAAAATCAACTCTTATAATCTTGCCATTGCACAAGTTATGAAACAAATTGAGAGTTTAAACTTTAATATTCCAAATATTAGCACAAATACAAACAATAACTCTTTGGTAGTTTTAGAGGTAAAAAAAGCTATAGAAAATGTAAAAGATTTGGAAAATCTAATAATCTCTTACAACTTTCAAACTCCAATATATCTAAAAGATATAGCACAAATAGAGAAATCTTATGATATACAAAACAAAAAAGATGCCTATATTTATCTAAAAGATGAAAATGGAAATTTTAAACAGAGTAATCAAATTACTCTAATGGCTTCAAAATTAAAAGGTGCAAATAGTGTTGTCATAAATGAGCAAATTTTTCAATATTTAGATAGTATAAAACAATCTTTACAAGAGAAAAATATACTATTTACAATCACAAGAGATGATGGATATACAGCAAATAATGCAGTAAATGCTTTAATAAAAGATCTATTAATTTCTATTATCATCATCTTTATTTTACTTATTTTTACTTTGGGGTTTAAAGAGGCGATTATTGTATCTTTAACTGTTCCTATGATTTTATCTTTGACTTTGTTTATTGGATTTATGTTAGGCGAGAGTGTAAATCGTATAACACTTTTTGCACTTATTGTTGCTTTAGGAATGCTAGTTGATGCTGCAATAATTGTAATAGAAAATATACATAGACACAAAATTGAACATCCAAATATGGATTTAGAAACTCTAGCAATAAATGCAACAAATGAGATAGGAAACCCTACAAATATAGCAACTATTGCAATAATTATGGTATTTATTCCTATGTTTTTTGTAGGTGGAATGATGGGAGAATTTATGCACCCTCTTCCTGTTTTTGTTCCTATATCTTTGGCTGTTTCACTTTTTGTTGCATATGCTTTTACACCTTATTTAGTTAAAAAGATTTTAAAAGGTAAAAAATGAGATTAGAGAAATTTATACTAGACATTTTAAATAGTAAAAGAAAAATAAATTTAATTTATCTTATTACTTTAATACTTTTTATCTTAAGTATTTTAACTTTTCCAACAAAAATAGTAAAAGCAAAAATGCTTCCAAACAAAGATTCAGATAGTTTTTCTATATATTTAGATTTAAAAGATGGTTCAAGTAAATATGAGACAAAAGAGGTTGTAGATTGTATTGTAAAAAATCTACAAGATGAAGAGAATATAACAAATATTTCAGCTTTTATATCTCAAGGTCAACCAATTGATTTTGCAGGACTTGTAAAACAAAGTGCTTTAAAAAATAGTGAAAATCAAGCTGAACTTATGATAAATATTAAAAGATTTAAAGATAGAGAAATTACAAGTTATAATCTTATTTCAAATCTTAGAAGTAAAATTCAAGACTCTTGTCAAAAAAAATACGAAGCAACTATAAAATTTATAGAACTTCCTGCTGGTCCTCCAGTACTTGCTTCTTTGGTTGCTGAAATTTATGGTGGAGATAGTTTTTCTAGTAGAAGAGATTTTGCTATAAAAGTAGCAAATATTTTTAAAAATCAAGACACTTTAGTTGATATTGATATTTTAGCTTCAAAAGATTTTTTTACTTACACTTTAGAAATAAATAGCAACAAAGCCATTATGAGCCAAGTTGATTTAGAACATTTAAAAGCCACTTTATATCTTGCATTTGAAGGTATGTCATTAGGAGTTATAAATGATAAAAATGCTCAAAGCCAAATTCCAATATTTTTAAGACTTGATGACTCAAGAAATTTATCAAATAACTCAAAAGATGCTTTAAATCTAAAACTTAATAGCTTAAAAATAATGAATAATATAGGTAAAATGATTAGTGTTTCAGAGTTAGTAAATATAAAACAAACTATAAAAGAGCCAACAATAACATCAAAAAATCTAAATCCAATAATAAATGTAATAGCTGAAACTTCAAATGATAGTCAAATATATCCACTTTTAAGTTCAAGAGAAGATATGATAAAAAGCTTTTCAAATGATTATGAAATAATCAAAACCAATATGCTAAATCTATCTTTTATAGATAAAAAAACAAATGAGAGATTTGATTTAGTTTTTGATGGAGAACTAAAAGTTACTATTGATACATTCATAGATTTAGGAACAGCTTTTATCATAGCTTTAATTTTAATATTCTTGCTTATGGTAGTTTATTATAAAAATTTTGCTCTAAGCGGTGCAATTGTACTTTCTAGTTTTATATCTATTATTGGGGTTATTTTTGCCCATATTATTATGGATATTTTTACAAAAGATACTTTTTATTTAACAGCAACTAGTCTTATAGGATTTATTGCTTTAATTGGTATTAACTCAAGAAACTCAACTTTAATAATAGATTTTGCAAAACAACTTGTAGCTGAGAATAATTTAGGAGTAAATGAAGCTATAGCAAAAGCAGCTGCTACACGATCAAAACCTATTATATTAACTGTTTTAGTTCTTGTTTTTGCAAGCTCTTTAATAGCAAATGATGCTGTATTTGGTGGACTTGGAGTTGCACTTATTGGTGGAACTTTAATATCTTATATTGTTTCTATGTTTTTTGTTCCAGTCGTTATAAGAAATAGTTTGAAAAAAATTGTGTAGAAAAGATTAAACAATCTTTTCTATACTTAAATTATATTATCCACTTTATTCATTAAAAATTCTACTATTTCACTCCCAAATTTATTCAAATTTCTATTTAAGTACATTGGATGATAAGTCCTATATGCAACACCAGTAAAATTTTGAAACCCTTCAAACTCTTTTATATCCAAATGACAGCATTTCCACTCATCACATTTAAGTTTATCGATTTTTCTATATAATTTTTTATAATCTCCATCTTTTCTAATTATTGGATCTATAAAAAGTTTATCATAGTTATGTCCAGTAAAAAATATAATAATTTTTGGCTGAATAATCTCAATCTCTTTTGATAAAATGCCTCGATGAAATTCAATAATTTTAGATAAAGTTTCTTTAGAAACATTTGATATATTTTTTACTCTACTATCATCTCCTAAATCAAATTTAAATAAATTTGTATATACAGGCACAATATTATTATTATTTACTATCCTCTTAATATATTTAAAAAACAAATTATTCATACTAGAATAATGAGTATCCATAAAATTTTTATAAATACTCATCTGTTCAGCTATACCTCTAGTATATACATCTTCCCAATTTCCATACCATTCATTTGTTTCTTGTCCTATAAACATAATATCTGTATTAATATTTTTTGCTTCAAGGCTTATTAAATGAGGTGATGAATATTTTTCATTTATTTTATTATTTAAAAATTTATCTTCATAAAATTCTTGTAAAAATTGTTGCTTTATTTTTATTTTTTCTTTATGCAGGTCTTGCACTTATTTGTTTCCCCTTTTCATCGTATGTATAAACAAGGTTACCCTTTTTAATATTTACAGTACTATTTGTATATCCCATAAGCTTATCTCCATTTTTTGAATTAAATGGTTTTGCAAACAATTGCTTATTTTTTTCATCATATGCATAAATCAAATTACCTTTTTCCATTACATTTCCTATTGCCATAAAAGTTCCTTTAATATAATTATTTGTCTAATATTTTATTGTTTTAATACTTATAAAATAATTTCTATATCTAACTGCATGAAATATTTTGAATTAACAGATGAAAATATTCAAGATATAAAGTAATAACTTCACCTTAAAATGTTAAAATCCATAAAAATTTCTAAAGGTAAAAAATGAGTGAAAAAATAAAAAAAATTCTAAAAAACTTAATAAAATATACAATTTTTTTTATAATAGTTTTAAATTTAGTAAGCTATTTTAAAGGTCTAGATTTAAACAAAGAAAAATTTTCTATACAAAGTTTTGAATTAATAGATGGTTCAAATTATGAGATAAAAAACGACAAACCTCTTTTAGTTAATTTTTGGGCGACTTGGTGTCCAATATGTGCTTTAGAAGAGCAAAATATTGAAAATTTATCAAAAGATTTTGAAGTAATTACAATAGCTACACAATCAGGAAGTAATGAAGAGATAGAAAAATATTTAAAAGATAAAAATCTTAGCTTCAAAGTCGTAAATGATGAATATGGTCTTTTATCTACTGAATTTAATGTAAAAGCATTCCCTACAACTTTTATTTATGACAAAAACAAAAATCTAAAGTTCACTGAAGTTGGTTACACTTCAACTTTTGGATTAAAACTTAGGCTTTGGTGGAGTAGTTTCTAAAATCATTGACAAAAAATAAATTCTGAATAATAATTTTATGCCACTTATGGCATAATTTCACAAAAGGATTTAAAATGACTAGATTAGAACTAATACAAAAAATAGAAAATAGAAAGAAACAAATTAATATTAATATAGAAAATCTTGCAAAATTAAGTCATTTAGGTGTTAGGACTGTAAATAGATTTTTTGCAGGGGATGATGTAAAACTTAGTACAATAGAAAGAATTACAAATTTATTAGGTCTTGATTTTGCAGGAAATGAAGTAGTGCCACTAAAAGAGTTAGAAAAACAAAGAGCAAAAGAAAAAGCTTTATTTATGGCTTCTTTAGTTCAAAGTACATCAGCTTTAGAAGTTCAGGGATTAGAAAAAGATTCTTTAAATAAAATAATTACTAAATTTGAAAAAGAGTTTTTACAAGGACAGTATAAAAATAGATTGTGGATTGCATAATGATTGATAGCACAAAGCCTATAGATGATGCAACGCCACTTGATGATATATCAGGTTTAAAACTTCCTAAAAATAAAACTTATACTCTAAAAGAGATATATGTAAAAGAGGCTGAAAATATTGCAGATGCAACAATCAAATATTTATCAGCAATTCCAACAAAAAAAGAAGCTCCTTTTACTTATGATTGGTTTTTAAAACTTCATATTGAGATGTTTGGAAATGTTTGGGATTGGGCAGGAAAACCAAGACAAATAGAACTTTCAATTGGAATAAAAGCATATCTTGTTCCTATGGAATTAAAAAAATTAAGTGATGATTTTTTATTTTGGGATAAAAATAGATCATTTGATGTTTATGAAATAGCTTCAAGATTACATCATAGAGCAGTTCAAATTCATCCTTTTCAAAATGGAAATGGTAGATACAGTAGAATGTTAGCAAATATATATCTTAGACAAAAAGGTTTAATGCCTGTAAAATGGCAAGAAGATTTACTTGCAAGTGAAAATCCAAAAAGAAGTGAATATATTCAAGCTTTGAAAAAAGCTGATAATAGAGATTATACTGATTTAATTGAAATGCATAAAATTACATATTAATTCAATTTAGCCTAAAATTTAGGCTTTGGTGGAGTAGTTTCTAAAATCATTGACAAAAAAAAGCTTCTTTGATAGGATAGAAAAATTTTTATAGGATTTTAAACTTATGAACAACTACCAAAAAGCAATAGAAAATTCAAATATAGTCTCAAAAACAGATATAAATGGAATTATCACTTTTGTAAATGATGAATTTTGTAATCTTTTTGGTTTTACAAAAGATGAATTAATTGGAAAAAATCACAATATTATAAGACATCCTGATACTCCAAAAGAGAATTTTGAACTGCTTTGGAATACTATTTTAGATAAAAAAGTCTATAAATCTACTGTAAAAAATATATCAAAAAATGGAGAAGATATTTATTTAAATACAACTATTATTCCTATTTTAGATGAAAAAGAGGAAAATATTGTTGAGTTTGTAGCCATAAGATATGATATTACAAATGAAGTACTACTTCAAAAAGAGCTAGAAGAGAAACAAAAAATTATATTTCTACAATCAAGAATGGCAAGTTTAGGTCAAATGTTAGGAAATATTGCTCATCAGTGGAGGCAACCTTTAACAGAGTTAAACTTAAGCTTATTTAATCTAAAAAAAGCTTTTGAAAATGAGAACAAAAAAGAGATTGAAAATCTTTATTCAAACTCAAAAAATCTAATACTAGGAATGTCAAGTACTATTGATGATTTTACAAATTTCTTTGCTCCAAAAAAACAAAAAGAAGCTTTTTTAATAAATCAAAGTATAAATGAAGCTTTGAAGATTTTAAATAGAGTCTTAGAAGATGAAAATATTAATATAAAGTTTGATATTTTAAAAGATTTAGAGATTTTTGGATTAAAAAATGAGCTAACTCAAGTGCTATTAAATCTTATAAATAACTCAAAAGATGCTTTTGTACAAAAAAATATCACAAATAAAGAGATAACTATAAAAACTTATACAAATACAAAAGATGATTTTGTATATTTAGAATATATTGATAATGCTCAAGGATTAAGCAAGGAGCTATTTGATAAGATTTATGAACCATATTTTACAACAAAACATCAATCAATTGGAACAGGTCTTGGTCTTTTTATTTGTAAAATAGTTATTGAAAATAGTTTTAAAGGTGAAATTATGCATGAAAATATTTCAAATGGTTTAAAATTCACTCTAAAGTTTCCAAAAATAGTATGAAAAATCTAAAAGTTTTAATAGTTGAAGATGAGCAAAAATTAGCAAATTTAATAAGAAACTCTATAAAAGAGCTTTTTTTTAAAGTAGCAATTGCAAAAGATGGTATTGATGGAATTAAAAAGTTTAAAAGTTTTAAACCTGATATTGTAATTAGTGATATTTCTATGCCCAATTTAAGTGGTCTTGAAATGTGCAAAATAATAAAAAGTAATAGCCAAACTCCTATAATAATTTTAAGTGCCTACAGCCAAAAAGAGATGCTTTTAGAAGCTATTGATTTGGGAATTTCAAAATATTTTATAAAACCATTTGATATTGAAAGCTTTATTGAGTACTTAAAAGAGCTTTCAAATAAGATAAATAAGGAGAAAGACTATACCTTAAAAGGTGGTTTTGTATTTGTAAAAAACTCTTGTAGTTTATACAAAGATAGTGAACTAATAAATCTTACAAAAAGAGAGAAAGAGTTTATAAATCTTCTAATAGAAAACAAAAATTTACTTGTAAAAATGGAAACTATTAAAGAAAATTTATGGGAATTAGAGAATATAAGTGATGAAAGAGTTAGAACTTTTATAAAAAGATTAAGAGCAAAAACATCTAAAGATTTGATTGAAAATGTATCATCTCAAGGATATATGATAACATCTAATTGATTTTTTATTTGTTTAAATCATAGAGTAAATTAGTTTTGATAAAATCTTTTTCAAATCATTTTTCTCTTTTTGACTTAATACTTTAAAATGATTTTCTAATCTCTTTGAAGCTTCACAAATACAAGATTCTATTAGAACAATGCCTTTTTTTGTAAGAGTTACAAAAGTTTTTCTTTTATCCTCTTTTGAAACATCTCTTTTTATAAACTCTCTATCTTCAAGTTTTTTTAGAACTTTTGTCATACCGCCACTTGAAAATATTGTTGCATCATAAAGTTCTGTTGGTGAAAGTGAATGATTTTCATTACTAAAATAAAGTGCTGCTAAAACATCAATATCTGAATGTAACAAATCATAACTAGTTTTATAAAAACTCTCTGATTCGTTATAAATATGCTTATTTGCTAAAAACATTGGTAAAGATAAAGCAAAAATCTCATGCTTCTTATCTTTTGCAACTCTACTATAAAATTCATCTATATATTTTTTATTCATAGCGAAAATTGTATCTAATTTAAAATTAAAATTATCTTTCTAGCAAGACAAAATTAAGTAAAAAACTGATAGAATTTTATTTTATTTCTAAAAGGAGCAAAATGAAAAAAATATATTTTACTTTTTTAGTACCAATATTCTTATATAGTCAAAATTTAGAAGAGTTAGTAAATTTAACAATTGAAAATAGATTGGTTGAATCTTCTAAACAAAATTTAGATGCACTAAAAGATGAGTATAAAAGTGTACAAAGAGGTTATTTACCAAAATTAGATGCTGGTGCTTCATACTCAATAAATGAACATGAATATCCTAATAATCCAAAAAAAAGAGCAAATGCTTATGGTAGTCTGAACTACCTATTATATGATGGTGGGAAAAAATATGATATTTATGATGGATATGAAACAAATATAAAAAGTGGTGAAAAATCACTTGATGCTTTAAAAAATAATCTATCACTAACTGTTATTCAATACTACTTTGATTATCTATCTCTTGAAGCAAAAAAAGATGCAAAACAAAAAGAGATAGAACAATTAACAGCACAAGAAGATAGAATTGGAAGATTTTACAATGCAGGAACTACAACAGAAGATGAGCTTCAAAAAATAGTTTCAAGACTTCAAAATGCTATTGTTGAACTTCAAGAAATTGAATTAAATATTATTACAATTACACATAATCTTGAATACATTACAGGCACACAAGTATCGATAACAGATGGTTCAAAACTTGAAGATATTAATAATTTGATACAAAAAAGTCCTAGATTTGATATTCAAGCTTTGGATTTTGAGACACAATCAAAACAAAGTGTTGCACAAGCACAAAAAAGTGGATATTACCCAACAATTACTTTAGATAATACATTTAACTATTATGACAGTAATTATGATAACTCTACATTTAAAGATCCAAACAATCACCAAAATGTTGCAAGTGCAAATATGAAATGGAATTTATTCTCTTTTGGTCAAACAAAATATCAATATGAATCAAAACAAAAAGAGTATTTAGCTAGTAGATCAAATTTTGAGTATGAAAAAAATAAAGCTGATGTTGATTTACAATTAGCTTTAAAGTCATATAATATTGCAAAAGCAAAAATTAAATCAACAGAAGCAACTCTTAAAGCAGCTCAAAGTGCTTATGAAATAATCAAGTCAAAATTTGAAAATGGACTTATAGATAATGTTGCATTTTTACAAAGTTTAACAGAAAAATATGATGCAATAAGTCAGCACAAAAAAGCTATAAATGATTTAGAAGTAAAAAAAGCAACAATAATTTACCACAGTGGTGAAAAATTACAGGAGTATATAAGATGATAAAAAAATCAATAATATCACTTTTTGTGGCAAGTATAGCATTTACAAATCTAAATGCAAATGAAGCCCCTGCACTTCCAGTGCAAGTATTTAAAGCAGAGAAAAAAGATATTACTACAAGTAAAACTTATCCTACTATTTTGAAAGCTGTTGAGCAAGTAGATATTATTGCAAGAGTATCTGGGACTTTAAAAGAGAAAAACTATACAGAGGGGCAATTTGTAAAAAAAGGAACTCTTCTTTATAAAATTGAACCTGATACATATTTGGCAAATTTAAACTCGAAAAAAGCAAACTTTATAAAAGCAAAAAAAGATTTTGATAGAGCAAAATCTTTAATAGCTTCAAAATCTATTAGCCCTCAACAATTTGATGATTATACTTATCAATATGAGAGTTCAAAAGCTGCTTTAGATGAAGCACAAATTCAATATAACTACACAAATGTTACTAGCCCAATAGATGGAATTGCTGGAATAAAAAAACAAGATATTGGAGATTTAGTAGGAACAACTGCTACTAATTCTACACTTGTAACTATTACAAACACAAATCCAATTCATGCTGAATTTTCTCTTCCAAAAGAGGATATGAATAAATATATAAGTCAAATTAGAGAAAATAAAGCAAAAATTAATTTACTATTAGGTGATAAATCATTTAATGGAACTATTGATTTTGTTGCTCCTGTAATTGATACAAATACTGATACACTTCTTGTAAGAGCAAAAATAGAAAATCCAAATAATGAATTAATTGTTGGAAATTTTGGACAAATTGAAGTTTCAAACCTTGATTTAGGAGATATTTTTGTAGTTCCTGAAAATGCTATTTTAAAAACAGCACAAGCAACAGTTGTAATTGTTGTAGGAGAAGATAATATTGCAAAACCAACACCTGTTGTTGTTGGAGATTTAATTAAAGATGGTGTTGTAGTAAAAAGTGGTTTAAAAGGTGGTGAAAAAATTATTGTTAGTAATATTGCAAAAATAAGACCTAACACAAAAGTTCAAATTGTAGATAAAGAGAAATAGTTATGATTTCAGCATTTTTCATACGAAATCCCGTTTTTGCGGGCGTTTTATCAATAATAATTTTCCTTGTTGGACTTGTTTCTATGACAAACCTTCCAATAGAGCAATATCCAAAGGTTCTTCCTCCACAAATTGTTGTAAGTACAAATTATCCAGGTGCTAGTGCTAATACTATTGCAAAAACAGTAGCAGCTCCTCTTGAGCAACAAATTAATGGTGCTAAAGATATGATTTATATGAACTCTTTAGCTGATGATAGTGGAAACTTGTCGATTAATGTATATTTTGAAGTAGGAACAGATCCTGATAGTGCAAAAATTGATGTAAACAATAGAGTTCAAGCAGCTTTGTCTTCAATGCCTGAGCAAGTACAAAGAGTTGGAGTTGTTGTAGGTGAAAAATCTCCTAGTATTCTTCTATTTGCTATGCTTCAATCTCCAAATAACACTTATGACTCTATATACCTATCAAACTATGCATTATTAAATATGGTTGAAACTCTAAAAAGAGTTGAAGGTGTTGGAGATGCTATGATTTTTGGGGCAAAAGATTACTCTATTAGAGTTTGGCTAGACCCTTCAAAACTTTCAAAATACTCTCTTGCTACAACTGATGTTATTGCTGTTATCAAAGAGCAAAATAATCAATATGCAGCTGGTAAAATTGCAGCTGAACCAATTGCAAATAAGCAGATGTACACATATACAATTCAAACTCCAGAGAGATTTGATGATCCTGTTCAATTTGCTAATATTGTAATTCGTTCAAACCCTGATGGAAGTAGTTTAAAGCTTAAAGATGTTGCTACAATTGAGCTTGGTGCTAGTAATTATAGTATGCAAACAAGATTAAATAATGCACCTTCTTTACCAATTGGAGTATTTTTACAAAGTGAAGCAAATGCTTTAGAATCAGCAGCTGCTATTAAAAAAGCATTAGAGGAAGCTAGTAAAAATTTCCCTGAAGATATGACATATACTATTCCTTATGATAGTACAGATTTTATTACAGCATCAATTGAAGAGGTTGTAAAAACATTTGTTGAAGCTCTTATTTTAGTTATTTTAATTATTTTTCTATTTTTACAAAATTGGAGAGCTACTATTATTCCTTTAATTGCTGTTCCTGTATCAATTGTTGGAGCATTTGCTGGAATGTATGCTTTAGGATTTAGTATAAATCTTCTTACTCTTTTTGGTCTTGTTCTTGCTATTGGTATTGTTGTTGATGATGCTATTATTGTTATTGAAAATATCGAACGGCATATGGATATGGGTAAAACTCCAAAAGAGGCAGCATTTGCTGCTATGAGAGAGGTAACTGGAGCTTTAATTGCTATTATTTTGGTACTTGGAGCTGTGTTTGTACCTGTTGCATTTATGGGTGGATTAAGTGGTGAAATGTATAGACAATTTGCTATTACCATAGTTGTGTCCGTTTTAATCTCTGGATTTGTTGCTTTAACATTAACACCATCGCTATGTGTAAGAATATTAAAAAATAAAAAACATGAACCTAAAGGCTTCTTCAAATGGTTTAATACTATGTTTGATAAAGCAACTGTTGGTTATTCACTTTTAGTTAAAAAAACTATTAGATACTCTTTAATATCTATGTTACTATTTGGTGGATTGATTTTTATATCTTATGATATGTTTAAGGGAATGAAAACAGGATTAGTACCTGATGAAGATCAAGGTACCATATTTATATTTGGGTTTAATCCTCCAGGTTCATCTTTATCAAGAACTATTGAATTATCAGAAGAGATAAATGCAATTATTTCAAAAGACCCAAATGTTAAAAATATTATTACTTTAGCTGGTTATGACTTTACAACATCAGCTCAAAGAACACACACGGTTGCTACTATTGTTAAATTAAAAGATTGGGATGAAAGACCAGAATCAAGTCAATCAGCTCAAGCTTTATTAAAAAAATTTAGTGGACAACTAATGGGAACTAGTGAAGGATTCTCATTTGCTGTTATTCCACCTGCAATTATGGGTATGAGTGTTACAGGTGGATTTGATATGTATGTTCAAGATAGAACTGGTGGAAGTATTGAAGATTTACAAAAAGTTGTAAATCAAGTAATCGAAAAAGCAAAAACAAGACCAGAGTTAATGGGAGTTAGAACCTCTCTATCTGCAACAATTCCACAATACAAAATGGATGTAGATATTGAGAAAGCAAAAGCAAAAGGTGTAAATATAAACGATATTTACAATACTATAAATGCAACTTTTGGAAGTTTTTATGTAAATGATTTCTCACTTTACGGAAGAACTTATAAAGTAAATATGCAAGCTATTGATACATATAGATCAAATGCTGAAGATATGCAATATATTTATGTAAAATCATCAAATGGTGAACTTCTACCTTTAGACTCTTTTGTAACTTTAAAACAGATTGTTGGGGCAGACATTATAGAAAGATTTAATCTTTTCCAAGCTGCAAAAGTTTCAGGACAACCAGCTGCTGGATATAGTTCAGGAGATGCTTTAAAAGCTATAGAAGAAGTTTCAAAAGAGGTTTTACCACAAGGTTATACAATTTCTTGGGTAGGAACTGCTTATCAAGAGAAACAAATAGGTGGAAGTTCTGCTCAAGCCTTTATATTTGGTATTATCTTCTTATTCTTAATTCTTGCAGCACTATATGAAAAATGGCTACTTCCAATAGCTGTTGTTTTAGCTGTACCATTTGCTATTTTTGGAGCTATTTTAGCTACAAATTTAAGAGGACTTGATAATAATATCTACTTCCAAGTTGGTCTCTTAGTTCTTGCAGGACTTGCTGCCAAAAATGCAATTTTGATTGTAGAGTTTGCTCTTCAAAAAAGAAAAGAGGGATACAATCTAATTGACTCAGCTTTAGAAGCTGCAAAAGTAAGATTAAGACCAATAGTTATGACATCTTTAGCATTTACTATTGGAGTTATGCCTCTTGCAATTAGTAGTGGAGCAGGAGCTGCTAGTAAACACTCTATTGGAACTGGAGTTGTTGGAGGAATGCTAACTGCAACATTCTTGGCAATTTTATTTATTCCACTCTTTTATGTATTAATCTCAAGATTAAGTAGAGAAAAAGAGGGAAATATTGCAGAGGATTTAAAAAGAGAAGAAGAGGAAAACAATAGTGAAAAATA
>ERZ650312.1008-NODE-1008-length-15902-cov-11.721398_pt1 | contig 15902 bp, 15 predicted proteins | sample MGYA00376248_ERZ650312 | MGnify/ENA primary metagenome ERZ650312 (study PRJEB26733, sample SAMN07839316) | wastewater metagenome | biome: urban; feature: wastewater treatment plant; material: waste water | place: USA: North Carolina | collected 2016-07-28 ... | reverse complement strand
TTTTGGATGATTAAAGATTAAATAATAAAGATGTAGAAACAATGGAGAGTTTTTTGATGCAGTGTTCTATACAATAACAAGGCAAAAGAATGACCGAGAGATTGCTTTTGAAGATTCGCCGCGTACCGATTGCTTTACGCTTATTCCTCACTGTATTGCTGACCACTTTGGTGATTACCACGGTGAGTTTAGGTGTGCTGCATTGGACGATGCAAAAGAATTTTGCCAAATATGTGGCGGACGTGGAAATGCAAAAGCTCGATCATCTGATTGATAACTTGGCTGGCGTTTATAGCACTTATCATGACTGGGGCAATGCCATTCAAGCGCAAATTTTGCAGATTGAAGGACATGCCGCGCCAGATGATTATGACCGTCTCTCTCGTTGGTGGTTGCGCCGCCAGTACGATATTGCTCTGCAACAGCGTTATTTTAAAGAAAATACCAAAACCTTACTCAGTGATGTCTCTACCACTGAAGTCAAACATGAAAAACAGATTTTAACCGAACAAGAACTGCAAGCTTTGGAGGAAAACTTACCTTCGGAGTTTCAACCCTTTGAAGGTTTAAAGTTCCCGCTCAGCGCCAATCAAAATGTTTTCCGTCCAGATCGTAAAAAAGAAGAGATTGAACAAGAGAGCAAACAAAACACAGGCAAAAAACAGTTTATTTCCACGCCTGACCGTTTGGGTCTTAGCTCGCGTTTGTCTTTATACGATACGCAGCGTCAGTTTGTGGTCGGTGAACCCTCGGATGATCAAGTTTCTTTCCGTCCTATTGTGGTGAATAACCAAGTGGTGGGGTACTTGGGGCTGAAACCAGTCCTCGATCAAGATGATGCGTTGAGTATCAACTTCTTTAGTAATCAAAAGCGTTATTTATTACTGGTCTATGGTTTAACCGTTTTTGCCAGTTTAATTGCTGCGTTGTTACTTGCGACTTATTTTAAGACACCGATTCAACGCTTGTTGAATGGTACGCGTGAATTAACCAAGGGTAATTTTCAGCATCAAGTTAAAGTGAATCGAAACGATGAGCTGGGTGATTTATCCAATGAACTGAACCAACTGGCTGTGATTTTAGATCAGCATGAAATTTCGCGTCGTCAGTGGGTGTCAGATACTTCGCACGAGTTGAAAACACCGCTGGCAGTGTTACAAGCGCAGATCGAAGCGATGCAAGACGGTATTCGAAAACCAACGCCTGAGCATTTTGAATCGATGTTACGCCAAGTCACCAGTTTGAAAAAACTCACGCATGACTTGGCCGATTTGGCACAAGCGGAAGCACAGCAATTAAACTGTTACTTTGCAACCGTGAACCCGTGGGCGGTGATTGAGCAAGAAGTGGAAAACTTTAAGCCTAAATTTGAACAGGCCCATTTAAGCATTAGTGTCGAAGGTGAGGGCGCTGAGTTACAACTTGATATTGACCGCTTTAAGCAAATCATGGTCAATTTGTTGGGCAATAGCATTCGTTATACCGAAGCAGGTGGTCAGGTTCGAGTTCATACGGAACAGTCCGCAACAGATTGGACGGTCTATGTCGATGACAGTCCATATGGTTTAACTGATGAGCAACTGGCACGACTCGGTGAGCGTTTCTACCGAGTCGATGACTCGCGTACGCGGAGCACAGGTGGTACAGGTTTAGGTTTGGCTTTATCGGCTAAACTGGCACAGGCTTTAGGCGGCGAATTGAGTTTTGATCATTCGCCTTTGGGTGGTTTACGTTGCAAGTTAACGTTCCCAAAAAAATGAAACACAAAAGGAAGTATGTATGAAACATATTATGCTGGTTGAAGATGAAGTAGAACTTGCACAATTGGTCCGCGATTATCTTGAAGCAGCGGGCTTTGAAGTCAGTATGTTTCACGATGGTCAGGAAGCCTACGATAGCTTTACGCAGCGTAAACCGAGTCTGATGATTTTAGACTTGATGGTGCCGCGTATGGATGGCTTGACCATTTGCCGTAAAGTCCGTGAACAGTCGGATTTGCCGATTATTATGGTCACTGCACGTACGGAAGAAATCGACCGCGTGCTTGGCTTGAACATGGGGGCAGACGACTATGTGTGTAAACCCTTTAGCCCAAAAGAATTGGTAGCGCGTGTCCAAGCCGTGTTACGTCGTTTAGAGCGTAAAGCTGAGCCTGAAGATCAGTCTTTGTTCCGTATGGATAAAGCGCAACAACGCATTTGGTATCAACAAAAGCCTTTAAACTTAACGCCGACCGAGTTTCGTTTACTGGAGTTGTTTTTAGAGCATGTGGGTCAAGTCTATTCACGTGCACAGCTACTGGATCATATCAACCCAGACAGCTTTGAAGTGGCTGACCGTGTGATTGATAGCCATATTAAGAACTTACGTCGTAAGATTTCGGATGCAGCTGAAACAGGCAACCGTCATGAATGGGTTCAGGCGGTATATGGGGTAGGCTACCGTTTTGAATATCCTGAAGATTAATTCAGTTTTCTGAACGATAAAAAAGCGGATAAGCTGAGGTTTATCCGCTTTTTTTATGGGATTCAAGCAAAGGCGGCAATCAAAATCAGCAGTTCACTTAAATCTCCAACTGGTGAAATGAAACCGAGTAATCTGCGATTTTAAAGGGCAAGACTGGTTGATCGTCTGTGCAAGCGGTACAATTCATTTTTTTATCAGATGAGCATGTGTTTTGAGCAGCGAGACGCCTAAACTTCAGCGCCGTTTAAAGAACCGCCATATTCAATTGATCGCCATGGGTGGTGCAATTGGCACAGGGTTGTTCTTAGGTTCAGCACATATTATTGAGTCTGCTGGCCCATCGATTATTTTGGGTTATATGATTGGCGGTTTGATTGCATTTTTAATTATGCGTCAGCTCGGTGAAATGATTGTGCATGAGCCAGTGACGGGTTCATTCAGCTACTTTGCCTTTAAATATTGGGGGCGGTTTTCAGGCTTTTTAACGGGCTGGAACTACTGGGTACTGTATATCTTGGTGGTGATGACTGAACTGACCGCGATTGGCAAGTATGTGAATTACTGGTGGCCACATATTCCTGCGTGGGTCTCGGTGCTGGTGTTTTTTGTGGTGATCACACTGGCCAATCTTGCCAATGTCAAACTGTATGCGGAGTCTGAGTTTTGGCTGTCGATGATTAAAGTTGTGGCGATTATCGCCATGATCATCTTCGGGGTTTATCTGTTGTTGACGGCTGATGTTGGTTCAACTGCATCTGTCACGAACTTATGGGTACATGGCGGGTTTTTCCCACATGGCTTTGAAGGCTTGTTTTATATGCTGGCCTTTATGATGTTTGCCTTTGGCGGCATTGAGCTGATCAGTATGGCGGCTGCGGAAACCGAAGATCCTGAAAAGAACATTCCAAAAGCCGTCAATCAAACGGTGATTCGGGTTTTCCTGTTCTATATTTGCTCGCTGGCGATTCTTTTGTCTTTAGTGCCTTGGAATCAATTGGATTTGGGTGGCTTAGATAAAAGTCCATTTGTGCTTATTTTTAAGCAAATTGGCATTGATTGGGCAGCGCATTTACTGAATTTTATTATTCTGACTGCATCGGTTTCTGTTTGTAATAGTGGGATGTATGCCAATAGTCGCATGCTTTTAGGTCTGGCAGAACAAGGCAATGCCCCGCAAGTTTTTAAGCAGGTGAATCGACAAGGGACACCGATTGCGGCGGTTTTATTTTCAGCATTACTGATTTTTGGTTGCGTGCTGTTGAATTACTTTTTGCCTGAAAAAGCGCTCAGTTATCTGATTTATATTGTGGTCAGTGCGGCGGTGTTGAATTGGATGATGATCAGTTTGATCCATCTTAAATTTAGACAGAGTATGAAAAAACAGGGCATTCAAACCAAGTTTCCAGCGTTATTTGCACCGTTTAGCAATTATTTTGTTTTAGTGTTTATGCTGATGATTTTATATATCATGTGGAATCAGGGTTTTATGCTTTCCGTGTTGATGCTTCCTGTGTGGATCCTCGTGTTATTTGTTTTATTTAAAACATTGAAGCCGAAGAAAAGCTAAAGCTTAGGTGATGATGTTGAAAAGGACTTAATATGAGTCCTTTTTTATTGGGCTTTTGATCGGTATATAAATTATAGATATTTCAAATCATGTGTCAGTTTGTCTTTTTACTTTTACATTTGTTTTAGACAAGGTCGATGAGTCTGTATTCAAATCAGCGAAGTATTCTTCTAGCCATTTGCATACCACTTAGGGTTGGATTGTGAGATGGCATTCTAACTTTTCAACAATGGAATCAAATAAGCAACTGAATATGAAAATGACTAAGACTTTACTGATTCTCAGTCTGTCTTTGTACGAGTTCAGCATGGCTTTCTGATTAACTTGGATGGAGAGTGAGCTACTCTCATACTTCATCTTTTCGGATTGATATGTATAGATAATTAAATAGGCAAAATCGAGAAAGAGTGATTGTATTTCCAACAGATTGAAGTACTGAGCTATAAAGTTGCTTTTAAATCACGCAAAAAGTAATTTTTAGGAGTAAGGCTCAGCTTTAGTCATCCTGAAAACTATCCACAATTTCTGCGGATAATTTTGGGGGTAAGTCTAATTAAGCTTATTTTTCTATGTACGTTTTGGCTTACACTAATTCAAGCGGATTGCGTCTAGGTCAGTCCCAAGATTTTTTATATGATGCAGTCATAGAGAACAGGAAGTTCCAAAACATAAAACAAAAATGATAAGTTCAACACTAGGATGTGAGGTACGACAGGAGTTATACCTAGCTAACCAATACGAAAAAGCCCGACAGGATGTCGGGCTTTTTTTTATCATCTATAAATGTCTCATTTCACTTTTCGTTTCGAATTTTGGGTTCCAAAGTGGGCAATACGTAGAAAACGTTGAAAAACTGTTTAGCCGAGACAATATACGTTCAAATCCATGACCTGTTTGATGCAGTGGTAGGGTTGCGCTTTAGAAAATGTAATAGGAATAATTAACAATCTTTTTCATTCAATACAGATTTAGGTGATGGCTTTAAGCGCAGCGATTCGCTGTCTTTGTAGTTTATTCAGCTTGGATACCACGAGCTCATAAGAGCTATGTACCAGATCAATGACTAAATCAGGATCTAAGTCTTCATCTTCATAAATTGAAATCCAATGCTTTTTATTCATATGCCAACCTGCATGAATATACGGATAAATATCACGTAGCATCGCGCCGTGGTCAGGCGTGACTTTTAAATTACTTAAAGCCGCGCCACTTAAAGATGAATTGAGCAAAAACATTTTATCCATGACTTTATAGACATCACAGCCTTCACCAAAGGGCTGACTACACGTCACTTCTGGCAGGGCAAGTGCAGCTTTTGCAGCAATAAGGTGTAAGGACATGGTGATCATCACTCTAGTGGGCGAAGCCCTGTGGATATTGTTTAATTTATCCACAGTTTAAGCCAAACGCTTAAGAGGAACAACTCACCATCACCTCAGGAACATCCGTTGGCAAAGGTGCTAAATCTTCCGCTTTCTCTAGTGCTACATTTCGCTCAAACGGGCGGCTAAGCAGGTCAAATAAGCGTTCGACTTCTGAGAAATCATTCCGCTCAGCCAGCTCAATCGCTTTTTGTGCCATGTGATTGCGTAGGATATAAACAGGGTTGGCTTGTTGCATGGCTGCATTGAGTTCTGTTGTGTCTTGATTCGCACGAATTTGTTCATATTGCGCGAGGAAACTTTCAAACTGACGACGGTCAAGGCAGTCATCTTTAATCATTTCATATTGCTGCTCTTGCAAACGCGTAAAGCTTTGTGTGTAGTCGAGCTGTTCAGTTTGTAGAATCCGTAAGAAGGTCATGGCACAGTCAAAACTGTCCGTGTGGAAATGAGGTAAGCCCATTTTCTGACTTAAACCCAGTTTGTAGTGCTCCAAGAACGTGGGTTCATAGTGCTCTAAGCAATCTGCAAGGTCTTGCTTCCATTGTTCTTTGTCATAGTCTTGCGGACAAAGCGGAATGAGGTTATTCAACCATGTCCATAAGTTCCAGTGTCCAATGCTCGGCTGCTGCTGATAGGTATAGCGGCCTTGATAGTCAGAGTGATTGTTAATCCAATTCGGACGGAAGCGCTCCATAAAACCATAAGGGCCAAAATCGAGGGTTGAACCTGTAATGTTTAAATTATCAGTATTCATCACCCCATGTGCAAAGCCGACCAGTTGCCATTTGGCAATCATTACCGCAGTCCGTTGAATCACTTGGGTTGCAAATGCCAAAACAGGTTGTTCCGCATCTAAACACTCGGGGTAATGCCATGCGATGCATTTTTGGGTAAATTCGTCGAGTAAATTAGGTTGATACTGGTTGATCCACTCAAAATGTCCCAAGCGAATATGACAGTCTGATGTACGTAACATCATGGCACCGAGTTCCAATTTTTCCCGCTGCACGCCTTGAGCCGACGAGGTAAAGCCCACCGCGTTGCTTGAAGCCACGCCTAAACTATTCAGCGCATGTCCAGCCAAGTACTCTCGAATGACGGAACGAAGTACCGCACGACCATCTCCCATTCGCGAGTAAGGAGTAGAGCCTGCGCCCTTTAAATGCAGGTCAATGGTTTGCCCATGTTGATCGAGAATCTGTGCGATCAATAAACCCCGACCGTCACCGAGCTGTCCTGCCCACTGACCAAATTGATGTCCTGCATAGACCATTGCCAATGGTTCAAACTCACTAAAGGTTTTTTGTCCGCTACAAATCTCTACCCAAGACTGTTTGTCGGCTTCAGACCATTGCAACTGTTCTGCTAAAGCGGCATTGAAATGACCTGCTTTTGCCCCTTTTAGTGGCAAGGGCTGTTGATGGTGATAAAGCTTTGAAGGAAGGAGGGAGTAGCGTGAATTGAACTGCATAGTGAAGGATCACAAGGGATAAGCCATGACCCCATCAATATAGCAAAGTTTTAGTGTTAAGACATATATCCAACTGTTTTAGTCAACTATAAACAGCTTGGCACCCTTTGAGGTGGACGAGCGATGGGCTTCAGCTTGATCTGCAACTTGGTAACTCATGCCAGCTGTGAGGGTAAAAGTTCGACCATCATCTAGTTCGGTGTGTAGTTCGCCTTCTAAGCACAACAGAATATGCCCTTTAGAACACCAGTGGTCGGCCAAATAGTTCTCAGAATACTCGACCATACGCACGCGAATCGCGTCAAATTGCTGAGTACGCCATAGGGCATAACCTTGATCACCTGTATGGCATGTGGTTGGTATCTCGGCCCAGTTGGTGATACCGAAAGGAATGTTGTTAATATCCATGCTGTTATCCTTTATGAACTGCTAAAAAAAGCCCCTTGCGGAGCTTTCTTTTGAAATGGTGAATCAGAGATTAATTATTGTGAAACAGGGGCTTTTTTAATGCTACGCATCAAGGTGGTCAAGGTTTGACGGTGATGACCTAAGCGCTGTTCGACTAACTGAAACTCAATTTTGAGCTTCTCATCCATTTGATGGATTTTTTCAGCCACTGCTGTTTTCTTGGCTTGAATTTCTTGTTCTTTCAATTTTGCCCAGTCATTCAAGGTTTGGGTAAACGCATCATATTCTTGTGCAATACGAGCTTTAGCTGAACTAATGTCATCACTGACATTTAAACCATGAACTTCTAAGTCTTGTTCTGCGTATTTAAACTTCATCGCAAGTTCAGCTTTTTTAATATTGAAGCTCGGAATACGACGTAAGTTTTTAGCTAAACCGAGTTTTGAGCATGACCAAATCAACCATTTGGTTGGGTCATATTGCCACCATTTCACACCGTTACGATAGTCGTATTGGAAAATGTGGTGGTAGTTATGATAACCCTCACCCCAAGTAGCAATGGCTAACCAGAAGTTGTCACGTGCGGTATTTTCGTCGGTATATGGACGTTTGCCCCACATGTGGCATAAAGAGTTAATGAAGAACGTGACGTGGTGGCTGAGGATTAAACGCATTAATCCGCCCAACAATAACACCCCCCATAAGTCGCCTACAGCCCAACCAATTGGTAATAAAATACCCATGTGGACGCTGATCACTAAAGGAACATAGTATTTGTGTTGGAACATCACCAATTTATCATTCAGTAAATCGGGTGCATTTTTAAAGTCAGGTTCTGCTGATGGATAGTCACGAAGCATCCAACCCATGTGCGCATACCAAAAACCATTGTTAATCGAGTACGGATCTTTCTCGATATCATCGACATGGCGGTGGTGGGTACGGTGACCTGAACTCCAAAATAAAATACTGTTTTGCACGGCAAAGGTACCCATAATCATCAAAATGATTTTTAAAGGTAAGCTTGCTTCATAAGCACGGTGTGCCCATAAGCGGTGATAGCCAGCGGTAATACCTAAGCTACTAACACCCAGTAATACAAACATACTGATCCAAGCGGCTAAGCTGAAATCATGCTGAAAGGCATATAAGGGAATTGCAATCACAGCCACAATGGGAAGAAAAACCAATGCAAAAATTGCAACCCAGTTAAATGGGGCTTTGGGTAGGGGAGCATTCATCTCCAACAGCACTCCTGAAACCTTGGGAGGTATAAATGGAAGGTCAATCCATTACTTTTTGCATGGATTAAGCTACAGCATATTAGCATGAGCGAACCTTGGTTCACTAGCATTATTGTACAGATGTATTGTACTAAACAGTAACAGAATACGAATGTTTAGATATCGAAATTATCGAAGCATTTCTAGGCTTCATCGTAGCAGAGCGATCAATATAAAAAATAAACATTTTCAGTGCTACTGCGCATGTAAAAATCAAGTCAATCTGTGGCTTGTTCAATGCACATCTATCAAATGTTGTAGCATCATTTTAGGAAAATCGGTAATTAATCCATCAATGCCACAGTCACGTAAATGTTTGGCGCGCTCGATGTCATTCACTGTCCAAACACTAATGGCTAAATTTGCTTGTTGTGTGGCTTTTAACAAGTCATCGGTTGCCAGTTGGTTCATCCAGCCGATTTGGCAACAGTCGTATTTGAGCGCTTGTTCAATCGCAAGATGTTGAATATCGTCTTCAATCAATAAGCCACGTTTAAATGTTGAGTGTTGATCTTGGAGTGCTTGTAGGATTTTAAGATCAAAACTGGTGATGACCGCACTGTGTTCAAAGCCTCTAAGTTGCTGTGTGAGATGTTGTGTTAGTCGCTCTGCTTCAGCTTGTGTTTGCACGGCTTTGACTTCAACTTCAAGATGTTCGAAGTCCTGCATAATCTGGAGTGCTTGTCGTAGTGTTGGGGTACTTTGCTTTTCCCAGTCTAGCCAAATATGTGCTTGGTTATAGGTATCGAGTTGTGTGCTGTTTAATGGGTAGAGCGCTTGGTCGATCCCTGTGGTTCGGAGCATGTTGTCATCATGCATAATGATCAGCTCATGGTCTTTGAGCTGACGAACATCAAATTCGACCGCACGTATGCCCAGATCATGAATATATTGAAAACCGCCGAGTGTATTTTCTGGGGCTTCGCCACGTGCACCACGATGTCCGATGATTCTCATATTGAACCTGATCTATATACGTCTTTTGAGTGATTGTAGCGCTAAAAATATCTGATTGGGATAGATTCTAAGGCAGAGATATTAGATATGCGTAAATGCGATTCGTAATGGTTTTTGGCAGAATTGAATTTGAATGAAATGCTTCTGTGATATTCACGATCAGAGATGGCTGTGGGCGAGTTTTACGATTGGCAAATGGTTTGGGATACTTTTCCTGAAAGAAATGTAAGCTAAGAAAGCCTTCCAGTGAATTGATCACTGCAAGACTCCGAAAAAATCTATTTCGTTCTAAAAACTTAGAAACATTTAAATAGTTTCATTGATATTTTTTTGCCAAAGTACTTCCGAGCCACCTTCAGCACGCTGTAAAGCACGCGATGCAACAAAAAGCCAATCAGATAAGCGGTTGAGTAACTGTAGTGCGGTGCTTTGAATATTTTGATCACGAGTGTGCACCGACATTAAGCTACGTTCAGCTCGGCGACATACCGCTCGTGCTTGATGTGCATAGCTACATGCTAAAGAACCCGAAGGTAAGATAAATTCTTTCAGCATGGGTAAGTCTTCATTCATGCGGTCAATTTCTTGTTCAAGAAACTCAATACAAACAGGTTGGAGCAAATGATAGTTGGGAATGCACACTTCACCGCCTAAATCGAACAGCCAATGTTGAATGAGGCTTAAGCTTTTATCCCATGTGGCTTTGTCCGTGATTTGACTTGCGGTAATTTGAGCACGAAGTACGCCAATTGTTGAATTGAGTTCGTCCACATCACCAAGTGCGGTAATTCTTAGATCATCTTTAGTTACACGTGATCCATCGCCCAGACCTGTGGTGCCTGAGTCGCCAGTACGGGTATAAATTTTACTTAAACGGTGGCCCATAATATTTCCTAGGTTTAAATGAAAAAAAGGATAATGCCGGTCAAAACATTATCCATAAACTGCGCTGTTTTTAAATTTTTTTGAGTCTTTAAGTTAAATTAATAACGGAAAGTGACTCCTGCGGAAGCTAGGCGGCCACCGTTGATGTACCAATCTGTTGCAGATCGAGATACTTGGTGGTACTGATTATCCCAAAGGTTTTGAATGTTGGTAAAGACTTTTACATTTGGATTAATATTCCAAAAGGCGTTGAAATCCATCGTCGCATAGCCAGGTACTTGAATAGGATTTGCAGTATTTGATGCGTTTGATTTTGAACGAGCAATCGCTGAAATATTGATACCGTAGATAGAGTTCTCTAAACCAGTTGTTAGGGTAACAGTATTTTTTGGTCTGTAAGCTATTTCTAACCCAGTTTCTTTATTTTCAGTTTTTACATAGGCATATTGAGTTGAAATGAAGTAATCATCTTGTTGCCATTTTAGACCTAATTCACCACCTTTAAATGTGGCTTTATTAACGTTTAAGTTTTGATAAACAGGAAAAGTTGTTACCCAATCACCATCACAGGTTGCGATACATTGAGATGAAATTAAATTCTTAACTTCATTTTGATAAAGTGAAACATTTGCAAGTAAATTTTGATTCAATTGATAGTCAGCACCAACTTCATAAGAAGTACTTTCCTCTGGTTTTAAATCAATATTCCCCCCCCATTGTGAGTACATTTCATTTAGGGTTGGTGCGCGAAATGCACTCCCAATATTCGCATAAACACTTGCATTTGTTAAGAAGTGATAGCGAACAGCAGCTTGTCCAACAGTATGATTGCCAAAGCGCTCATTGTCTTCTAAACGGACACCAAATTGCGTATCAAATTGTTCATTTTTAAATTGGTGTTGTAGGTAATAGCCCATGCTATCAACACTCTGATCACCTTTTAAAATTGTATTGGTTTGATAATTTGCATCCGTATATGTTGCACCAACTAAGATATTTTGATTTGGGGTGAATTTCCATTTTAGGCTTAAATCACCTTCATTATTTTCAGTGTCGTAGCGCGAGCCATAAGAAGGTACATTTTGCTTATCTTGCGCATTTGAATAACGTGCATTTACGATTAAATCAGGCAAAATATTGTAGGCAAGCTTTGCATTAATGACACGATTCTCAAATTGGCGTTGTGCTGTATTGGTAATATAGTTATTAGTGAAAATATTGGTTCCTTTATTTTCACTAATTGAAGCAGAAGCATCTATTGTATTTTCTTGATAAAAACCGACTTTGGCGTGATAGCCCTTTTGGTCATAACTGGCTTTTTCATTTTTAGCTTGGCTTTCTAGAATGCGTGTGCCATCACTTTCTAAGCGTTGACCACCGATTTGTGCATAAAAACCTTGATCGGTGACTAAATTGGCATTGGCGATCGTTTTATAAGTATTATTTTCCCCATAAATGCCAGTTAAATCGGCACCTGTTTTTTCAGGTCTTTTTGAAATTAATTGGACAACACCACCAATCGCATCACTACCATATTGTACAGATGCAGGTCCTTTTAAGATTTCAACTTGTTGAACATCAGTTGTATCTAAAAATGCAGGATAGAGTGGGGCAAGTTCATTTTGACTATTTAAACGAGCACCATCTTTAAGAACTAAAGTGTGAACTGATTTGGCACCGCGAAGTGAAATCTCAGAAATTTGTCCTAAGCCACCGCTTTGTTTTATATAAATCGATGGATCTCTTTGAATTACATCAGATATATTTAATAAGGGGTTTTGTTCAATGGTTTTTTCATCAATCACAGAAATACGTGCAGGAACATTTTCAATCTTTTCTTCAGAACGTGATGCAGTAACAACCAATGTTTCTAAAGAGGCATTCACAATATTCGTGTTGTCTTGTGCAGATACAGACGTAGAGAAACCCATCGCAATAGCGATTGCGCCCACTAAAGCTGTAGGCTGAAATAAATTTGGCATGCTGGCTCCATACATTCACCCCCCGTGAATGATTGAGTTAAATGGCGCAATAAGCAGGTCTCCGGACTTAAATATAAATATTGCGAACAATATTGGTATATCCATCTTCCCACACGAGTGCAGTGATGTAAGTGCAAACACTTATAAAGATATACGTTTCGTTTTACCGTTGCGGGGGCAGTGTTGGACTCTCACCAACTTCCCTAAAGCATAGTGCTTAGACTTATTGCATTTGGGCGAAGTATAAGGTTTGTATGCGAATTAAACAATCTATGTAAAGATTTTTCAGGATGAACTTTACGCAAGGCGAAAAAATTGCATTACAATGATTCGCCCTGTTATTTATAGATCAGCTATAAATAGGGTTGAGCCAGAGTCATAACCTATGCGAACCCGTGCCAAAATTTGTGGAATTACCCGTAGCCAAGATATTCAAGCTGTGGTCAATGCTGGGGCTGATGCGATTGGTTTTGTATTTTTCCCGCCTAGTCCACGTCATGTCAGTGCAGCTCAAGCTAAAGAATTGATTCGACATGTGCCTGCCTATGTGCAAACTGTTGGGCTTTTTGTGAATGCCACTGCGGATGACATTGCCGATGTGTTAAAACAAGTGGCGCTGGATATCATTCAGTTTCATGGTGATGAAACACCAGAAGACTGTCAGGCGATTGCGGCACAAGTGGAACGTCGTTGGTATAAAGCCATTCAAGTGAAACCTGAACTGGATGTGGTGGCAGAAGTTCAACGCTTTCAACAGGCAGGGGCAAGCGCAGTGCTCTTAGATGCATGGCATCCCGAATTGAAAGGGGGAACAGGACACAGTTTTGACTGGTCACAATTCCCTAAGCTCGATATTCCTTTAATTTTAGCTGGTGGTTTAACCCCAACTAATGTTGAAGACGCTATAAAGACGACTGGGGCTTATGCTGTAGATGTCAGCGGAGGCGTCGAATCCGCTAAAGGTATAAAAGACCAACAACTTATAGAAAACTTCATGCAAGGAGTCCATCGTGGATCAGCAAAGTAATGTGATTGACTATACCCAATACCCAGATGAACGTGGGCATTTCGGTATCCATGGCGGACGTTTTGTGTCAGAAACTCTAATGGCAGCATTAGAAGACTTAGAAAAGCTCTATTTCCGTATGAAAGATGATGAGCAGTTTCTGGCAGAATTCGACCGTGACCTCGCCTACTATGTAGGTCGTCCTAGTCCTTTATATTATGCTGAGCGATGGTCGAAAGAGTTGGGTGGTGCGCAAATTTACTTAAAACGTGAAGACCTCAATCATACAGGTTCACATAAAGTGAATAACACGATTGGTCAGGCTTTACTGGCAAAACTGTCGGGTAAAAAACGAATTATTGCTGAAACTGGCGCAGGTCAGCACGGTGTTGCAACGGCTACGATTGCAGCGCGTTTAGGGCTTGAATGTGTGGTATTCATGGGTGCTGAAGACGTGAAACGTCAAGCTATGAACGTGTACCGTATGCGTTTACTCGGTGCGACCGTTGTTCCTGTGGAAAGTGGCTCTAAAACATTGAAAGATGCCATGAACGAAGCTATGCGTGATTGGGTGACCAATGTTGATTCAACTTACTATGTGATTGGTACGGTTGCAGGCCCACACCCATATCCACAATTGGTTCGTGATTTCCAATCGATTATTGGTCGTGAAGCACGTAAACAAATTCAGGAGCAAGCGGGTCGCTTACCTGATGCTTTGGTGGCATGTGTGGGCGGTGGGTCAAATGCAATGGGCTTGTTCTATCCATTCTTAAATGACCCAGATGTTAAAATGTACGGTGTTGAAGCTGCGGGATATGGCATTGAAACAGGTAAGCATTCTGCACCATTGAATGCAGGTCATGTCGGTGTTTTACATGGTAACCGTACTTATTTGATGTCGGATGAACAAGGTCAAATCATTGAAACTCATTCAATTTCCGCGGGTTTAGATTATCCAGGTGTAGGCCCTGAACATAGCTTCTTAAAAGATATGCACCGCGTGGATTATGTGCCAATCAATGACAATGAAGCTTTACAAGGTTTCCGTGATTTGACTCATATTGAAGGGATTATTCCGGCATTGGAAAGTTCTCATGCGATGGCTTATGTCACTAAACTTGCGCCAACGATGTCTAAAGACCAAATTATTATTGCGACGGTTTCAGGCCGTGGTGATAAGGACTTAATGACTGTGGCACGTATTGATGGCGTGGAAATGGTTGATATGTAATTTTCCTCTGATGTGAAACCTCTCTCTGTGGAGAAGGTTATACAATATTAAAATCGTGCTGAATTACTTCAGCACGATTTTTTTTGAAATAGAAGTTTATCCAAAACATGAATAAGGAAAGGCGACATGGATGTCGCCTGTTGAGCAGCCTTACAGGGATGTAATGTCTGCTCAACAAGATGGTTTTGTTACTTTTGCCGAAACAAAAGTAAGATATTTCCTAGCAATAAAAGCTCTGGTCAAATCTATCGTACTGGTCATGTAATGTTATCTGCATTTTGACGGAGTCTTGCTGCTTACACCTCACATGTAAGGAGTTCATAATGTTACTTTGGATAAGCCCAAAGTAACCAAAGGCATTGTCATTCGCAAAACTCGTCCTATACTTTCATGTGATTAATATCGTTGCAAAAACATTTCTATCGAAGTGTGGTCTACCTCGAACAATTGCGAATGACTTTTCCGTGAATCTCATGTTAGCTGTAAAAATGTGTCAAAAAAAGGAAATAGAATGCCCAGCCTATTTATGGTCATGCTTGGTGGTCGCCATGCCCGCGCCAATACTGAAGTCCATGATGTTGTATTTGCAGTCGCTGACAGTTTAGAGGAGAGTTACCCGCAACTTAAAAATGCGTGGTTTGGTGAGCAAAAAGGCTTACATATTGATGCTTGGATGCAAGTGGAGGGTGTCGAAAGTGCAGGGAAAAAATACCAAATACAGTTTAGTGATGCTCAACCCCAAGCGGAGGATGAAAAACTGTGGCTCATAAATTTAGGTGGCTATGACACACGTGAATTTGGGGAGTTACATCGTTATGTACTCGTCGTTGCGCCGCATGCCGCAGAAGCCAAACAACTTGGTAAGCAATATTTTGATCAAAAGTGGCAAAAGCAACATACTGACCGTGTTTTAGACGTCGATGACTGTATTGCGATTGATTGTGTATATGGGCGTTATGTAGTTTTGGTTGAAGCTGAGTTCGATGCAAACACATGGGAAAATATATATCTCATGTTAAATTAAGTTTGAACTATTCCTAATTCTTTTAAGTGATGTATTCAAACGAAAGAGAGTAGGTTTAGCGAACAATTTGATGAAAAAACAAACTAATAGGACTTACGCATTGACGGATTCAAAAAAGTATTAAAATACTTTATAAAGTATCTGTGATCAGACGAATTAAAAATGCTTCTACAGCAACTTGTACTCTACCCATTTATATGGGCTTTCTCATGACAGAACCGAACTCTATTAGCT
>ERZ650312.1007-NODE-1007-length-15913-cov-5.874700_pt1 | contig 15913 bp, 12 predicted proteins | sample MGYA00376248_ERZ650312 | MGnify/ENA primary metagenome ERZ650312 (study PRJEB26733, sample SAMN07839316) | wastewater metagenome | biome: urban; feature: wastewater treatment plant; material: waste water | place: USA: North Carolina | collected 2016-07-28 ... | reverse complement strand
GTTGATAGGTCGGGTGTGGAAGCGCAGTAATGCGTTAAGCTAACCGATACTAATTGCCCGTGAGGCTTGATCCTATAACCTTGCAAGACAAGGCTGACTCGCGAAAACGCGCAATCACACAAGAACAAACCCTACAGCACTTCTTCCTCTTTGACGTTTGGCGCGCACCACGCGACGAACGGTACAAGTTACAGTCTGACGACCATAGCGTCTTGGAACCACCCCTTCCCATCCCGAACAGGACCGTGAAACGAGACCGCGCCGATGATAGTGCACACACGTGCGTGAAAGTAGGTCATCGTCAGACTCACCACAAAAACCCCCTGCCACACAAATGGCAGGGGGTTTCGCTTTTAAGCATCCAAAATAAAACACGTGGAAACGCTCTCGCAGCATGCGCCGAGTGGCTTCCGGGTGATCTGATTTGTAAGCCCCCGGCAAACTCATCTTCCCCCAGCCCCTTAGTCTTACTGTGTCACTAAAATAAGCGCATTATTCGTGTCTTCAGAACTTGGCATTGAACGCACAGCGAATGATGGAGACGCGTTTCGAAACCTACCTTGAGCACCTGTGTTCTGCCCTTGGACACGCGGACCGGCGCGAAGGACTTCGCGGGTACTGTCGTGGCCTGATGCTGCCACTGGCGCGCAAGAGTGTGGAGCCGCTGGCGGCGAGCATTGATCCGCATGCGGTCCAGGCACGACACCAGTCGCTGCATCACTTCGTCGCCAAATCGGATTGGTCGGATACCGTCGTCCTGGAGAAAATCAGCACCTGGGTTCTGCCGGCGATGCTGCGTTCCGGGGCCGAGCGCTACTGGATCATCGACGACACGGGTTTCCCCAAAAAGGGACAACACTCGGTGGGCGTGGCGCGTCAGTATTGCGGGCAGCTGGGCAAGCAGGACAACTGTCAGGTCGCGGTGAGCCTTTCGCTGGCGACGGAGGCGGCGAGCCTCCCGATTGCCTGGCGTCTTTACCTGCCTGAAGCCTGGGCGCAGGATGCCGAACGGCGTTTGCGGGCCGGGGTGCCGGAGACCGTCCAGTTCCAGACCAAACCGGAGATCGCGCTGGCGCAGGTCAAGGCGGCGCAAGCGGGGGGAACGCCGGGCGGCGTGGTGCTGGCCGATGCCGGCTACGGCAACGACACCGGATTTCGTGACGGGCTGACGGAGCTTGGCGCCCTTTACGCGGTCGGTGTGCAGGGAACGACAAGTGTGTGGGCGCCTGGCCAGCTGCCCTTGCCCCCTAAGCCTTGGAGCGGCGTAGGGCGCAAGCCCCGGTTGCTCCGCCGCGATGCCGATCACCAGCCGATCAGCGTGAAGACGCTGGCGATGGGCCTGCCTGCCATGGACTACCGCACCATCCACTGGCGGGCGGGTAGCAACAGCGATCTCTCGTCCCGCTTTGCTGCCGTTCGTGTTCGCGCGGCGCATCGGGATCACTGGCGCTCCGAGCTGCGTGACGAGGAATGGCTCCTGATCGAATGGCCTGAAGGGCAGAGCGAGCCGGAGAAATACGTCCTGTCCACGCTGCCTGCCGACACCTCACTCGAACGCCTGGTGGCGGTGACCAAGATGCGTTGGCGCATCGAGCGTGACTATCAGGATCTCAAGCAGGAATTTGGCTTGGCTCACTACGAAGGACGGGGCTGGCGCGGCTTCCACCATCATGCAACCTTGTGCATCGCCGCTTACGGGTTTCTGGTCGCCGAACGGCTGCGTCACAAGGACACCAAAAAAAACACCTTATTCGGCCCGAAACCTGCCTTACCCGAAGGTTACGTCCCGCGGGGCCGTTCAACGCGCCCAGCGGCATGTTCCCAATTCGATCTCGACGCTACGGTGGACCATCGCTCAGACACTGGCCAATAGCCTTCAGCGATGCCCCTGCTGCGCGAGGAAAAACCAGGGAATTGATCGAACTTTTTAGTGACACAGTAAGATTAGAAGGTATGCGCCCAAAGAACGACCAAATCTGCGCTTACTTTTCAGCCCCCCTTTCGCCCCTCTCTGCCTCCTCCCGCTCCTTTTTTTCAATTTTCTCCAGCTGCTCCCTTGACTTTCTATTCACCTCCTCCAATTTTCCTCTTTCATCGTCACTCAAATCAGCTCTTTTCAACGCAGCCTCAGAAGCTTTTACATTATTCTGAGCTGCTTGCTTAAGCATGCCAGGAACGACCTCTGTCACACCAAAAACCGCTACGTTCGCGACGCCCTTACCGACTAGCGCAAATATATTTTTCGCCGTTTCTGCCGCACCCAAACTATTCTTAAGATCACTCCAAGCGTCAGGCAAGCTGAAATATTTTCCCACCTAGACCTCCCCATTATAAAAAATATCCAAGACTATGAATTACTGACAACCTCACAAAACACCACGACTCAAAGCGCAGAGGGGACCAACAGGCAAAGCCCATGGTCCCCTGTTTCAGCGCTCGGTCAATTAATTACCAAAAGTCGCAGCTTGGCAGTTAGAACAATACCAATACCCGGGCCTTTGTTCGTGCATCGTCCAACTGCCACATTTAGGACATTTTTTCCCTTTTGCCATAAACAAACCCTTGAAGACATAGAGACTCATTTTCATACCCTCACTGTTTGACATGCCACACTTTGTTTTAACGATCTCTTTTCAAGATTTTTTCGCGCGTTTTTTAAAAACTCCCCCGTTTTTATTGTCTCTAGACGAATTTCTCTACAAGCTGAAGCCTCTGGGCTCCTGAAGCCCTCCGGTACAACTTTCGAGTGTTGTCTCAACCTGTTTTTACCTTGTCTCCGTCCCGCCCGCTTCATTAATTGCGAGAACGATTTAAGGACAAGAACCCCAGCCAGAGAAGCCAACTAGACTATTCATCTTAGATTAAACGCCACTTCCCTCTCCAATGCAAGCGGCACCCCATAGGCTGACCCCAGCCACCCAACTTGAGCACGACCTCCGCAGCCCACCCCCACCACATTTTATTTGCACAGCATCCCACCTCCTGTACCATCCTCCGGTCGCCATCGTCATCATCCGTGCACTCGAACGACATCCGGCGACCTTTCCCACATCATTCAGGAGCCTTCCCATGAAACAGAATCTCGTCTCTCTCGAATTCAGTGCGGCCCAGCTCGAGGCTGTGGATGCTGCGCTGGCGGTGCTGGAGGAGAACCTGGCCGAGCTGGTCACGTTGACCGCCGTGCAGCGGCGCAAGGCGCTGAAGATGGGGGACGGCTCCGAGGTGTTCTGCCGGCAGACCGAGCTGGTGTTGCGCCAGAATGCCGGCCTGGTGCCGCCGGACTTCGAGCTGGCCGAGCTGCAGCAGGACATCGCTACCCTCGATACGCTGCGGCCGCGCCTGCAGCGCCTGCGTTCCCTCACCGACCGCGCTGACGACACCGAGCTGGCCCTGGGCAGCGACATCCTGAGCGCGTCCCTCGACGGTTATGCGCTGACCAAGGTGATCGGCCAGGGCACCGGCCTGGACACCCTCAAGGCGGCGATGAAGACCCGCCTCGCCCGCAAGTCACGCAAACCCGCCGATCCCGCCGCCTGAGCGTCCGCCCACGGCCCGCCCCGCAAGGGGGCCGGGCGGTTCACGTGGGCGGGCTTGCCCGGCCGGGCAAGCCGCCAGCGACAACAAGCTTTGCCACCAAGCCCACGCCTTTACCGGGTACAGGGCGAGTCCAGACGCCGCAACACCATACCCCCCGGGCGGGAGGCCATTCCCGCCCGGACTGTCGGGTTACGCTGCGCTAACCCGACCTACCTTCCGAGCGGCACCTCCGCCAGTCGCCGCCGTCCTCAGCCCCTGGCCGGAAGCCCGCCCGACCCGCAGCGCGGCCGACGCACCTCGCCGTGTCACCCGGCCGTCGCCCTCGGAGGCTCAGCCGACCACCCCATACACCCAACCGGCTCTACCGGAAGTGCAGCCGATGCCCCCCTTTGCCCGGCCGCCCCTGCCGGCGATCCTGTGGAGCGGCATCGGCGGGGTATGCCCCATGCCGCGAAGCCCTCGCGAGCACAAAAATGATGCTCCAGCCTATCCCTGCGACAGGGCGGGCCTATATCTCGTATAGGACGGCCCTATCCAACGGACAGGCCCCGCCTGTCTCACTGATAGGGCTCCACTGTCCCGCGGATAGGCCAGCCCTGTCTCTCCGATAGAGCCGTCCTGTCCAACCGATAGGCCCCTCCTGTCCACCGGATAGGCAGCCCCTGTCCGCGAGCTGCTCGCGAGCACTTCGCCGATAGGAGACCCCACTCCGCCCAGCCCGGCGGAGCACTTCCGGGCATGGCGCGACACGCCCGGCGATGGCCGCGAGCCCCGCAAAGACCGGCGCGAACATCCCCGCCGGCGTCAGGACACGCATCGGGACCGCCACGACGCCCCCAGCGCCCGCCTCGCCTGCCGCCACCGGGATCGAGCGGGGTGGTGTAGACCACCGCCGGGCCGGCCCTGCATGCGCCAGCGCCGACAAACAGGAATCCCTCCGCGAAGCTTCAGCCTGTCCCCGCCCGTGCCGAAACGTGCAGAATGACGCACGTAGAAGAAGGAGCCCCCCATGACCACCCTGCGCATCTGCACCTACAACATCCACAAGGGCTTCTCCCAGTTCAACCGGCGGCTCGCCATCCACGACCTGCGCGACCGGCTGCGCCTGCTGGGGGCCGACGTGGTGTTCCTGCAGGAGGTCCAGGGCATGCACCTGCGCCATGCCCAGCGCCACGCCGACTGGCCGGGCCAGCCCCAGCACGAGTTCCTGGCCCGCGACGTGTGGCAGCAGACCGCCTACGGCGGCAACGCGATCTACGACCACGGCCACCACGGCAACGCGATCCTGTCGCGCCACGCCATCCTGTCCCAGGCCAACCAGGACGTCTCCGACCACCGCTTCGAGAGCCGCGGCCTGCTGCACTGCGAAGTCCGCATCCCCGGCATCGAGCGCGCGGTGCATTGCGTATGCGTGCACCTGGGGCTCACCGCCGGCAGCCGGCGTCGCCAGATGGCGGCCATCGTGGCCCGCCTCGACCAGCTCGCCCCCGACGGCGCGCCGCTGATCATCGCCGGCGACTTCAACGACTGGCGCAACCACGCCGACGAGCACCTCCTCGGGCCGCTGGGCCTCAGCGAGGTGTTCACCACCCTGCGCGGGCGGCCGGCGCGCAGCTTCCCGAGCACCCTGCCGGTGCTGCGCCTCGACCGCATCTACGTGCGCGGCTTTGCGATCGACAAGGCCGAGGTGCACTACGGCCCGCCGTGGAGCCGCATCTCCGACCACGCGGCCCTCACCGCCCTGCTGCGCAGCGCCTGAGCCGATGGAGATCACCTGGCTGCGCGGCAACGCCCTGCGCCTGCTCGAGAACGGCACCGAGTTCTTCCCGGCCCTCGAGACGGCGATCGACGGCGCCACCACCGAGATCTTCGTCGAGACCTACATCTTCGCCAACGACGAGGCCGGCCACCGGATCGCCGCCGCCCTGCGCCGCGCCGCCGCCCGCGGCGTCCACGTGCGCCTGCTGGTGGACGGCTTCGGCGGCCGCGACTTCGTCGAACACCTGCTCGATCCCCTCGTGGCGGCCCGGGTCCATGTGCAGATCTACCGCCGCGAGGTGGCCCGCCTGTCGCTGCGCCGCCACCGGCTGCGCCGGCTGCACCGCAAGATCGCGCTGGTCGACGGGCGGATCGCCTTCGTCGGCGGCATCAACATCCACAGCGACCTCGACGAGCCGAGCTTCGCCGGCCCACGCCTCGACTATTCGGTGCGCATCGAAGGGCCGCTGCTGGCACCCATCCACCGCACCGTGACCCACGTCTGGCAGCTGGTCGCCTGGGCCTCCTTCCGGCGCCGCCGGCCGCTGGTCTTCGCGCCGCTGCCGCCACCGGGCGCGCCCGGCGGCATCGAGGCCGGCTTCCTGATCCGCGACAACCTGCGCCACCGCCGCGACATCGAGGACGCCTACCTCGCCGCCATCGCCGGGGCGCGCAGCGAGATCCTGCTGGCCAACGCCTACTTCCTGCCCGGGCGCCGCTTCCGCCAGGCCCTGCTGGAAGCCAGCCGGCGGGGCGTCCGGGTCACCCTGCTCACGCAAGGCTGGACCGACCACCCCCTGCAGCAATACGCCACCCGCGCCCTCTACGGCCAGTTTCTCGCCGGCGGCGTGCGGATCTTCGAATACCACCGCAGCCACCTGCACGCCAAGGTGGCCGTCGTCGATGAGCGCTGGGCCACCGTCGGCTCGTCCAACATCGACCCGTTCAGCCTGCTGCTGGCCCGGGAGGCCAACGTCTTCGTCCGCAACCCGGGCTTTGCGGCCCACCTCAAATGGCGTCTCGAGCGGGCCATCACCGCCGGCGCCCGCGAGATCTCCCCCGACGCCTGGCAACGCGGCCCCCGCCTGCAGCGCATCCTCAACTGGGGCGCGTATGGGCTGGTGCGCCTGATGATAGGTATCGCCGGCTACGGCAACCGGCACTGAAAGCGTGGAAAGTAGGAAACGGGGGATGGGAAATGGGAAAATCCCCTGACTTCCCACTTCTCACTTCCCACTTCCCACTCACCACCATGTACCCCGCTCCCGACTTCGAAGCCAAGATCTGCCCGCCCGAGGCCCTGCGCCAGCGCATCGCCGCCCTGCCGCGCCCGCTGGTGTTCACCAACGGCTGTTTCGACATCCTGCACCGGGGCCACGTCACCTACCTCGGCCAGGCCCGCGCCCTCGGCGCCGCGCTGGTGGTGGCCCTCAACAGCGACGCCTCGGTGCGCCGCCAGGGCAAGGGCGACGACCGCCCGATCAACACCCTCGCCGACCGCCTGGCGGTGATGGCCGCCCTCGGCTGCGTCGACCTCGTCACCTGGTTCGACGAGGACACCCCCATCGCCCGCATCCTCGAATGCACGCCCGACGTGCTGGTCAAGGGCGGCGACTGGCCGGTGGAGCGCATCGTCGGCGCGCCCGAGACCCTCGCCCGCGGCGGCGCGGTGCATTCGATCCCCTTCGAGCACCAGCGCTCGACGACGGCGCTGCTCGACAAGATCCGCCGGCTCTGAAGGCCCTCCAAACCCAATATGGTGTTATTTTGTTATTCAGTTTTTGACTAAAGGCAGCGGTTTTTTAGCAATAAAATATATTTGAGCCGCCCGATAACAGAGGAGACCCCATGCGCATCGCCAACAACGTAGCCGAACTCGTCGGCAACACCCCCCTCGTCAAGCTCAACCGCCTGGCCCCGGCCAACGGCGCCACCGTTGCCCTCAAGCTGGAGTTCTTCAACCCGGCCCACAGCGTCAAGGACCGCATCGCGGTGGCCATGCTCGACGCCGCCGAGGCCGCCGGCAAGATCACGCCCGACACCGTCGTGCTCGAGCCCACCTCCGGCAACACCGGCATCGGCCTGGCGATGGTGTGCGCCGCCCGCGGCTACAAGTGCGCCTTCGTGATGCCCGAAACCATGAGCCGCGAACGCAAGCTGCTGCTCAAGGCCTACGGCGCCGACCTCATCCTCACCCCCGGCCCCGAGGGCATGCCCGGCGCGGTCAGGAAGGCCGAGGAGCTCGCCGCTGCCGACGCCCGCTACTTCATCCCGCAGCAGTTCGAGAACCCCGCCAACCCGGCCATCCACCGGGCCACCACCGCCGAGGAGATCTGGGCCGACACCGACGGCCAGGTGGATATCTTCGTGGCCGGCGTGGGCACCGGCGGCACCGTCACCGGCGTCGGCGAGGCCCTCAAGGCGAAGAAGCCGGGCGTCAAGGTGATCGCCGTCGAGCCCGCCGCGAGCCCCGTGCTGTCCGGCGGCAACCGCGGCCCCCACCCGATCCAGGGCATCGGCGCGGGCTTCGTGCCGGGCGTCCTCAACACGGGTGTTTACGACGAGATCGTCCAGGTGCCCAACGACGCGGCCCTCGACACCGCCCGCCGCCTGGCCCGTGAGGAAGGCCTGCTGGTCGGGATCTCCTCCGGCGCGGCCGTGTGGTCGGCCCTGCAGGTGGCCGAGCGCCCCGAGAACGCCGGCAAGCTGATCGTCGTGATCATCCCGTCCTTCGGCGAGCGCTACCTGTCCACGGCGCTGTTCCAGCACCTGGAAGTCTGATTTGAGCGCCTTCGACTTCGGCACCGGCCCCGAGCGCGCCGGCAGCGACAGCATCAAGTGGCGCCGCTACGCCGGCCGCGACGTGATCCCGATGTGGGTGGCCGACATGGATTTCGCCGCCCCGCCGCCGGTGCTCGAAGCCCTGCAGGCGCGCGTCGCCCACGGGGTGTTCGGCTACGCCGACCCCTGGCCGTCCCTCGTCGAGTCGGTGCAGGCCGGCATCGCCCGCGACCACGGCTGGCACATCGAGCCCGACTGGCTGGTGTGGCTGCCGGGGGTCGTCACCGGCTTCAACGTGGCGGTGCGGGCGGTCGGCCAGCCCGGCGACGGCGTGTTCACCGCCACCCCGGTGTATCCCCCCTTCCTGCACGCGCCGGCCAACTTCGGGCAACGCCTGGTCACCGCCCCGCTGGTCCACGACGGCCGGCGCTGGGGCTGGGACTGGCCCGCCACCGAGGCCGCCCTCGCCGACGGCGTGCGGCTCTTCATGCTGTGCAACCCGCACAACCCGGTCGGGAGGGTCTTCGACCGCGACGAGCTCGGCCGCATCGCGGCGCTCGCCGAGCGCCACGACCTCGTCATCTGCTCCGACGAGATCCACTGCGGACTGGTCCTCGACCCGGCCACGCCCCACACGCCCATCGCCGCCCTGGGCGACGCCGTCGCCCGCCGCACCATCACACTGATGGCGCCCTCCAAAACCTGGAACATCCCGGCCCTCTACTGCGCCTTCGCGATCATCCCCGACGCCGCGCTGCGGGCCCGCTACAAACGGGCGATGGCCGGCATCGTGCCCCACGTCAACGTGCTCGGCCTCGTCGCCACCGAGGTCGCCTACCGGGACTGCGACCCCTGGCGGCAGGCGCTGCTCGACACCCTGCGCGGCAACGCGGCCCGCGTCGCCCGCGTGATCAACGGCCTGCCGGGCCTCGTCACCACGCCGGTCGAGGCCACCTACCTGGCCTGGATCGACTGCCGCGGCCTCCTCGCCGCCCGGGGCATCACCAACGCCGCGGCGTTCTTCGAAGCCGCCGGCGTCGGTCTCTCCGACGGCAAGGACTTCGGCCTGCCGGGCTTCGTGCGGCTCAACTTCGGCTGCCCGCCGCAGCGCCTCGAAGCAGCCCTCGAACGAATCCGCCACGCGGTCATGGCAACTGGCTAAACTCCGGGGCCTCCGGAGTCTTACGCCAGCGCCATGCCCCAGTACCATCATCTCGCGCGCCTCCCCGGCTGCCTGCTGCTGCGCCGCAGCCTGAGCCTGTGTGCTGCGCTGCTGGCCGCCTGCGGCGGCGGGAGCGCCTCGTCCGACACCCCGCCCCTCGACGCCAGCGTCGCCTTTACGGCGACCGACCTGGACTTTCCCAACCCGGAACGGGGCATGACCCGCAGCCTGGGCCCCCTCGCCAGCGTCTCCGACAACCAGCTGACAGCCCTCTCGGCCGACGGCGTGCGCCTCGCCTACGCCCCCCTGCGCCTCGACCCCTGGCGCGACGCCAGCCTGCCCGACAACCTGCTGACCCAGCTCGACGACGCCTTCGTGCGGGTGCGTCAGGCCGGCCTCAAGCTGGTGCTGCGGGTCAGCTACAACGACCCCGCCGTACCGGGCGGCGACCTCCGGGACGCCAGCCTCGCCCGCATCCGCGAGCACATCGCCCGCCTCGCCCCCACCCTCGCCAGCAATGCCGACGTGATCGCCTACTGGCAGGCCGGCTTCATCGGCGCCTGGGGCGAATGGCACGACTCCACCAACGGCCTGGACGCCCCCGACGCCCGCCTCGCCGTGCGGGACGCGCTGATCGCCGCGCTGCCGCCCGGGCGCAGCCTGCAGTTCCGCCAGCCCGCCGACCTGCAGCGCTGGTACCCCACCCCGGCAGACGCCTCGACCACCGGCGCCCAGGCCCGGATCGGCCTTCACAACGACTGCTTCCTGGCCGACGACACGGATGTGGGCACCTACCCGGACGGCGAGCCCCAGCGCAGCTACATCCGCCAGCTGAGCGCGATCACCCCCTTCGGCGGCGAGACCTGCGCGCCGCCCGACCCGGCCCGGGCCCGCAACAGTTGCGCCGACATCCTGCGCGAGGGGGCCGAATACCACGTGAGCTACCTCGGCGAGGACTACTACACCCCCACCTTCCACGACACCTGGGCGGCCCAGGGCTGCCTTGGCACCGTGCGCACCCGGCTGGGCTACCGCTTCGAACTGACCCGCCTGGCCCACACCGCGAGCGCCGCCCCCGGCGAGACCATCGGGCTGCGCCTGGAGCTGGTCAATCGGGGCTGGGCCCGGCTCCACAACGCCCGCCCCGTCCAGCTGCTGCTCCGCCACGAAGAAAGCGGGCAAATCGTCCGGATTCCGCTGGCGGGCGTGGATCCCCGCCAATGGACACCCGGCCAGGCCATCCTGATCAAGCTGCGGGTCACCCTGCCGGCCGGGCTGGCCAGCGGCCGCCACGCCCTGCTGCTGGCCCTCCCCGACGAAGACCCGCGCCTGGCCGACGACCCCCGCTACGCCATCCGCCCCGCCAACGCCGACCAGGGCGGCCAGGGCTGGGACGCCGCGCTCGGCGCCTTCGCCCTGGGGAGCCGGATCACCCTGCGCTGAAGCCCGCCTGATTCTCTGATCCAGCGCAAGATTTCCCCCTGCCCCGGGGGCATAATGGACGCATCCCCAGCTTCCGCCGGAGGTCGTCGTGAGTGTGCTCCCGTCGTCGGTCGTCGCCTCCCTGGACGACATCCTGCTGCGTCACCGCCACCAGGCCACCGAGCTGCTGCAGATCCTCATCCAGGCCCAGCAGATCGAAGGCTGGCTGCCCGCCGCCACCCTCACCCACATCGCCGCGGCCCTCGGCCTGCCGCGGGCGCGGGTCGAAGGCGTCGCCGGCTTCTACAGCTTCCTGTACACGCAGCCGGTCGGCCGCTACCGGGTGCTGTTCTCCGACAACATCACCGACCGCATGCTCGGCAACGCCGAGCTGCTCGACGCCCTGTGCCGCAAGCTGTGGATCGAGCCGGGCCATGTGTCCGAGGACGGCCTGGTCAGCGTCACCACCACTTCATGCACTGGCCTGTGCGACCAGGGCCCGGCGATGCTCGTCAATGGCCGCGCCATCGGCCAGCTCAGCCACCGGCGCATCAACGAGATCGCCGAGCTGATCCGCCAGCAGCGCGCCCTCGACCTGTGGCCCGCCGAATACTTCCAGATCGACGACAACATCCGCCGCCGCGACGCCCTGCTCAACCTCGACATGCCCCCCGGCGCCGCGCTGCAGGCCGCCGTGGCCCGCGGCCGCGACGGCTGGCTGGCCGAGATGCAGGCCTCCAACCTGCGCGGCCGGGGCGGCGCCGGCTTCGCCACCGCAGTCAAGTGGGCCAGCGCGAAAGCGGCCCCGGGCGAAGCCAAGGTCATCGTCTGCAACGCCGACGAGGGCGAGCCGGGCACCTTCAAAGACCGCGTGCTCCTCAACAGCTTCGCCGACCTCGTCTTCGAGGGCATGAGCCTCGCCGCCTGGGCCGTGGGCGCCGCCCAGGGCTTCCTGTACCTGCGGGGTGAATACCGCTACCTGCTGCCGCAGCTCGAAGCCGTGCTCGCCCGCCGCCGCGCCGCTGGCCTGCTCGGCCAGTCCATCCTCGGCCAGGCGGGCTTCGACTTCGACATCGCCATCCACCTGGGCGCCGGCGCCTACGTGTGCGGCGAAGAATCCGCCCTCATCGAATCCCTCGAGGGCAAGCGCGGCACCCCGCGCATCCGCCCGCCCTTCCCGGTCACCAGGGGCTACCTGCAGCGGCCGACGGTAGTAAACAACGTCGAGACCCTGGCCAAGACCTGCCTGATCGCCCTCGGTGGCGGCGAGGCCTTCGCCGCCACCGGCACCGCCCAGTCGGCCGGCACCAAGCTGCTCTCCATCTCCGGCGACTGTGCCTTCCCCGGCATCTACGAATACCCCTTCGGCGTGCCGATCTCGCGCATCCTCGAAGACTGCGGCGCCAGCGACACCCAGGCCGTGCAGGTGGGCGGCGCGGCGGGCATCTGCCTGGCGGGCTACGAATTCCACCGCCGCATCGCCTACGAGGATGTCCCCACCGCCGGCGCCTTCATGATCTTCGACGGCACCCGCGACCTCTTCGAGGTGGCCCGCGCCTTCGTGCATTTCTTCGCCCACGAGAGCTGCGGCTTCTGCACCCCGTGCCGGGTCGGCACCGCGCTGCTCAAGGGCTTCATGGACAAGCTCGCCGACGGCCACGGCGCCCAGGCCGACCTGGCCGACATCGACTGGCTCGACCGCCTGCTCAAGAACGCCAGCCACTGCGGCCTCGGCAGCGCCGCGCCGAACCCGGTGATCGACACCCTTCAAAAATTCCGCCCCGCCTACGAGCGGCGCCTGGTGTCGCTGGACTTCGAGCCCGCCTTCGACCTCGACGCGGCCCTGGCCGAAGCCCGCCAGCTCACCGGCCGCGACGACCGCGGCGCCCACCTCCAGACCCACGAGGAGGAAGAGAAATGAGCCCGCGGGGCTGCCCCCGGGGGCCAGGGCTTCCGCCCGGCGGAACAGGTAGTTGCGCGAAAGGTGCCCGATCATGACCAAGCAGTTTCTCCTCGACGGCCAGCCCGTCCCCTTCGACGACGGCCAGACCATCCTCGAGGCCGCCCGCCAGGCCGGCCACTACATCCCCAGCCTGTGCTGGCACAAGGATTTCCCGCCCCACGGCAGCTGCAAGCTGTGCGTCGTGAAGGCCGCTGGACGCCACGTCTCGGCCTGCGCGACCCCCGCCAGGGAGGGCTGGGAGGTCGAGAGCAACACCCCCGAGATCAACGGCGAGCGCCGCGGCCTGCTGCAGATGCTGTTCGTCGAGGGCAACCACTTCTGCCCCTCCTGCGAAAAGAGCGGCAACTGCGAGCTGCAGGCCCTGGCCTACGAATACGAAGTGCTCACCCCGCGCTTCCGCCACTTCTTCCCCGACCGCCCGGTGGACGCCAGCCACCCCGATGTGCTCCTCGACTTCAACCGCTGCATCTTCTGCGAGCTGTGCGTGCGCGCCAGCCGCGAGATCGACGGCAAGTCGGTGTTCGCCCTCACCGGCCGCGGCATCGGCAAGCACCTGGTGGTCAATGCCGAATCCGGCCGGCTCGGCGACACCGATTTCTCCGCCACCGACGCCGCCGCCCGCATCTGCCCGGTGGGGGTGATCCTGCCCAAGGGCCAGGGCTTCGCGGTGCCGATCGGCGAGCGCACCTTCGACGTCGCGACGATCCGCAGCAAGACCCTCAAGGAGTCGTCATGAACAGCCCCGCGCCCCGCAAGCTGCGCGTCGCCACCGCCTCCCTGGCCGGCTGCTTCGGCTGCCACATGTCCTTCCTCGACATCGACGAGCACCTCTTCGAGCTGGTCGAGCTCATCGAGTTCGACCGCTCGCCCCTCACCGACATCAAGGACGTCGGCCCCTGCGACATCGGCCTCATCGAAGGCGGCGTGTGCAACGCCGAGAACGTGCATGTGCTGCGCGAGTTCCGGCGCAACTGCAAGACGCTCATCGCGCTGGGCGCCTGCGCCGTCAATGGCGGCCTGCCGGCCCAGCGCAACCACATCCCGCTGGCCGAATGCCTGCGCGAGGTCTATCAGTTCCGCGATGGCGTCGCCAACGGCCAGATCCCCAACGACCCCGAGCTCCCGCTGCCCCTCGACAAGGTGCGGCCGATCCACGAGGTGGTGCGGGTGGATTACTTCATCCCCGGCTGCCCGCCCTCCGGGCCGGCGATCTGGAAATTCCTCACCGACCTGCTGGCCGGGCGCACGCCCCGGCTGTCGGGCAGCCTGCTGCACTATGATTGAGGCGGGGAAGAGCAAGGTGACCGGACCGCAGAGGCCCCGCTGAAACACACTGCGCCCGCGCCCCTCGGCGCAAGCGGTTTGGAACAAGCCCCCTCAGTCCTCACTCACTCCCCTGCGCCAAAGGAGCCCCCATGAGCTTCGAACTGGAAACCGCCGCCAACCGCGAAAACCTGCGCCGGGTCGCCATCGACCCCGTCTCCCGCGTCGAGGGACACGGCAAGGTCACGCTGCTCCTCGACGAGGCCGGCCACGTGCGCGAGGCCCGGCTGCACATCGTCGAATTCCGCGGCTTCGAAAAATTCATCCAGGGCCGCCCCTACTGGGAAGTGCCGGTGATGGTGCAGCGCCTGTGCGGCATCTGCCCGGTGAGCCACCACCTGGCCGCCGCCAAGGCCCTCGACCCGGTGGTCGGCGCCCTGACCATCACCGCCACCGCCGAGAAGATCCGCCGCCTGATGCACTACGGCCAGATCCTGCAATCCCACGCCCTGCACTTCTTCCACCTGTCGTCGCCGGACCTGTTGTTCGGGTTTGAATCGCCGGTGCAGCAGCGCAACATCGTCGGCGTCGCCGGGGCCTACCCCGAGGTTGCCCGGCAGGGCGTGCTGCTGCGCAAGTTCGGCCAGGAGGTCATCCGCATCACCGCCGGCAAGCGGGTGCATGGCACCGGGGCGATCCCCGGCGGCGTCAACAAGTCCCTCACCGCCGCCGAGCGCGACGAGCTACTGCGGGACGCCGACCAGATGGTGCTCTGGAGCCGCGACGCGGTGCACCTCGCCCGCCGCCTCCACGAGACCAACGGCTCGCTGTACGACGAGTTCGGGCTATTCCGCAGCCACCTCTTCAGCATCGTGCGGGCCGATGGCGCCCTCGACCTCTACGACGGCAGCCTGCGCCTGCGCGACGCCCGTGGCCAGATCGTCCTCGACCACCTGCCCTGCGCCGACTACGCCACGCACATCACCGAAGAGGTGAAGCCCTGGAGCTACATGAAGTTCCCCTTCATCACCGAACTCGGCGCCGCCAGGGGCTGGTACAAGGTGGGCCCGCTGGCGCGGGTGCAGAACTGCGACTTCATCCCCAGCCCGCTTGCCGAGCTCGAGCGCCAGGCCTTCGTCGCCCACGGCGAGGGCGAGCCGGTCCACGCCCCGCTGGCCTACCACTGGGCGCGGATGATCGAGATGCTCCACGCCGCCGAGGTCATCCGCGATCTGCTCGACGATCCGGACATCCTCGCCGGCGAGACGATGACCGATGGCCCCCGCCAGCGCGAAGGCGTCGGCATCATCGAGGCGCCGCGCGGTACCCTCATCCACCATTACTGCACCGACGGCAAGGGCATCGATACTGGTAGCAATCGCCAGAGCGGTTAAAAGCCTTAACCCTAGCCCGATCTCTTTTTTTTCTTCGTCCCCGTTTAGCCCTTCATATATCATCTTGCCGCCCAAAACGGCTAGTATCGCAAACGATATATAGTGATCATAAGCCTCTATAGCTCCGGCAAAGGCAAGAGCCACGGCAAACCCGACGAGGGGCATAATTCCTTGAAACAAACCAAACATTGCCGACGGTTTTAATATGGCGGCACGTCCTATATTTTTATGCCTAGCCCCTATCGCCATCGACACCGCAGCGGCATCCATGGCAAGCCCTATTGCAATCAAAAAAATCTCAAATCCCATGGTGCCTACTTTTTACGCCGATTTTACCCAAAAACGGTAAACTAAAAACAAAAAACGGAGCTTTTATGAAAAATATAGCGGTTTTTAGTTTGTTTACGGCCTCACTGTTTGCGGGTGCTCTGCCTGATCTGAGAGAAAATAACGGGCTTAGTTTTAAAGCGATAGAAGGTTATGAAAAGTGGCAAGTAGCCGCTACCCATTGGCGAAAAGACAAAAACGAAAACCACATCGATCAACCTGTAAAATATAACGACCACGCAATGGATGCCCTGCGATATGCAATCCATTCTCATAAAAAACCTAATCCAAATGAAAAATGTGAAA
>ERZ650312.1006-NODE-1006-length-15915-cov-4.144515_pt1 | contig 15915 bp, 13 predicted proteins | sample MGYA00376248_ERZ650312 | MGnify/ENA primary metagenome ERZ650312 (study PRJEB26733, sample SAMN07839316) | wastewater metagenome | biome: urban; feature: wastewater treatment plant; material: waste water | place: USA: North Carolina | collected 2016-07-28 ... | reverse complement strand
AGATCTACACAGGCGAAGACACTCTTTCCCTACACGACGCTCTTCCGATCTAGCCGCAAGCGACCGCGCAATAACGCCGGAGGAATCCCCCATGCCTGACAAACTCAAAATCCTGCCGCAAGAACTGCGCGAAAACGCCGACCCGGAGGAAGCCATCCGCCCCATGCCCTGGCTGGCGGCGGTGGTTGCCATCGGGATGGTGATTTTTGGCATCGTTTACCTGCTCATGAACCCCGCCATTGAACGCACCGACCTGGGCGACATGCGCACCGTGGCCGATCTGCGCCCCACCGCCCAGGCCGCCGCCCCCGGCGCAGCGGTGGATGGAGGGGCGATTTTTGCCGCCAACTGCGCCGCCTGCCACCAGGCCAATGGCCAGGGCCTGCCCGGCGTGTTCCCGCCGCTGGCGGGCTCGGAATGGGTGGTGGGCGATCCCAAAGTGCTGGCCAACATCCTGCTGCACGGCGTGAGCGGCAAGATCGAGGTCGCGGGCCAAAGCTTTGACGGCATGATGCCCGCCTTCGCGCAACTGTCCGATGCCGAAATTGCTGGGGTGCTGACCCACATCCGCAGCACCTGGGGCAACCAGGCCGAAGCCATCAGCGCCGACTTTATTGCTTCAGAAAGAGAAGCTGGCAGCGCACGCACCACGCCATTTGAAGGCGGTGAAGCCCTCAAAGCCTTGATTAAATAGCGCTAGCAGCTCGCAAAACAGGAGACACCGCCATGCTGCGCACCGTGCTGTTGAGTCTGGCCCTGCTGGGCGGGGGCTTTAGCGCTGCCGCCTGGCTGACGCACGACTTCCAGGTCTGGACGGACGAAGGCGCGCGCCGCCTGGAAGTGGCGCTGCGCCCCGTGCCCGTGCCGGCGGTCACCGTCGATGGCACGGGCATTGCGCCCAGCGCCCTGCCCCAGCTGCTGACCACGCCGGGCCACGTCACCATTGCCGATTTTTTCTACACCCGCTGCAAAACCGTCTGCCTGACCCTGGGCAGCAGCTTTGCCCAGCTGCAAGCCGCCCTGGCCCAGGACAACCCCGGCGTGCAACTGCTCTCGATCAGCTTTGACGGCGGCCACGATACCCCCAACATCCTGCGCCACTACGCCCGCCCCCTGGGGGCCGACCCCGCCATCTGGCGCTTTGCGCGGGTGGCCGACCCCACCGAACAAGCCGCCTTGCTGCGCCAGCTGGGCGTGGTCGTCATCCCCGATGGTTTTGGCGATTACGAGCACAACGCCGCCCTGCTGGTGTTCGATGCCCAGGGCCGCATGGTGCGCGTGTTTGACCTGGCCGAGCAAGACTTGGCGCTGAACTACGCCCGCCATCTGGCCCGCCAAGCCCAGCACCCCAGTGCCCAGGGGGCGGTATGAGCCAGGCCCCCAAATTAACTTATTTTGATAGCTGTTTGCGCTTTAAAGATAAGCGTTTTCATGCTTTTTTGCTAAAAAATAGCATCCTGCTCCAGGGGATGGCTGGCGCGGCGGCGCTGGCCGTTGCCGTGCTGGCCCGCCAGTGGCTGGAGGGCAGCATGTGGCGGCACATGGTGCTGCAGTTTCCCTTGCTGCTGCTGGCCGGGGCCGCCTGGGCCGGGGCATTGCCCCCGGCTTGGCAAGGGCGCAGCATCAACCAGTACGGCATCACCGGCTGGGTGGCGGCCAGCAGCATCTTGGCCGTGCTGATGATTCCGCGCGTGCTTGATCTGGCCCTGCTGCGCCCCGAGGTAGAGGTCGCCAAATGCACCGCCCTGGTGCTGGCCGGTCTGGCCCTGCGCCTGTCGTGGCAACCGGCGGGGCGGGTGCTGCAGTTTTTCTTTTTAGGCAACCTGCTGGCCATGACGGCCATTGTTGGCCTGCTCTACATCGACAGCCCCTTGCGCCTGTGCAACGCCTATTTGCAGGACGACCAAATCCGCCTGGGCCAGTGGCTGGTGGGCATCAGCAGCGCCTTGGGCCTGGCATGGCTGGGCACCGTCACCCACGAGGTGATGCAGCGCGAGCAGCAGCAACCGCCCGCCCGCTGATCGACCACCCCAACCACACGCCCCCCGGCACCATACAAAAACGCCCCAGGGCGCAAACCGCCCATGTAGGGGCAGACCTATGTGTCTGCCCTGGCACCCCAACATCCCCGCCCGGCACCATGAACGATGGGCAGGGGGGAAATAGGGAAAAAGGACGAACACACAGGTTCGCCCCTACGGGATGATGGAAAAACGCCCCAGGGCGCAAACCCTGGGGCGTTGTCGCAGCCAGCAATGGCGTTTTAGGCTTTGCCGATGGCGGCAAATTCTTTTTCCACAGCAGCGTGCGCGGCCAGCATGGTGGGCGAGGGTTGGCCCAGGCGGCTGACGACAAACACCGTCAGGCCGCACAGGATGAAGCCGGGCACGATTTCGTACAGGCCCAGCCAGCCAAACTGCTTCCACACCAGCACGGTGACCGCCCCGACGATGATGCCGGCCAGCGCACCGTTGCGCGTCATGCCCTGCCAGAACACCGACAAGATGATGACCGGGCCAAACGCCGCGCCAAAGCCGGCCCAGGCGTAGCTGACCATGCCCAGCACCTTGGCGTTGGGGTCGCTGGCCAGGCCGATGGCGATCAGCGCCACCAGCAGCACCATGATGCGGCCCACCCAGACCAGCTCTTGCTGGCTGGCGTTTTTGCGCAAAAAGGTGCGGTAGATGTCTTCGGTCAAGGCGCTGGAGCACACCAGCAGCTGGCACGACAAGGTGCTCATCACCGCCGCCAAAATGGCCGCCAGCAAGGCCCCGGCAATCCAGGGGTTGAACAGCTGCTTGGCCAGCTCCATGAACACGGTTTCCGCGTTGGCATTGACGGCAGCGGCCCCGGCTGCATGGGTGGCAAAGTAGGGGATGCCGATAAAGCCCACGGCCACGGCACCGCCCAGGCACAAAATCATCCAGGTCATGCTGATGCGGCGGGCCTTGGGGATGGTTTGCACCGACGCGGCGGCCATAAAGCGCACCAGAATGTGCGGCTGGCCAAAGTAGCCCAGCCCCCAGGCCATCAACGAGACGATGCCGACAAAGCTTGCGCCCCGGAACAAGTCAAACTGCTCGGCCGTGATGACGGTGTGCAGGTCCAGCCCCTGCTGCAAATCACCGGACAAGGCCAGCCAGGCCATGACCGGGGCCAGCAGCAAGGCGGTGATCATCAGCGAGGCTTGGATGGTGTCCGTCCAGCTCACGGCCAAAAAGCCGCCAATCAGCACGTAGGCAATCGTGCAGGCCGCGCCCACCCACAGCGCCACGTTGTAGGGCATGCCAAACATGTTTTCAAACAAACGGGCACCAGCGACCACGCCCGAGGTGCAATACAGGGTGAAGAACACCAAAATCACCAGCGCGGTGACGATGCGCAGGGCGTTGCTCTTGTCCTCGAAGCGGTTGGCCAAAAAGTCCGGCAGCGTCAGCGCATTGCCCGCGCGCTCGGTGTACAGGCGCAGGCGGGCGGCAACCCAGCGCCAGTTCAGGTAAGCGCCCAGGCACAGGCCAATGGCAATCCACGACTCAGACAGGCCCGAGACGTAGATGGCCCCCGGCAGGCCCATGAGCAGCCAGCCGCTCATGTCCGACGCGCCAGCCGACAGGGCCGTGACAAAACTGCCCAGGCTGCGCCCGCCCAGGATGTAGTCAGACAGGTTTTTGGTGCCCAGATACCCCAGCCAGCCAATGGCCAGCATGGCAAGCAGGTAAATCGCGAACATGATCGCGGTGGGATCGTTCCAGGAAAATTGCATAGAGATGTACTACTTTTTAATAGCTAGCAGCGCTTACACAGCAAGCGAAAACCAGCATTTTTAAGAACAGAAAACCCCGCGCGAACGCATCGCGCCAGGGTTGTCCAAACGAAGGCGGTGTGGCCCCTGTCAGGCCATGGTCATCAACTGGGCATTGCCCCCGGCCGCGGCCGTGTTGGTGCTGATAGATTGCTCGTGCAGCAAGGCGGCCAGGTCGTAGCCGTGCCCGGCGTGCAAGGCTTCGCTGCTGCGGCTTTCGACGCGCACGATGGCCCCGGCACGGGCGGCCACGGCGGTGGTAATGCCCACCAGGGCATCGCCATCGCCCTCGAACAGCAAGGCCGTGATGGGGGCCTGGGCATCGCCCCAGGACTGGTCATCGGCACTGTGCAGCCAGGCCACCCCGGCATCGCCAGCGGCCGCGCGCAGCGCTTGCCAGGCGGCGGCGCAGCCGTTGTCCTGCGCGGGCAGCACCACGTGGCAGGGGTTGCCGGTGGCCAAAGCAGCGGCCACCTGGTGTACCAGGCCCAGCGGCGTGCGCGGCAGCGCCCACACCGGGCCACGCGCCAACAGGCGGTAGCGGTTGCTCTCGCCCGTGGGGCCATTGAGCAGCACGCTGGTGCCCAGGCGCGAGGCGGCCAGCGCCTCGGCGCAGATGCGGCCCGATTGCTCCACCCCCGCCACCACCGTGGTTTGCAGGCTGGCCAGCAATTGCTGGGCCGGCACCGGGGCGCTGGCCTGGGCACGCGGCAGCGGGGCCAGCGCGGCATTGGGCTGGCCCTGCACCAAGCGGTACAAATACAGCGGCCCACCGGCTTTGGGGCCCGTGCCCGACAGGCCCATGCCGCCAAAGGGCTGCACGCCAACCACGGCCCCGACCACGTTGCGGTTTACGTAAATGTTGCCCGCGTGGATGCGGCCGGTCAGGCGGTCGATGGTTTCGTCAATGCGGCTGTGTACGCCAAAGGTGAGGCCGTAGCCGGTGGCGTTGATATCGTCCACCAAGCGATCAATCTGGTCACGCTGAAAGCGAATAACGTGCAAAACTGGGCCAAAAACCTCACGGGTCAAGCGCTTGGCGCTATCAATTTCGATAATCGCCGGGGCGACGAAGTGGCCGTTTAACACGCCATCTTGGCGTTGCACGCGGGTGACTTTCTGCCCCGCTTCCTGCATCTGCTGAATGTGCGCCTCGATCTGGGCACGGGCCTCTTCGTCGATCACCGGGCCCACATCGGTGCTCTGGCGGTCGGGGTTGCCCAGGCTCCACTCCTGCAGGGCTTCGCGCAGCATGGTGAGCTGGCGCTCGGCCACATCGGCCTGCACACACAGCAGGCGCAGGGCCGAGCAGCGCTGACCGGCCGAGTCAAAGGCCGAGGTCAGCACATCGCCCACCACCTGTTCGGCCAGGGCGGACGAATCAACGATCATGGCGTTTTGCCCGCCGGTTTCGGCAATCAGCGGAATCGGCTGGCCGCTGGGCGACAGGCGCTGGGCCAGTTGCTTGGCAATGATGCGGGCCACCTCGGTGGAGCCGGTGAACATCACCCCGGCCACCTGCGGGTGCGCCACCAGGGCTGCGCCCACGGTTTCCCCCTGGCCAGGCACAAACTGCAGCGCATCGCGCGGCACCCCGGCCTCGTACAGGATGGCGACCATGGCGGCGGCCGTCAGCGGCGTTTGCTCGGCGGGTTTGGCCAGCACAGCATTGCCGGCGGCCAGCGCAGCGGCCACCTGCCCAGCGAAGATGGCCAGCGGAAAATTCCACGGGCTGATGGCCAGCACCACGCCCAAGGGGCGTTCGCGGGCGTTGTCAAACTGGTCGGCCACCATGGCGCCGTAGTAGCGCAGGAAGTCCACGGCCTCGCGGATTTCGGCCACGGCGTTGGGCAGGGTTTTGCCCGCTTCGCGCACGATCAGGCCCATCAAGAGCTGGCTGCGTTGCTCCAGCAAATCGGCCGCGCGGGCCAGCACATCGCCGCGCACGGCCGGCGGTGTGCCCGCCCAAATGGGCGCGGCCTGGGCGGCGGCAGCGGCCGCGGCCTGGGCTTGTTCGGCATCGGTTTCGCGCACCCAGCCCACCACATCGGTCAGCTCGGCCGGGTTGCGCACGGGCTGCCACTGGCTGTCTTGCGCCGGGTCGGCCGGCAGGGGCACCCCGGCCGGGGCGGCCAGCCAGTTTTGCGTGGTGCTATTGAGCAAGGCGGCCGCCAGCGAGGCCAGTTGCTGCTCGTGCGCCAGGTTCACCCCTTGCGAGTTGGCGCGGCCCTGCGGGCCCTGGGCCAGCAACTGGGCGGGCAGCGGGATTTTCGGGTGCGGCGCCCCCAGGCGGCCTTCTTGGCTGGCGATTTGCATCACCTCATCCACCGGGTCGGCCACCAGCTCGGCCACGGGCACGCTGGGGTCGCCAATGCGGTTCACAAACGAGGTGTTGGCCCCGTTTTCCAGCAGGCGGCGCACCAGGTAGGCCAGCAGGGTTTCGTGGTTGCCCACGGGCGCATACACGCGGCAGGGGCGGGCCAACTTGCCATCGGCAATCGCGCCGGTGACCTGCGCGTACAGCGGCTCGCCCATGCCGTGCAGGCACTGAAATTCATACTGGCCGCTGTAGTAGCTGCCGCCCACGGTTTGCGCCAGGTGGTAGATGGTGGCCAGGGTTTGCGCGTTGTGCGTGGCAAATTGCGGGTAGATCGCGTCCGGCACCTCCAGCAGCTTGCGGGCGCAGGCCAGGTAGCTCACGTCGGTATAGACCTTGCGCGTATAGACCGGGTAACCGGCCAGGCCATCGAGCTGGGCGCGTTTGATCTCGCTGTCCCAGTACGCGCCTTTGACCAAGCGCACCATCAGGCGGCGGCGGCTGCGCCGGGCCAGGTCGATCAGATAGTCGATCACCTGCGGGCAGCGCTTTTGGTAGGCCTGCACGACAAAGCCGATACCGCTCCAGCCCTTGAGGCTGGGCGCGGCGCACAGCGCCTCCATCAAATCGAGCGACAGCTCCAGGCGGTCAGCCTCTTCAGCGTCGATGTTCATGCCAATGTCGTACTGCTTGGCCAGCTCGGCCAGGTGCAGCACGCGCGGCAGCAGCTCGCCCATCACGCGGTCGTACTGGGCGCGGCTGTAGCGCGGGTGCAGGGCCGAGAGCTTGATCGAGATGCCCGGCCCTTCAAAAATACCGCGCCCGGCCGACGCTGCGCCAATGGCGTGGATGGCCTGCTCGTAGTCGCGCAGGTAGCGCTGGGCATCGGCTTCGGTGGTGGCCGCCTCGCCCAGCATGTCGTAGCTGTAGCGAAAGCCCTGGGCCTCGAACTTGCGGCTGTTGGCCAGCGCCTCGCCAATGTTCTGGCCGGTGACGAACTGCTCGCCCATCAGCTTCATGGCGTGGTTTACGCCCTGGCGGATCAGCGGCTCGCCGCCCTTGCCGATCACCCGGGTCAGCGCCGATGAAAGATTTTTTTCACTGTTCGTGCCAGTCAGCTTGCCCGTCAGCACCAGCCCCCAGGCGGCGGCATTGACGAACATGGATTGCGAACGCCCCACGTGCGATTTCCAGTCGCCCTGGCTGATCTTGTCGCGAATCAGCGCATCGCGCGTGGCCTTGTCCGGGATGCGCAGCAAAGCCTCGGCCAGGCACATCAGCGCCACGCCTTCTTGGCTGGAGAGGGAAAACTCCTGCACCAGCGCCGCCACGCCGCTGCCCACCGGGGCATCGCGCAGGCCTTGCACCAGCTTGGCGGCCAGGGCATGGACTTTGTCCGCTTGCTCGGCATCGCTCACCCGCGCCAGGGGCAGCAGGGCGGGCAGGCATTCGGTCTCGGGCCGGTGCCAGGCGGCGGTAATGGCCGCGCGCAGCGGCGTTTGCGGCAAGATGGATTGGGCAAAGTGCAAAAAAGGCTGCACTTCGTGGGGGGCCTGGGCGCTTTCTTCACTCTCCAGCGCATCGGCGGCAGCGCTTTCGGTGCCAACAATGCGAATGCTGGGCAGGCCACGCTCCAGCGCATCCACATACTGCACCACCGCCTGCTTGAGCAGCCAGTGCGGGGTGCGCCCTAAATTCTGGGCGGCTGCGCGAATGCGCTCGCGCAGCGCTTCATCAACTTTGATACCAAGGGTAGTAGACATTGCAAACAACCTTTAAACAAAAAGGTCGCACCAAGGTGCAACCTAAACAGGTTGAAATGTCGCAGAGGTTGCACCTCGTAAAAACAGGGAAAACCCTGGTTTCCGTGGCCAAAAGCAACGGCCAGGGCCAATTCAATTATTCAGACAGCTGCGCCAGCGCCTGCCCCGCCAGCCAATCGAGCAGCCCCGGCCAGCGCGACAGCACCGGCCACGTTTGCACCTGCAATTGCGGGTAATCCGCTTGCGCCTGGGCAATCAGCGCGGGCAAGTCGCCCAGCACATGGCTGCCTGCCGACCAAAACACCGGCAGCACGGCCACCTGGGTGGCCCCTTCGGCGCCCAACTGGGCCAGCACCTGGGGCAAGGGCGGCTCCATCAACTCCAAAAACGCTTGGCGCACCACGCAGGTGCGCCCTTGGGCGGCGGCTTGCTGCTCCAGGGCCGTTTGCAGGTGGTCCAGCGTCTGCGCCCAACGCGGGTCGCGCGAGCCATGGGCAAAAAGGACGATGGGCGTGGTGGTAAGAGCGGGGGCGGTGTGCATGCCGCGATTGTCACGGAAAAAGCACCCAGCAGCGCCCCGCAACGGCCCACGCCATGGCCTGGTGCCAGGGCAATGGGTGGGGGCACGGGGTTGGCATTACCCCGGCCACCCCCAGCGGGTCAGCACCGCACCGGCCCCCAGCAACCACAGCCACAGCGCCCCCGCCAGCCACAAGGGCCGGATGCCGGCGCAGCGCAGCGCCTGCCACTGGATGCCCATGCCCAAAGCCAGCATGGCCATGGTCAGCAGCCCTTGGTCCAGCAGCACCCCCAGGCGCACCAGCGGCTGCGGCAAGCCAGGGTGCAGCAACACCACCGCCACAAATCCCAGGGCAAACCAAGGAATGGTGATGCGCCCGCGCCCCCCGTCGGCCGGGGCCCCGCGCCCCAGCCACCACGACAGGATGAGCAAAAACGGGGCCAGCAGCAGCACACGCAGCATTTTGGTAATCACGGCGGTATGTGCCGCCTGGCCCCCGATGGCACTGGCGGCCACCACCACCTGCGCCACCTCGTGCACGGTGGCGCCCACGTACACGCCATAGCCGGGGCTGCTGTGCGCCGTTGCCGGCCACAACACCCCCGCCAGCCAGGGGTACAAAAACATGGACAGCGTGCCAAAAACCACCACGGTGGCCACGGCCACGCCGACATCGCGCTCGCGCGCCTGGGCCACCGGGGCCGTTGCCAGCACGGCCGCCGCCCCGCAAATGGCGCTGCCCGCACCAATGAGCAAGGCGCTGCGCGGCTCCAGCTTGAACACGTAGCGCCCCAGTGCCCAGGCCAGCGCCACGGTGCTGCTCAGGATGAACACATCCAGCGCCACCGCGCCCCAGCCCAGGGCCGTGATGTCTTGCACACTCAAGCGCAGGCCGTACAGCACGATGCCCGCCCGCAGCACCGGCCCCTTGGCCAGTTGCACCCCTGCGGCCCAGCGGGTTGCGCCTGCGCCTTGCAGCCAGGGCACATGCCCCAGCACCATGCCCAGGCCGATCGCCAGGGTCAGCGCCCCCAAACTCCAAGCTTGCAGCAGCGGCAAGCGCTCTAACAACAGACACAGCAGGGCACCCGCCCCCGTCAATGCCAGTCCCGGTACGGCCCGAGACCCCAGCCCAGTCACAATTTGCATGGACGCGACTGTAGGGATACGGGACGCGCCTGGATAACGAATAATTTACGTTGCGCTTAACTAAAAAACCGATAGATAGGATCTGCCATGCTGCCCATGACCTTGCGCCAGATGGAAGTGTTTACCGCCGTGGTGCGCCATGGCTCCACCGTGGCGGCGGCCGGGGCGCTGGGGCTGTCCCAATCGGCGACCAGTGCGGCGCTGCAGCAGCTCGAGCGCGTGCTGGGCACCACGCTGTTTGAGCGCCAAGGCCGCGCATTGGTGCTCAACGCTGCGGGCCGCACCCTGCTGCCGCAAGCGCGCAACCTGCTGGAGCAGGCCCAGCACCTGGCCCTGAGCGTGGGGGCCGCCAACGCCAGCACCCAGCCGGTGCGCCTGCACCTGGCCGCCAGCAGCACCATTGGCAACCATGTTCTGCCCCTGGTGCTGGCCCGCCTGAGGGCCACCCACCCGCACATCAACGTGGACCTGCGCATTGGCAACACCGAGCAGGTCGAGCACGCGGTGCTGGCCCTGGAGGTCGATCTGGGCCTGACCGAAGGGCCCTGCCGCACCCCGGCACTGCTGCGCCAGCCTTGGTACCAGGACGAGTTGCTGCTCGTGGCCCGCCCCGGCTCACGCTGGACGCAAAACGGCTGCGATATTGCCGCGCTGCGCCAGGCCCACTGGCTGCTGCGCGAACCGGGCTCGGGCACCCGCGAGGTGTTGGAGCACAGCCTGCTGCCCCTGCTGCAAGAGTGGCCCAGCACCTGCTCGACCCTGGGCAGCTCAGAAGCCATTGCCCGCTGCGCCGCGCTGGGGCTGGGCATTGGCTGCCTGTCCCGCGTGCTGGTGCAGCCGTGGCTGGACCGGGGCGAATTGGTCATCCTGCCCAGCCTGCTGCCGCCGCTGCGGCGTGATTTTGCTTTGCTGCAACGCCCCGCGCACACCCTGACCGCGCCACTGAGCGCGTTTGTCCAAGCGTGTCACGCGCATGGGCAACTGCGCCAAAACCACAACTAGAACCACAACTAGAACCAGAACTAAGGCCCAGCGCAACGCCCTGGGGCCACAGCCCACCCTGGCGGCTTATTGCACCAGCACCGCGCCCGCTGTTTTGTGGCTGGCGGTGTCCACCAAAATCAGTGCGCCCAAAACCCGCGCCTGGGCAAAGCTGGCCAGCGGCAGCGGCTCTTGCAGCAGCAGTTGCACCTGGCCGATGGCGTTGGGGGCCAGCTGGCTGGCTTCCTGGCGCTCCAGGGTATGCACGTCCAGATTGAACAGCACGTGCTGCACCTTGGCTTTCACCCAGCGGTGGCCATGCAGCGCCCAGTACACGCGGCCCACCACCAGGGGTTCGTCGTCCATCCAGGCCACGGTGGCGGTGGCGGTTTTCTGGGCGGGCCAGGGGCTGATGGCGGCGGGGGTGTCAAAGTCGTCCTCGGCCACGGCGGCCGCTTGCGGGGCGGCCACAATCCAATCGCCGCGCGAGACATCCACCTCGCGGTCCAGCACCACGCCGGCACTCAGGCCCGCAGCCACGGTCTGCGGCTGGCGCGTGTGGTTGAGCACCTGGGCCACGCTGGCCAGCTGCCCGCTGGGGAAGATTTGCACCGCTTGGCCCGGCTGCACTTGGCCCGCCGCCACCCGGCCCCAAAACACGCGGCGGCCTTGGCTGGTGTCGCTGGACGCAGAAAACTTCTCCACCCACTGCACGGGAAAGGCCAGGGGCAGGTGGGTATCGGCCGGCGTGGTGGGCTGGCTTTCCAGCAGCTGCAGCAGGCTGGGGCCTTGGTAGCCACACCAGCCCGCGTGGGGGGTGACGACGTTCCAGCCCAGCAGCGCCGAGATGGGCACGGTGGCGGTCACCGCCAGGCCGGCATCGTGCGCAAACTGCTGCAGTGCGGCCTGAATGTGCGCAAAAGCCAGGGCCGGATCGGCCACGGCATCCAATTTATTCACGGCAAACACCAGGCCGGGCACGCGCAGCAGCTGCACCAGCAGGCTGTGGCGGCGCGTTTGCGGCAGCAGTTGCAGGGCCGGATTGGCCCAGTCCAGCTTGGTGGCATCGACCAGCACAATCGCCGCATCGGCTTGCGAGGCCGCAGTGACCATGTTGCGCGTGTACTGCTCATGCCCGGGGGCATCGCCAATGATGAATTTGCGCCGGTCGGTGGCAAAGTAGCGCCAGGCCACGTCGATGGTGATGCCTTGCTCGCGCTCGGAGGCCAGGCCGTCGGTCAGCTGGGCCAGATCGACCTCGCCGCCCTTGGTGACACCGGCCACCTGGTCTTGCAGCACGCTGCGGCTATCGACCAGCAGGCGGCCAATCAGGGTGCTTTTGCCATCGTCCACGCTGCCGCAGGTAATGAAACGCAGGGCAGAAAAATTTTGATCTTTTTGCACGTTAAGGCCCGTCTGTTCTGTGGTGTTAGCTATCGTTGTCATTTAAAAGTAGCCCTCTTTTTTACGCTTTTCCATCGAGGCATCGCTGGTCTTGTCATCCATGCGCGTGGCCCCGCGCTCGCTCACCTGCACGGTGAGCGTCTCCAGCACGATGTCCGCCGGGGTGGCTGCGCTGCTTTCCACCGGGCAGGTGCAGGTGATGTCGCCCAGGGTGCGAAAGCGCACCGTGCGGGTTTGCACCTGCTCGCCGTCTTTGGGCGGGGTCAGCGGCGAGACGGGCACCAGCAGGCCCCGGCGCTCAATCACTTCGCGCTCATGGGCGTAGTACAGCGAGGGCAGACCGACGTTTTCACGGGCGATGTATTGCCACACATCCAGCTCCGTCCAGTTGCTGATCGGAAAAACACGGAAATGCTCGCCCGGCGCGATGCGGGTGTTGAACAGCGTCCACAGCTCGGGGCGCTGGTCTTTGGGCTGCCATTGGCCAAAGCTGTCGCGGTGGCTGAAGATGCGCTCTTTGGCGCGGGCTTTTTCTTCGTCGCGGCGCGCGCCGCCAATCAGGGCATCAAAGCGGAACTCTTCAATGGCTTCGAGCAGCGTGACCGACTGGTGCACGTTGCGGCTTTCGCCGGGGTGCGCCAGGCGCACGGTGCCGCGCGCCATCGAGTCTTCGACGCTGCGCACGATCAGCTCGGCGCCCAGCTCCTTGGCACGAAAGTCGCGGAAGTCGGTCACTTCGGGGAAGTTGTGGCCGGTGTCGATCATCAACAGCGGGTAGGGGATGCGGCCAATGCCAAAGGCTTTTTCGGCGCACTTGAGCATCACCAGCGAGTCTTTGCCGCCCGAAAACAGCAGGGCGGGGCGCTCAAAGGCGGCGGCCACTTCGCGCAGGATGAAGATGGTTTCTTCTTCCAGCGCATCGAGGTGGCGGTTGCTGAGCTGGTTCAGCACTTGGGGGTCAACACGGGCGTTCATGGTTTTTCCAGTCAAATCGGGCTCTAGGGCTTATGCAGCAAGCGCGAGTAGCTATTGTTTTGATAGAGCGCAGGCCTCAGTGTGCCAGATGCAGGCCGCATTCGCGCTGGTCTTCGCCCTTGGTGGGGTCCACGTAGTCGAAGTTGTTGGGCAGGCCGTGCTGCACGCAGTACTCGTGCAGCTGCTTGGACGACCAGTGCAGCAGCGGCGCCACTTTGATCAGGCCATCGGGGTTGATGCTGACGGGCTCCATTTGCGCGCGCACGGCGCTGTCGGTGGCGCGCAGCGCCGTGAACCACACCTGCGGCGCGGTTTCGCGCAGCGCGCGGGCAAAGGGTTCGAGCTTGACTTCTTGCGTGAAGGCGGCGTGGCGTGGGTCGTCCAGCGCCGGGGTGGGGCCGTCCACCGCCTCGCGGTGCGCGCGTGAGCGCAGCGGCAGGTAGATTTTCAGGTTCAGGCCCAGCTGCTTGGTCACTTCGTCGGCGTAGCGGTAGGTGGCTTCGGTGTTGTAGCCGTTGTCCATCCACACCACCGGCACATCGGGCTGCACCTGCGTGACGAGGTGCAAGATCACGGCCTCAAACGGGCGAAAGTTGGTGGTGACGATGGCGCGCTGGCCCAGGCCCAGCGCCCAGCGCGTGAGCGCCTGCGCGTCGTGGCCCATCTCGGCGTTGATGCGCGCCAGCTCTGCGGCGCTGATGGCCGGGGCGGCTGCGGTGGCGTTGGCGTTGGCGGCGCTCATGCTTTTTCTCCGGCAAAGTGGGGCTGGTGGTGGATGGCGTCGGCCTGGTAGAAGCCGCCAAAGCGCTCGAACTGGCGCTGTGCGTCGGCCCGGTCCACGCCTTCGCGCAGCACGGCCGAGCTAAAGCCCGTGCGCTGCATTTGCACCAGCTGGTCAATCAGCACGTCGCCGGTGGCGCGAATGTCGCCCGTGAAGCCACGGCGGCGGCGCAGCAAATACGCCTGCGTGAAGGCGCGCCCGTCGGTGAAGGCGGGAAACTGCAGATCCACCTGCGTGATGCCGTCCAGGTTCACGTCCAGGGCGTTGACATCGTTGGCGAGCACCAGCACGCCGTGGCCGCTTTCGGGCGGGCTGTGGTAGTCGCTATGGGCCAAGATTTTCATATCTCTATCCTTGTGATTGCGGGGGCTTACAGCGCGTCGGCCATTTCGGGCGCGGGGTGGCGGGCGGCTTTGCCGGCTTCCTTGAAAGGCTCGATGCCCAGGCGGCGCACGGCGTCGACAAAGCGTTCGCCGGGCTGGCGCAGGTCACGGTAGGTGGTCAAGACGGCTTCGAGCACGTCGGGCACTTCGGCGGCGCTGAACGAGGGGCCAATCACCTTGCCCGCCTGCGGCGCGCCCGACAGCTGCGAGCCGTCGGAGCCGCCCAGCGTGATTTGGTACCACTCTTTGCCGTCTTTATCCACGCCCAGAATGCCGATGTGGCCGCTGTGGTGGTGGCCGCACGAGTTGATGCAGCCGCTGATGTGCAGGTCAATGTCGCCAATGTCGTCCAGCTCGTCGAGGTCTTGGTAGCGCTGCGTGATGGCTTCGGCAATGGGCAGGCTGCGGGCGTTGGCCAGCGCGCAGAAGTCGCCGCCGGGGCAGGCAATCATGTCGGTCAGCAGGGCCACGTTGGTGCTGGCCAGGCCCAGCGCCTTGGCGCGCTGCCACAGTGCGTGCAGCTGGTCCACGCGCACCCACGGCAGCATCACGTTCTGGTCGTGCGTCACGCGCGCTTCTCCGGCTGAGAACTGCTCCACCAGCTCGGCCAGCGCGTCGAGCTGGTCGGCGCTGGCGTCGCCCGGCGCCTGGCCGGGGCGCTTGAACGACAGCGTCACGGCGCGCATGCCGGGCAGGCGGTGGGCGTGGGTGTTGCGGCGGATCCAGCGGGCAAAGGCGGGCTCTTGCGCCGCGCGCGCTTGCAGCGCCTGCTCATCGGCTGCCGGGTCTTGCACGGCAGCCAGTGCGGGCACGGTGAACATGGCCGAGACGCGGTCAAGCTCCGACTGCGGCACGGTGTGCGGGCCACCGTCGATTTCCACAATCTGGCGAAACTCTTCTTCCACCGCGTCGATATAGGCCTGGCCTTCGGCCTTGACCAAAATCTTGATGCGCGCCTTGTACTTGTTGTCGCGCCGTCCCAGCTCGTTGTACACGCGCACGATGGCTTCGATGTAGTTCATGATCTGGTTCCATGGCAGGAACTCACGAATCACCGTGCCAATGACCGGCGTGCGGCCCATGCCACCGCCCACAAACACCTTGAAGCCCACTTCACCGGCGGCGTTCTTCACCATGTGCAGGCCCACGTCGTGCCAGCCGGTGGCGGCGCGGTCTTCCTTGGCGCCCGAAATGGCAATCTTGAACTTGCGCGGCAAGAAGGCGAACTCGGGGTGCAGCGTGGTCCACTGGCGCAAGATTTCGGCATAGGGGCGCGGATCGACGATCTCGTCGGGCGCAATGCCTGCCAGTGCATCGGTGGTGGTGTTGCGAATGCAGTTGCCACTGGTTTGAATGCCGTGCAGGTTCACCGTGGCCAGCAAGTCCATCACATCGGCAGCCTTGCTCAGCGGAATCCAGTTGAACTGCACGTTGGTGCGCGTAGTGAAGTGGGCGCAGTGTGTGGGCAAGAACGTGGTGCCCAGCTTGCCCTGGCCTTCCATGGCGGCCTTGAACACCTCGGCTTCGGGCGCGTCGTACTCACGCGCTACGCGCGCCAGCACGCGAATTTGCGCGGCGTTGATCTCGCCGTAGGGCACCGCCACGCGCAGCATGGGCGCGTAGCGCTGCACATACCAGCCGTTTTGCAGGCGCAGCGGGCGAAAGTCGTCTTCGGACAGCTTGCCGGCCTGCCAGCGTTCGAGCTGGTCGCGGAACTGGTCCGCGCGTTGCTGGACGAATTGGCGATCGAATTCTGTGTATTGGTACATGGGGACGACTCAGAGAAGAACCAGTTTGGCGCCAGCCCAGGCGAGCAGCGCGGAGAGAATGGAACGGATCA
>ERZ650312.1001-NODE-1001-length-15945-cov-6.577722_pt1 | contig 15945 bp, 11 predicted proteins | sample MGYA00376248_ERZ650312 | MGnify/ENA primary metagenome ERZ650312 (study PRJEB26733, sample SAMN07839316) | wastewater metagenome | biome: urban; feature: wastewater treatment plant; material: waste water | place: USA: North Carolina | collected 2016-07-28 ... | reverse complement strand
TCTGCGCCAGAAGACGGTCGAAGCGCCGCTCAAGGAGAACGTCGCCGCCGGCATCATCCGCCTTTCCGGCTGGCAACCCGGCATGCCGCTGCTTGACCCGATGTGCGGCAGCGGTACCTTCCTGACCGAAGCAGCGCAGATGGCGCTCAACATCGCGCCGGGTGCGGGGGGGCGCAGTTTCGGCTTCCAGCGGTTGAAGAACTTCCAGCTCGGTGTCTGGAAAGACATGCTCGACGAGGCGATGGACGCCGAGAAACCGGCCGCGTTCGCCGGAATCTACGGCAGCGACATTTCACCCGTTTCGGTGCGCGCCGCGCTGGCCAACCTGGACCGCGCGGGCCTGTTGCCGGCGGTCAAGCTGAGTTCGGGAGATATCCTGGAAATCGAAGCGCCGCCGCGCGACGAAGGCGAAACCGGTATCATGATCGCCAATCCGCCCTACGGCGAACGGCTCTCGGAGCAGGAAGAGCTTGCCGCCTTCTATCCCCAACTTGGCAGCGCGCTCAAGCGTAACTTCGCCGGCTGGAACTGCTACCTGCTCACCGCCGACCTGCGCATGCCCAAGCTGATGCGCCTGACGCCGAGCAAGAAGACGCCGCTTTACAACGGCGCGATCGAGTGCCGGCTGTTCGAGTTCAAGATGGTCGCCGGCAGCAACCGGCGCTGAAGAGCCAGCGAATCAAGCTAGCGTACCGTTCTGGTAGTCGTTGATCGCCTGCTCGATCTCCTCGCGCGTGTTCATCACGAAGGGGCCGTACTGGACAACCGGCTCGCCGATCGGGCGCGCGGCGAGCAGCAGAAAGGCCGCTGGGCCATCGACGGCGGTCACCCGAACTTCGTTGCCGCCGATCAGCGCACCGGCGCTGTGCGGATCGAGGTTGCGCGCGGCAGCGTCCGGACCGATCGCGAGCTTGCCTTCGTAGCTGTACACGAACACGGTATGTCCGTCCGGGACAGCGTGCGCGAAGGTCGCGCCCGCCGTCAGTCGCACGTCGAAGTAGAGCGGTTCGGTCGTGAGACCGTGAATGGGGCCGCGTACCTTCCCTTCGCCGGTCGCAATCTCGCCGGCGATGACGCGAACCGTCACTTTGTCAGTCAGTGCAACGGTCGGAATTTCGTCCGGTCGGATGTCGCGATAATGCGCCGGCTTCATCTTCTCCTTGGCCGGCAGGTTGAGCCAGAGCTGGAAGCCGCGTAAGCGACCACTCACTTGCTGCGGCATTTCCGAGTGGATGATGCCGCGTCCGGCCGTCATCCATTGCGCGCCACCGGCGAGCAGGTCGCCACGATTGCCGAGATGGTCCTCGTGCAGCATGTGACCGTCGAGCATGTAGGTGACCGTCTCGAAGCCGCGGTGCGGGTGGCTCGGGAAGCCAGCGATGTAGTCGTTAGCGTCGTACGAGGAAAACTCGTCGAGCATCAGGAAAGGGTCGAGGCGAACACCCGAACGCTGTCCCAGGCTGCGCCGGAGCTTGACGCCGGCGCCGTCGGAGGTCGGTTGCGAGGGGATGACGTGCTGCAGCGTGCGGATGTTCATGATCTCTCCTTGTAACGAGCGTTCGTCCGGATACTCAGGCAGCCAGTTCTTCCAGCCGTTCCTGCGCGTTGGCCAGCGCGGCCTGCTTGCTCGGTTCGCCCATGTTGAGTCCTTCGGCGTAGATGAATTCAACGTCCGTGATACCGAGGAAACCGAGGAAGTCGCGCACGTAGGTCGTCTGGCTGTCGAGCGGCGTGCCGGCGTAGAGGCCGCCGCGCGTCGCGAAGATGTAGGCCTTCTTGCCGGTGAGCAGGCCTTCCGGGCCGCTGGCGGTGTAGCGGAAGGTGACGCCGGCGCGCGCAATGCGGTCGAAGTAGGCCTTCAGTGTCGAAGGCGCGCCGAAGTTGTACATCGGCAGGCCGAGAACAATGACGTCGACCGACTTGATCTCGTCGATCAGCGCGTCGGCTGCGGCGGCGAGTTCCTGCTGGCGCGCAGTGCGGTCGGCCGGTTGGGCGATGTAGGCGAGGAAGTGCTCGGCGTCGAGGTGCGGCAGCGGGTTGCTGGCGAGGTCGCGCACGATTACTTGCGCGTCGGCGTTGTTGGCTTTCCAGGTGGAGACGAACTTGTCGGTGAGCTGGCTTGATTGTCCGCCGGCGGCGAAAAGGCTGGTATTGAGTTGCAACAGGGTTTTCATGGCACACCTCCGTGGTTGGGATGGGTGTATTAAACAATTTACGAATAAGATAAAAAAGATCAATATTTAGCTTGTTTTTATCGAAATTATTGATATGTCTAACGCTCCGACCATCTCACTTGACCAATGGCGCGCCCTGATCGCCGTCGTCGACGCCGGCGGCTACGCGCAGGCGGCAGAAGCGCTGCACAAGAGCCAGTCCGCAGTGACTTACGCCGTGCAAAAGATCGAATCCCAACTCGAACTGAAGGCCTTCGAAATCCAGGGGCGCAAGGCGATCCTGACGCCGACCGGGCAGATGCTCTACCGGCGCGCACTGGCGCTTGTCGATGAGGCGAGCGATCTGGAGCACGCCGCGCACACGCTCTCGGCTGGCTGGGAGGCCGAGATCCATCTGGCGGCCGAAGTGCTGTTCCCGGCGCGGCGTATCCTCGATTGCCTGGCGCGCTTCGGCGAGGAGAGTCCGCGCACGCGTGTCGAACTGATCGAGTCGGTCCTTGGCGGGACGCCCGAAGCGTTGCTCAAGGGCCTCGCCGATCTGGCCATCACGCCGCAGATTCCGCCGGGATTTCTCGGTGAACTGCTCACGCACTCGCGAGTGATCGCCGTCGCGCATCGTGATCACCCCTTGAATCGACTCGGGCGCGAGGTCACGCACCGCGACCTGCGTGCGCACCGGCATATCGTCGTCCGCGATACCGGTGCCAAGCGCGATCGCAAGGCGGTATCGGTGGAGGTCGACCAGCGCTGGACGGTGAGCGACATCGCCAGTTCGATCCAGGCGGTGAGCATGGGCTACGGCTTTGCCTGGCTGCCTGCCGAGCACATCAGCGAGGAACTGGCCGCCGGGCTGCTCACACCGCTGCCGCTGCGCGAAGGCGGCGAGCGTTCGGTAGCGCTCTATCTGGTACTCGCCGATCCCGATTTTGCCGGGCCGGGTGTCCGGCGTCTGGCGACGCTCATCCGCGAGTCCGTCGATGCTGAGCGACAGGAGCCGGCGTGAGCGTCCAAAAAAACGGCGCCCGTCTTGCGGCGGGCGCCAATCCTACTAACGAGTAAGTTTCTGATCAGGCAGCCTTTTTCTCGCCGCCGACAAAGAAGCTGACAATGTAGCAGATCAGCCCGATCAGGAATACCACGCCGGACCATTCACGCATCCAGTAGAACAGGCTGACCTGATCCTGCACCACCATGAACTGCAGCGGATTCTCCGACACGCGCTGCAGCCACACCTGCAGGATGCCGGCGGCGGTGAGGAACAGGGTGATGAAAACCATGGCGACCGTCATCAGCCAGAACGACCACATCTCGAGCACCTGCGACTTGTTGCTGTTGGCGGCCCGGCCGCGGAGGAGCGGCATGGCGTAGGAGATCATCGTCAGGTTGACCATCACGTAGGCGCCGTAGAAGGCCATGTGACCGTGCGCAGCGGTGATTTGCGTGCCGTGCGTGTAGTAGTTCACCGGGGCGAGCGTGTGCAGGAAGCCCCAGACGCCGGCGCCGAGGAAGGCCATCACGCCTGTTCCCAAGGCCCAGAGCACGGCCGCCTTGTTCGGGTGTTCGCGGCGACGTCGATTGACCATGTTGAAGGCGAAGACGGTCATCGCGAAGAAGGGAATCGGCTCGAGTGCGGAGAACACTGAGCCCCACCACTGCCAGTATTCCGGCGCGCCGATCCAGTAGAAGTGGTGGCCGGTGCCGATGAGACCGGTAACCAGCGCCAGCGTGACGATGACGTAGAGCCATTTCTCGATTACTTCACGGTCGACACCCGTCACTTTGATCAGCACGTAGGCCAGCATCGCGCCCATGATCAGTTCCCACACGCCTTCGACCCACAGATGCACGACGAACCACCAGAAGTATTTGTCGAGCGCGATGTTCGCCGGGTTGTAGAAGGAGAACAGGAAGAAGACCGCCAGCCCCCAAAGCCCGAGCAAGAGGACGATGCTGATCGATGTCTTGCGCCCCTTGAGCACGGTCATCGTGATGTTGAAGAGGAAGGCGAGGGCGACGACGACGATGCCGATCTTGGTCGGCAGCGGCTGTTCGAGGAACTCGCGACCCATCGTCGCCAGGATGTTGTTACCGGTGAGGTCGGCCAGCCGCGCATAGGGCACGGCGAGGTAGCCGACGATGGTCAGCGCGCCGGCGACGAGGAAGACCCAGAACATGATCATCGCCAGTTTCGGGCTGAACAGCTCGGTTTCCGATTCCTCCGGGATCAGGTAGTACGCCGCGCCCATGAAGCCGAAGAGCAGCCAGACGATGAGCAAGTTGGTATGCACCATGCGCGCGACGTTGAACGGGATCTCGGGAAAGAGGAAATCGCCGATCACGTACTGCAGGCCGAGGATGACGCCAAAGACGATCTGGCCGACAAAGAGGCCGATCGCCGCGATGAAGTAGGGTTTGGCAACCGCTTGTGTCTTGTATTGCATGTCGAGTTCTCCCGCGGATCAGCCCTGGACGTTGGGCGGCCAGTTAGCGTTGTTGATCGTGCTGACGTGCTCGAGGAAAGCGGCGACGGCGTCGAGCTCCTCTTCAGTCAGGTTGAACTGCGGCATGCTGCGGCGGCCCTCGATGCCTTCGACCGGGCGGCTCTGGATGAAGGCCTTGATCGCCTCCTTGCTGCCGAAGCGGGTGATTACGTTGCCCAGTTCCGGCGCGAAGTACGCGCCTTCGCCCATCAGGGTGTGGCAGCCGATGCAGTTGCGGGTTTCCCAGATGTGCTTGCCGGCGGCGACTTGCGGCGTGATGTTTTGCCGCATGTCGCGCTTGGGCAGCTGCTTGATGGTGTCGAAGGTGAGCGCAAGAAACAGGAGGAAGAAGAACACCGTCCCGCCAAAGAACACGTTGCGCGCCATCGACTTCGAGAAAGCGCCACTCATGGATGTCTCCTCCGTCGTTGTTGATTGAGGAGCGCATTATTCGGCGCCGCCCGAAGCGGGGCATTGATGCAAATTAAAAACCCGACGATTTACGTCGGGTTTTGTCGGGGGGCGAGAGCGCTTACCGCTTTGCGTCGTCGCGTGCCGGGCCGAAGACTTCGTTGATCTGCTGCGTGACGCGGACGAAGGTCGTGCGCTTCGAGAGTTCCTTGAGCGTGCGAGCGCCGACGTAGGTGCATGCCGAACGCACGCCGCCGAGGATGTCTTGGAGCGTGTTTTCGACCGGGCCGCGATAGTCGAGCAGCACCTCCTTGCCTTCCGAGGCGCGGTAGCCGGCGACGCCGCCGGCGTACTTGGTCATCGCTTCGCGCGAGCTCATGCCGTAGAAGCGCATCTTCTTCACGCCATTAACTTCGACGAGGTCCGAGCCGCATTCATCGTGACCGGCGAGCATGCCGCCGAGCATGATGAAGTCGGCGCCAGCACCGAAGGCCTTGGCCAGGTCGCCCGGCGAGGTGCAGCCGCCGTCGGCGCAGATCAGGCCGCGCAGGCCGTGCGCTGCGTCGGCACATTCGATGATCGCCGAGAGCTGCGGGTAGCCGACGCCGGTCATGCGCCGCGTCGTGCACACCGAGCCGGGGCCGATGCCGACCTTGACGATATCAACGCCGTCGAGGATTAGCTCCTCGGTCATCTCGCCGGTGACGACGTTGCCGGCCATGATCGTGATCTCGGGGTAGGCGGCGCGCAACTTGTGGATGAAGCTGATGAAGGCCTTGGTGTAGCCGTTGGCGACGTCGACGCAGACGTTCTCGATCGTGCCGTTGGCACGGTCCATGACGCGCTTGAACTTATCGAAGTCGGGCGTGGTGATGCCCATCGAGTAGAAGGCGTTCGACGACTGCGTCTTGTCGGCGAAGAAGGCGAGCAGTTCGTCTTCCTCGTAGTGCTTGTGCAGGGCCGTGGAGAGCTGGTGCGCGGCGAGTGCGCGCGCCATCTCCATGGTGCCCGTGGTGTCCATGTTGGCGGCGATGATCGGGATGCCGTGGTACTTCTTCTTAGAGTGCAGAAACTCGTAGCTGCGGGCGATATCGACCTCCGACCGCGAGGTAAGCGTCGAGCGTTTCGGGCGGATGAGAACGTCCTTGAAGTCGAGTTTGATGTCCTGTTCGATGCGCATGGGTCTTCCTTTACCGTTTTTTTGCAACCCGCAACCATCGCACATTGCGCGCCACAACTCAACCGGATTTCAGTCGAGCGGAGTTCGCGACAGGTGCTTCATCTGTTCCAGCAGTGCGTCGCGCTCTGCGCGTAGTTCGGGCAGGCGGGCATTGACAGCGTCGGTCTCGCCTGCTGCGTAATCCGCGCAGAGCTGCCGCGCCAGCGCGTGCACCGCTTGGTATTGTCTTTCGACCGCCTTGAACGCCGGTTGTGCGCAATAGCGTTGATGTCCCTCGCTGCGCAGCCAGGCGCAAGCGCTGCTGTCCGGCAGATCGGGCGGTACGTCGTCGCGCGCGCCGCCGAGGTAGGCCTCGACGCCGGCCAGCCAGGCGCGCTGTTCTGTCCGCGCGTAGAGCAGTGGCAAGTCTTCGCGGCGAATGACCGGCACCTCGGTCCATGCGGCAGACGGACGCCAGGCGGCGGCCCAGGCCGGGATGTCGGCGGCCGGCATCGGGCGCGCGATGCCGTAGCCCTGTGCCGAGTCGCAACCTAGCTGCAGCAGCAGCTCTCCGTGCTCGACAGTTTCCACGCCCTCGGCGATCACCTTGCGCCGGAAGGCCGTCGCCAGGCCGAGGACGCCTTCGAGAATGGCCAGATCGTCGGGGTCGTCGAGCATGTTGCGCACGAAGCTCTGGTCGATCTTGAGGTGTGTCACGGACAGGCGCTTGAGGTAAGTCAGTGACGAATAGCCGGTGCCGAAGTCGTCGAGCGAGAACTCGACGCCGATTGCACGGCACGTGTCGATGATGCGTGACACCCGTTCCAGATCCTTGAGCGCGCTGGTTTCGAGCACTTCCATCTCGATGCTGCCCGGCTTGAACGTTGGATGTGCGGCGAGGATTTCCTGGAGGCGTTCGACGAAGTTGGCCTGCTGCAGCTGGCGCGCACCCAGGTTGATGCTGACCGGAAGATCGAGTCCGTCTTCCAGCCATTGCTCACGATGCCTGAGCACGGTCTCGATCACCCACTCGCCGAGCTCGACCGCGAGCGGATGGTCCTCGATCAGCGGCAGGAACTCGAGCGGCGGCAGGAGCCCCTTCTCGGGGTGCTGCCAGCGGATCAGCGCTTCGGCCCCGATGACCGCACCCGAACGCATGTTGACCTTGGGCTGGAAGTGCATGACGAATTCGCCGGCAGCGAGTCCGCGCCGTATCTGCTGCAGCGTTTCGTTCAGTCCGCGCACGCTCCGGTCCTGGTCGGCGTCGAACAGGTGGTAGCGGTTCTTGCCGGCGAGCTTGGCCTGGTACATCGCCTGGTCGGCCTGGCGCAATAGCTGGTCGGCGTCGACCTCGTCGCTTTGCGGGTAGAAGGTGACGCCGAGGCTGGCCGACACCTGCAGCAGGAGGTCGCCGACGGCGATCGGCTGAGCCGCGGCGGCGAGCAGGCGGTTGATCATCGGCAGGCTGGCGGCGGCGTCGGCCAGGTCGAGCAGCACGACGACGAATTCGTCGCCGCCCATGCGCGCGATCGTGTCGCCCTCGCGCAGCGCGTCCTTCATGCGGCCGGCCAGCGCGAGCAGCAGGAGGTCGCCGGTTTCGTGTCCGTGCCGGTCGTTGATCGTCTTGAAGCCGTCGAGGTCGAGATAGGCCACCGCGAGCAGCGCATCACGCCGCTGCGCCTGCGCCATCGCCTGGTGCATGCGGTCGGCGAGCAGCGTGCGGTTGGGCAGCGTCGTCAGCACGTCGTAGTGCGCGATGTGTTCGAGCCTTTGTTCGTGTTCCTTGAGTGCCGTGATGTCCGAGAACAGGGCGACGTACTGCGTGGGCTTGCCCTGTGCGTCGTAGACGGTGCTGATGTTCTGCATTTCGGCGAACAGGTCGCCGTTCTTGCGTCGGTTCCATAGTTCGCCATACCAGTGGCCGTCGTCGATCAGGCTGCGCCACAGTTCAGCGTAGAAGACGTGATCCTGGCGACCGGAATTGAGGAAGCGCGGATTGCGCCCAAGCGCCTCCTCGCGCGCGTAGCCGGTGATACGCGTAAAGGCTTCATTCACGTCGATGATGTGCCCTGCAAGATCGGTGATCATGATCCCTTCGCGTGCATGGGCGAAGACGCTGGCCGCGAGCTGGAGCTGGTTTTCGGCGTCCTTGCGCCAGCTGGTGTCGATGCCGATGCCCATCAGGTAGGTCTGGCCCGGCGTCTCGAACTTGACGCTGTTAAGGAGGAAATGCACGGAGCGGCCATCTTTGGCCAGCAGGGGCGCTTCGACCGAATGCGCGCCGGTCTCCATCGCCGTCCGGGCGCTCGCCAGCAGCGCCTCCTCGGCGCCCGGGTAGAACCATTCGGTAACGTGGCGGCCCAGCATCTCGGCGGGCGAGAAGCCGAGCAGCGTTTCGTGCTGCTTGTTCCAGCGCTGCAGGCGCAGATCCGGGTACGAATAGAGATAGAAGATGCCGGGCAGGCTGTCGAGGAGGAGCCGCGAGAACGCCTGTTCTTCGAGCAGCGACGCCGAGACCCGCTTGATTTCGGTGATGTCGGTGGAAATCCCGCACAACGCGTAGATCGCGCCGGCCTCGTCGAAGAGCGGTACCTTGACGCTGTAGTAGATCGACCGCTGGCCGGTGCGCTGGTTGACTATGTTCTCTTCGGTGCGCAGCGCTTGTCCGTGCAGCAGAACCTGGCGGTCGTTTTCGCAGATCCGCGCCACCGTTTCATCGTCGAAAAAGCGCTCGTCGCCCAGGCCGATGAACTGCTCCTCGCTCGTTCCGTAGAGTTCCAGCGCGCGCTTGTTGGCAAACAGGTAGCGTCCGCCGGTGTCCTTGAGGTAGATGAGTGATTCGACGTTGTCGAGCACGGTCGACAGCTTCTTCTCGCTCTCGCGCAGTTCGGACTCGCGTTGCCGGACATCGTGCGTCAGCCGCTCGGCGATGCTCAGGGCGCGTGCGCGCGTGTTGAGCACCGAGAGCAGCAGGGCAAAGAGCAGTGCACTGAGTCCGATACCGGCACCCAGCACGAGCCACGCGGGCGTGTAATTGATGCCGGCCGCGGTCGTCCGGTCGAACTCGATTGACCACAGGCGGCCGTTGAAGTCGATGACGCGCGACTGGTAGAAAAGCGAGTCCGTTGCCGCCGGGTGTTCTGGCTTGCTGTCGAAGAGCCGCTGCGCCGAGCGATTGCCGAGACCGTCCCGGACTTCCACGTCGAGTGTCGCGCCCTCCTGCTCGTCCCAGGGCGCGAGGATGCTGCTGACTAGCTCGCTGTAGCGCAGCGGACTGAACGTCCAGCCGAGCAGCGCATCGCGCCGTTCGTCGAAAGTGCCCTTGCGCTCGTTTTTTCGATAGACGGGAATGAACATCAGCACGTTGCCGCGCGTGTCGGTGCCATTGCCGGTCACAGGGAGTTGCAACTCACTGGACAGGGCGGCATCGTCAATGTCGCACGCTCGCTCCATGCTGTAACGGGCCGCTGCCTGGGAGAGGAGGTCGAAGCCAAGCGCCTCCCGGTTGGCGGCGAAAGGTTCGATGTAGGTTATCGGCGCGAGAACCGTCCGAGTGTCGCCACTCGGGTAAACGTCGTAGCCGGTGAAGCCCTCTGCCAGGACGGTGGCGCGGTGGCGCTCGAGATCCGCGATCGAGAGTCGTTCCGCAAAGCCGACGCCTTGCAATCCGGGAATCTCGTTCAGGGCCTGCAGCGCGTCGACGTAGCTCTTCCATTCCTGCCGATCGACGTTTTCCGATGCGGCAAAGACCGCCGCACCACCACGCAGGATGAGTTCTACAGCATCGAGCTGGCGATGGATTGCCTCGGTGATCTGGTCGCAGACGAAGGAGAAATGGCTGACGGCCTCCGTCTCGATGCGCTGCTTGAAGTTCCAGCCTGCAAATGAGGACAGCAGCACCCCTGAGAAGAAAACGAGCCCGGCCGGCAGAAGTGAGTATGTGCGCCTGATCATCGTCCGCGATCCATTCGTCTCCCGTTCGGCACTTTCGGGGCAGGCCGTGTTGCGGCGGCGTCTGCTTTCCCGTCCTACGCGCACCCTACACCGAAGTGTAGCGACTATGATTTGATCATGGCAACGCTAACCTCTGAGAAGTGGATTACGACCCACGAAGGTCTCTCCTTGTGGAGCGAAACCTTTGGCGTGGCGGGCGACAAGCCGGTGCTGCTGATCATGGGGGCGATGAACCCGGCCTTGTTCTGGCCGGACGAATTCTGCCTCGCGCTCGCTGGTCGCGGCCTGCGCGTGATTCGCTACGACCATCGCGATACCGGGCGGTCGGCCAAGGTCGACTTCGCCCGGCACCCTTATTCGCTTGACGAGCTGACCGACGACGCGCTGGCGATCCTCGATGGCTACGGTGTTGAGCGGGCCAGTGTGGTTGGATTGTCGATGGGGGGCTATATCGCCCAACTGCTGGCCGTGCAGCATGCGCAACGGGTCGACAAGCTGGTTTTGCTGTCGACGACGGCGGATCACCGGCCGTACATGGCGGCAACGACCGGCGACTCGACGGCGCTGCAGGACGCCTTCCTCTCGTCGCCCTCCGCCGCGTTCATTGCGAGCGTGACTGAGGCGGCCTCCCGGATTCCCGCCGACCGCGAAGAGGCCGAGCAGATCGCGCTGGCGGTCTGGCGGAGCATCTATGCCCAGCAAGAGAATGCCGGAGAGTCGGATCATGCCTTCCCGGCCGATTTCATTCTTGGTTGCATGCGCCGGGCCCGTTCCTGCGGACACGACCAAGCCGCCGCCTTCAACCATGCCGCAGCCGTACTCGCCTCGCCACCGCGCCTCGGCCTGCTGGACGCGATTCGAGCGCCGACACTGGTGATTCACGGCCGCTACGATCCCTGCCTGCCGCTCGATCACGGGGAGTACCTTGCCAGCCATATTCGCGGTGCGCGACTGGAGGTGCTTGCGATGGGGCATATGTTCCCTCCCGACTTGTCGGGGGAGATCGCCGAGGTTGCCACAACCTTTCTCGGGCAAGACTAAGCGCAGCGCTGCAGCCAGGCGCGAATCCGCTCGATGGTTTGCTCCACCGGCGCCCGCGGCGAAACTTCGAGGCCGAGGTTGCGCGCGATGGCGTTGACTCGGGCCGGATCGAGCGGAATGCCGCCGCGGTCGATGGCGGCGATCAGCTGTCGGGCCTGGTCGGTATCTGATAATGGCGGCCGAGAACGGCGGAAACTGCGGCGAATCCAGGTCAGCATGTGTGGCTTGACTTCGACGGTGGATGACACCGCATCATCGCACGATCTCGCGCGGTTTTCGCCAAGCGTGCGCCGATGCTAGGATTCGCCTCCCATGCGTACCGATTCGATCGAACAACTCCGCCAGCGTCTGCGCGAGTGCGGCGCCAAACCCTGCCACGAACAACGCGTGTTGCGCGCCTGGTTGCACGCGCGGCCGCTCGACAGCGGTGCGCGCCGGCATCGTCCCGAGGACTATCTGCCGCTCGGCATCCGCAATGTGCTGCCGGAACTCACCGCCGAACTCGATGCCCTGGCGCGTGTCCGTTCCGAACACGCCGGCAACGACGGCTCGGCGCGCCTCCTGGTCGAACTGGCCGACGGGCAGACGGTAGAGAGCGTGCTCCTGCCGCGTGATGGCGTCTGCGTGTCGACGCAGGTCGGTTGCGCGGTTGGCTGCCTGTTCTGCATGACCGGGCGCGACGGCTTGCTGCGTCAGGTCGGCAGCGCCGAGATCGTCGCCCAGGTGGTTCTGGCGCGCCGCCGTCGGCCGGTGAAAAAGGTCGTCTTCATGGGCATGGGCGAACCGGCGCACAACCTTGAGAACGTGCTCGAAGCGATCGATCTGCTCGGCACGGAAGGGGCGATCGGCCACAAGAATCTCGTCTTTTCGACGGTCGGCGACCGGCGCGTCTTCGAGCGTCTGCCGCTGGGTCGCGTCAAGCCGGCGCTCGCCTTGTCACTGCATACGACCGACGCCGAACTGCGCGCCCGCCTGCTGCCGAAGGCGCCGCGCATCGATCCGTCGGAGCTGGTGGCGCTGGGCGAAGACTACGCGCGCGCGACCTGCTATCCGATCCAGTATCAATGGACGCTGCTGGAAGGTGTGAACGATGGCGAAGCCGAAATCGAGGCGCTGATCCAGCTGCTTTCCGGCAAGTACGCGATGATGAATTTCATCCCGTTCAACACGATCGAAGGCCTCGCGTTCCGGCGGCCGGCTTGGGAAAAAGCGCAAGCGCTCGCCGATCGCCTGCGTCGCCACGGCGTCATCGCCTGTTTGCGCGACTCGGCCGGGCAGGACGTCGATGGCGGCTGCGGGCAATTGCGCGCCCGCAGCCTGTCGGTCGTCAACGTGGTCAGCAGCGGAAACGCGTCACCAGCGCGTTGAGTTCGCCGGAGATCCGTTCCAGGTCTTCGGCCGTTTGTGCCGTCGCGTGCATTGCGGCGGTTGTTTCCTCGACCATGGTGGCAATCTCTTCGACCTTCTGCGCGATGCTGTCGCTGGCGACGCTCTGTTCCTTGGTCGATTCGGCGACCTCGCGCACGCGGTCGAGCGTCGACTGCGCGCCGTCCTTGATCTGGCGCAGCGTATCGGCCGCCTGCTCGGCGGCCTCGACACCAGTGGCCACTTGCGGCAGCGCGGAATTCATGACACTGACGACCTCGACTGTTTCCGTCTGAATGCCGGCGATTTTCTGCTCGATTTCGACGGTTGCGGTCGATGTGCGTTCGGCCAGCTTGCGCACTTCGTCGGCGACGACGGCGAAGCCGCGACCCTGTTCACCTGCGCGCGCGGCCTCGATCGCCGCGTTGAGGGCCAAGAGGTTGGTCTGACCGGCGATCTCCTTGATTACCCCTGCGATCGACGAGATCTGGTTGGCGCGCTCTTCGAGCTTGTGGATGCGTTGCGCGGCGTCGTTCACGCTCTCGGCGATGTCGCGGATCTCGCGCGCGGCGGTATCGACGCGGCCAAAACCATCTTCTGACAGCCTGACCGAGCTGATCGAGTTCTCCTGCGTCTCGCGGGCGTTGTCGGAAATATGGTTGATGCTGACCGTCATCTCCTCGATCGCCGCCGCCATCGAGGAGGTCGCGTCGGACTGCTTCTGCGATGCCGTGGCGACTTCGCGCGATGCCGTGCTGATGCTCTCGGCGCCCTTGGTCAGGTTGGTCGAGCTGTGGCCGATTTCCGTGACCATCGCGCGGATCGAGCCGACCATGTGGCCCATGGATGCGAGCATGCTACCCGCCGGCGCCGACTGGACGCTCACCGTCAGATCGCCTTCGGCGGCGCGCGACATCAGCCGGATCGCCTCCGACGGCTCGCCGCCGACCTGGCGCAGCACGCCGCGCGAGATGGCGAGGCCGAGTCCGCCGATCAGCAGGATCAGCACCCCGGCGATGGCCAGGTCCGAGATGAGGCGCGCGCGGAAGTCGGCGTCGATGTCGTCGATGTAGACGCCGGTACCGAGCACCCATGACCACGGTTCGAAGAGCATCACGAACTGCAACTTGGGCACCGGCTCCTTCTGCCCGGGGCGCGCGGTCATCGTCGTCATGTTGTCGCCGCTCGGAGTCTTCTTGACGACGGCGAGGATGTCCTTCCATGTGTAGTTGCCCTGCGGGTCCTTGATCTTTTCGAGCATGTTCTGCCCGATGCGCTCCTTGATCGGGTGATAGACGCCGACCCCCTCGGTCGTGAAGGAATAGACGTACTCTGACTTGCCGTCGGCGCCGCCGTAGCGGATCTGGCTGATCGCCAGCGCTGCGGCCTTCTTCGCGTCTTCTTCCTTGAGTGTGCCGGCGGCGACCTGCGCCTGATAGCCAGCGAGTGTCGCGTGCGTCGCTTCGAGAATCGACTGGATGACCTCCTTGCGTCCGTTGATCAGGTCGGTCTTCATCTTGAAGGCCGAAAAGACGGTCAGGCTAAGGAGTCCGATCAGGGCCGCGACCACAAGCAGGGCGATTTTTGTCTTCAGTTTCATGCGGTCCAGCATGGCGTTCTCCAAACATTTCCGTTTAATCGGGTGAAGATCCACGTCCGTGCCGTGGATCTTCACCCGATTATAGGCGCGCTATGGTTGGGTGTCGTCGAGCCAGCGCAGGAGAAAGATGAACAGCATGTCCGTTGGGAAGCGCTCGGCCTGTTACTGCGCCGTGCGTTCCTGCCAGCCGCCACCGAAGACCTTGTAGAGGTTGACGGCGTTGCTCTGCCGAGCCAGTTGGGTGGTGATCAGCGTTTGCTGCGACGAGAACTGCGTACGCAGCGCTTCGAGTACCGGCTGGTAGCTGTCGACGCCTTTCTGGTAGCGCAGGTCCGTCAGACGGTACGACTCCCTGGCCGCGGTGACGAGCGCCTTTTGCGCGTCGATCTGCTCGCTGATCGTCGAGCGCACGGCGAGTGCGTCGGAAGCCTCGCGGAACGCGGACTGGATCGCCTTCTCGTAGCTTGCGATGCGGATCGCCTGCTCGGCACGGGCGCTGTCGAGGTTCGCCTGATTGCTGCCGGCGTTGAAGATCGGCAGGACAATCTGCGGCATGAACAGCCAGGTGCCGTTGCCCGAGTCGAACAGATTCGAGATACTGTTGCTGGCGACGCCGCCCGACGCGGTCAGCGTGATGCGCGGGAAAAATGCTGCGCGTGCCGCGCCGATGCTGGCGTTGGCCGCGCGCAGCAGATGTTCGGCCTGGATCACGTCCGGGCGCTGCAGGAAGGTTTCCGACGGGACGCCGGCCGGGATGTCGGCGAGTGTCGCGGCGACTTCGCTGAGCGTTGTCGGCAACAGCTCGGCCGGTGGCTGGGTACCGACGAGGAGCGTCAGTGCGTTCCTGTCCTGCGCGACGGCGGCGGTGTAGCGCGCGACTTCAGCACGTGCCGATTCGTAGCCGATACGCACCTGATTGAGGTCAAGCGAGGTGGCGACGCCGGCGTCGAAGCTGCGTTGCGTCATCTTCAGCGATTCGCCCTGGCTGGCGAGCGTCTCGCGCGACAGGGCCAGGCGTTCCTGGTCGGCGGCCAGCGTCAGCCAGGCGTTGGCGACTTCGGCGACGAGGCTGATGTGCACGCTGCGCCGGGCTTCCTCGGTGGCGAGGAACTGTTCGAGCGCCTGATCCTTCAGGTTGCCGACGCGCCCGAAGAAGTCGAGCTCAAAGCTCGAAAAGCCGATACCCGCCGTGTATTGTCGGGAAATGGTGCCTTTGCCGGTCTGCGACAGGTCGTCCGCTGTCTGCTGCGCGGTCTGCCCGCCCGAAGCGTTGATGGCCGGATAGCGGTTGGCGTCAGCGATCTGGTACTGCGCACGCGCTTTGTCGATGTTCAGCGCGGCGACGCGCAGGTCGCGGTTGTTCTGCAGCGACAGTTCGACGAGTTGCTTCAGGCGCGCGTCGGTGAAAAACTCCTGCCAGCCGATTTCGGCGAGCGCGCGGCCCTCGCCAACGACGCTGCGGCCGGTTTCCGGCCAGCTTTCCGCGACCGGGGCGGCGGGCCGCACGAAGTCCGGCGCCAGGTTGGCGCAGCCGGTCAGAGCGCCCAGCGCGCTGATGAGGGCGGCGATGCCAAGTTTCTTGCGAATCATGTTAGTGGTTCTCCTGCGAAGCCGTGGCGGTGGCGGGTGCAGCAGCGGCCGCCGGAGCCGATGGCACCGCCGGCATTGCTACAGATTCAGGAGCTGTCTGTGCTTTATTCACCGGCGCCTGGGCCACTTTTGGCTGATATACCGTCACTTTTTGACCGGGAGACAGCACGT
>ERZ650312.1000-NODE-1000-length-15946-cov-5.854572_pt1 | contig 15946 bp, 14 predicted proteins | sample MGYA00376248_ERZ650312 | MGnify/ENA primary metagenome ERZ650312 (study PRJEB26733, sample SAMN07839316) | wastewater metagenome | biome: urban; feature: wastewater treatment plant; material: waste water | place: USA: North Carolina | collected 2016-07-28 ... | reverse complement strand
GGCCTTTTTCAATGCCATTACTGTCGGTATAACTGACATTGCTTATTACACTGCCTTCTTTATTTACAGCAACAGCGGCGGCGACCCCTGTTCCTAATATCTTGCCCCCAATACCGGCATCTGCCTTCCCTACAATTGCAAATTTTTCTGAGTCCGTCACTGCACGGTCTCCCTTCTCGACATGTTTGAAAGCCACATTATTAGAGTCATCCAATGTAATCACCAAACCGCGCTCAGAGGCCTTACCGTCGCTATTCACCTGTGCAAGAGTAATTTGCCCAGTCTCGGATTCCAATTTCGAAATCTGATCGGCGATATTCAGTGAGGCACTTGTCCGTTCGCTGTGTCCGTTTTCCAGTGAAATGGTCGTCGAGCTGCCCCTGTCCGAGGCACTGACCAGACGTGCGCTGTCACTTAACGGTCCACCGTAATTGTTCGGGTCAACTATCCCCGGCATACCGATAACCGGGCTGGTCTCCAGCTTCGGTGCCTCCAAATCTTCCCGAATGGCATTCTGGCCAACCAGGTTGGCCCGGTTGGCAATTTGAGCAAACGCATAGGCCGAGCCGCCGAGCAGAAAAAATATCAACGTCGGGATATAGGCCATCAACGATGAGCCGGTCAGAATCATCTGTTGCAGGCTGTCGAACATATTGTTGGTGAATACCGGCGACATCACCATGCCCGGATTGCCGCTTGCAATCAGTGCCATCACGGCCTTATACATATTGTCGGCCAATTGCTGCTGCATATAGTGGGCAATCGCCGTATCCAAAGGCAGCCATGAATTAATCCAGGCGGCCATCATGATGTAGGCACCGAGAATCTTTAGTCCGAACGCGCTGCGGATGACCAGGATAAAAACCATAAACGGGGTCATGACGATGTAGAGATACAGCATCAGATTCAGGAAATGGCCGCTCATCACCCTGAAAACAGAAGCTTCGCCGGCGGCATCGACAGCGGAAGTGCTGATGGCATCCGCTAAAATATAGGCTTCTTTCTCGCAGGAGGGATCGCGGGCACCGATACAGCGCTGCGCCACATTGTTAAAAATGGCAGCTGCCTGAATGCTGGCCGAGTCGATGGCGACACCGGCGGTATAGAATTGCGCCATGGTGGCGGAGCTTAAATAGCCCTGATTCTTGGCTTGGGCGTAAGCGGTTGCGAGGATGTTACTCGGATGCTCGTTCGCAAGGCCGCTGCTGCCGACAGCGGAGGCCAGGGCGCTGGGCAGCTCGTTCAGCTCGGCTTGCACGGCATTAAGACGTGCGGCATGGGTGACGGTGGTGCCGCTGTCGGCGGCCATGCTGCGTGAAGCCAGTGCTTTTTCGGCAGCAGGGGAATAGTTTTTACCCAAGGCCGGCGTGGTGCGCTGCAACACTTGGGCGGCAATCACTTTGCCGGCAGATGCACAATCCATCCGTGCCTGTATCGGCCGCTCGCCGGGTACGTTCGACGGCACCCGAATCTCGGTGACACCGCTTTGATGGCCGCTGGTCAGCACTTTCAAAAAACCTTCCGAATTGACATCTTCCCAACGGTTGGCCCAGCCGCACACATTGGCGGCAGCGGCCATATTGGCCATAATCAGGGCGCTTTCAGGGGTATTGAATTGGCGGCGCAGACTGATAATCGTACGCAGCGGACTGAAAAAGCCTTGTGTACCGTGCAGCGACAATGCGCCGGCAGTCGGCCCGACAGCACCGCCGCGATCCGGTGTCCAGGTAACATCCGGCAGGACGGTACTGGCCGTATCCACACCCTCGGCAAAGGTTTTGCCCAGCTTGCTGAATAAGCCCAACGTATAGGCCACCCCGACCGGAATGTTGTCTACCTTTCGGAATCCTACTGCGCCTGCATTGTTGCCGACACTGGCATTATCATAATACGAAGCGACATAAACCGAGGTGGTCGGCACAATGGCGAACGATAAAAACAGAATCACAACCACCGAGCGGATAACGTCTACTTTGCCGGTGGTCGCCATCACCAAGGCGGTCATAAACAGTGCCACCAAAATCCCGAACTGGATGGCACTGACCATCATTGAACCGCTGTTGCTGTTGAAGAGCAGGGCAACCATGCCGAATGCACGTGCCACCATATCAATATCGCCCACCACCCAAATGGTGGTGATGTCGGGATTGCCGCCGACATCGCTGCGGGGCACATCGGCACTTGCCATGCCGGCCATGGTCATCATCAGCAAGGGCAGGGTGTAGCGCAACCAACCGGCACTTAGGGCTGTTAATTTCTTCATACTCATCCTCCTCTCCTAGTGGACGGCCGCCAGACCTTTGCTCAGCAATACCGCACCACCGATCAGACTGTTCATGTTGCGTTGCGCCTGTGCCCGCGCATCGGTACTCAAATGCGTTGCCGCTGCTTTTTCCAATGCACTCATTTGTGCTTTTTGACCATCCGACATCGGTACGACTTCTTTACCGCTTGCGGTCGTGTTGGCCGAATAGGCAATCGACAGGGTGGTATTCATCGCCCGTACCAGCTCGGCCGCCATTTGACCGGCCAGGACTTCTGCGGCGTAAGAGACGGCGGCCTTGGTGGTGTTGTCACTGGCGGTGGCCGCCTGCGAGAGCAAAGCCACGGTTTCGCGCGGCAGCGCGTTCAGGAAACGGGCGCGTTCCGGGCTGAGGACAATGGTGTTGTCGGCAAGGTGGGCCATGATGGAATCATCGGTAATTTTGGTAATGACGGCATCGCCCATGGCAACCCCGCCGCCCAGCGTGGTCTGCTCGCCGGCCAGCATTCGAATCATGTAGCGTTTGGTACCCGGATAGGTTGCTTCGTCGGTTTTGACGTTTTGGCAGCTGGCCGGATTGTTCAAGTCGAAATCGTTGCACACATAGCCGTTCAGGCTTTGGTTGTCGGGCTTGCCGTTAACCAGGTCGTCAAAACGCCAAATCGGCTCGATGACTTTGTCCTTACGCTGGGTCGAACCTTTGGTGTACGTGCCGCCGGAAACCGATGACTCGGCATTGGCACCGGTCAGATTGATGCCGGTGCCGTACAGGTTCATGGCGATTTGGAGGAAACTTTGGTCGCCGCCGTAAGCGGCGGTGTCGATTTTGGAATTGCCGCCTTGACCGAACACGCCGGCGCTGGCCAGGGTGTTCATCAGGTTGTTTCCGTATACGGTCGATTCATCAGCGGCATCAGCGGCACGGTTGGCATTCTGACCGGCGTAGGTGCGTTTATTGTTCGCTTCGGAGAAGTCGGACATGACCCCTTTGGCAGAAGCCACCACAGACTCATATGAAGCCAGCGTATCGCCGTAGATGTCGCTCAGTTGGGCATTGCCGCGCGCAGACTCGATCATGGTGCTGGCAATCTGACAGGTGTTCTTGGAGGCACTGTTGATTTTAGAGGTCATGTCCTGCAAACCGGTCATGATGTTCTGACAACTCGGGCACATATTGTCCAGCGCGATTTTGAGGGAATAGCCGGTGGCATTGGACATGATGCTGCGGATGATATTGCGCATATTGTCGGCCGAAATCATCGAGAACGAGCCGAAATAGGCATCGATGCCGCCACAGCCGGCGGAAAAACGCGGCGGGTCGTAGGCGAGGATATTGAACGAGCGCACGGGCGAGCGCATACTGATGCCGCCTAAGGTGCCGCCATAATTGTTGTTGACCGCGCCCATCTCCGGAGCGGTGCTGGTCCACATCATGTCCATGCCTGAGGCCACATCGGCCTGAACATTGGCGGGCACGGCAGCCAGCAGCAGCGAAGCTGAAATCATGCCGATACGGACATAGGTTTTGCTGCGATTTTTGATTTTATCGTACATTTTGCTCATGATGGCTTCCTACATATTTTTGCCGATGATTTCGTTTAACAGCTTCACGACTTCATTCATGTCGTCCGGATTTTTCAGACGGCCTTGCGCCTGTTGCAGATCCCGGTTGTTGATCATGCCGCGCTCATTGAGTTTGGCCAGATTGCTCAGGTTCGGATCGGCCAGGTTCATGTCGATGGCGGCGGTGACGATTTTCTGTTCCAACTCACTCAGGCTCATGGCTCCGTGGGCGATAATGGCCGCACGGTCGGGCGGTACCATCAGGACGGTGGCCGGGGTAACTTTGATACCCAAGGCTTGGGCGCGCCTGGCCCCCTTGTCAAAGCGGATGTCCTTGCGGTTCATGCCGTTGATGACGCCGCCATCGGTGCTGACGTAGCGCACCTCCATGCCGTATTTTTTGGCCAGCTCGCGCGATACCTGAAACTGGCTGTGACAAAAGTTGCACGAGCTGTCAAAAAACATCCAAATACCGGCTTTGCTGCTCAAATCTTTGATAATGCCTTCTTTTGCCTGATCGATCTGCCACAAGGCCTGCTGGCGGGCCAGTGCGGAAATCGGTACCCGTACCGATTCGGACAGCATCGGGTCGCTGTCGATGACTTTTTGGGTCATGCGGGCGAATTCGTCCGATTTATCCAACATCAGGCGGTTCAAATATTGATAGGCACGCACGTTCTCATAGCTCGGATTGGTGATGGCCAAATCGAGCAGCTCTTGCTGCTTGGCGCGTATCCACGCCGCTGAAAACATCTCCGATTCCTTGGCCGCAGGAGCTGTCTGTGCTGACACCACTTTCGAGGGAGCCTTTTGCTCCGGCGGCCGGGACTTTTTCGGGGCCGGTTTGTCGCGATACCAAAAATAGCCGTCGGCCGTTGCGGTATCGTATGCCGATTGCTCGGCAGCACAGACAGCCCCTGCGGCCAAGGCGGCAGTCAGGCAGAGCAGGGTGGTTTTAAGGTGAAGCACGGGTTTCATACAGCGTCCTTTGTTACAGAATGCGCGGCGGGTCATCATTGAGCGGAGCCGCATAGGGGAACGGCTCCGGCCGGATGCCGCGTCGGCGCAGCCATGAGCTGGCCGACTGTGCTACCTGTTTTTGCTGGTTTTCGGGCAGGGCAGCCATCATGCGCTGTGCATAGCCCTTGTAACGGCCATCGACGGAGGCGGCAATCTGCATCCAGCGTGTGGCTTGTACCAAATCCGCTTTACGCAGCTTGTCGCCTTTGGCGTAATAGTGGGCCAAGGCCACCATCGCGCCGATATGCCAGCGGTCGGCAGCCCGCTGGTAGTAATTGACCGCCGCATAGGGGTTTTCACGAAATATGGAATGGCCGTAGCCGTAGAGGGCGGCCGGGTCGCGTTGTGCCGCTGCACGCTGCCAATAAACACGGGCACGCTTGGGGTCGGGGGCAACCCCGGCGTGACCGCGCTCGAGAATATTGGCCGCATAAATGGCCGCCGGCCAAAAAACAGCCTGCTGCTGGCTGCGCTTCTGTTCGCTGAATGCCTGATTGGCCGTCTGAAACCATTTCAGTGCCGTTTTGCCGTCGGGTTTGATCGGGCCGCCGCCGAAGTAATACAGCAGGCCGAGGTTGTAGGCGGCCAAATGATTGGCCGTCAGGCTGCCGTCCGGATTTTTGACGGCCTTCATATAGGCTTTGTGCGCCAAGGCGTAATCCGCTCCTTTGCTGCCCGGAATACGGCCAAGGTGTGCCAAATAGCCGTATTGCAGTGATGCCCATGGATTGCCTTTGTTGGCCGCATCACGCAACAGCGTCACATACATACTGTCACCGGCATTGAAGCGCTCATACATGCGTTGTGCGTCCTCACGTGGCGACAATGCACGATCTTTGCGCTTGGCGGTTTTGGCTTGGCCCGTTTTGGTTTTGCCCTCTGCGGCAGCAGCGGTATCTGCCTGCCGCTTTTGCGGAGTAGCGCCCAATACCTGCTGTTCCAACTGCTTGTTGTCTGCCTGTGCGGCGGCGGCAGTTCCGAGCAGCACCGCCAACAAGGCGATATGTTTTCCGAATGTCTTCTTCATTACCGACTCCTAGTTGAACTCGCAACAATCTACCCAGCGCCACAGCAAATAGACGGCATCGCTGTCGTTATTGTTACTTGCACGCTCACTGCGTCCCAGTCCCCAGGCCAATTGGCTGGAACCGAGACGGTGGGCGCAACGGCTGTTGATATTGAGGTAGTTGGATACTTCGCCGCTGATCTGCTTCACCACACCACCGACATCCATGCCGTCCGAGGAACCGGAGGCACCGCCGCTGCCGGTTTCGCTGTAGGGGAACAACATGGTGGCCTTGAATTCGGATTTGCTCGGGAACGGTACCGGTACCGGCGAACACAGAGCCTTGTCACCGACGGTCGACACGCTGGCGTAGCCGCCGGTGCGGTTGGACACCAACAGCGAGCGGTTGAGGATGGTCGATGTACCGATGACGCTGTTTTTCTCCGAGGACATCGCACCGGCCGCCGGCAGGTTTTTACCCATGCAGCCACCCAGCCAATACGCGGCATCATCGGGTGCACCCCAACCCACGCCGGTTGTATTGGCCACGCAAGAAGCCGTGTGGGCGGCAAGGTTGAACAGGGGGTTATTGACGATATTGCCGATGGCCATCCATTCCGGATAGAGCATGTTCATGTAGACCGGGTCGCGTTTCGACCAGGTCGGTTGTGCCACGGAGGTTTCCAACTGACGGCCACGGGCAAAGCAGCGCGGCGTCCAGCCGTAAATGTTGTAAAGCGGAAATACCCAACTGTGGTAATGCCTGAATCCGGTGTCGTAACGGCCGCCGGCAACATCGCCGCCACCTTGGGTGACGCCTTGTTCTTGGCCGGTTCCGGCAAGTTTGGCCATTTGCTCCAGCATGGATTTGACGGAGTTGCCATAAACTGGCGAGCAGCTCGGATTACGCACCACTTCCACCATCCGTGTCGGCAGCCACATGCCGCGTGTGTAGCCGTAAACCACATAAGGCTCTTTACCGCATTTGCAGGTCGATTTTTGGGTGACGCCCGGCGGTGCGGGTACATCGCCGCCGGCCACCACCGTGCGCCCCATAATGCGGATGGGAAAACCGGAGTCATAGCAGAAGTTGCGCACCACATTCATCCCGGCTGACGAGCACGTATTGGCCGCAGCCGATTGCGAAAACGACATAACGGCAACGGCCGCTAAGGAGCTAAGGATGGCGCTGAGCTTGGTTTTCATGCGGACTCCTAGCGGTTTTTAACCACAAATACATTGAAGTAATCGTTGTATTGGCTGTAATAACTCGGCACGGCTTTCACCTGCAACTGCCGCTGCATACCCGCATCCAGCGGTGCAGCCTGCAAGCCGGATTCGGCCAAGCGGCCAAGATGGGTATAGAGCACGACCACATCGGGTTTGCGTTTTAGCAAGGCTCGGGCAAATTCCAACTGCCACTTGCTGCTGCCGTCGATGACGACAATAGCCCGCTTACCGGCAGGATCCAGTGCCAAAACGTTGAAACGCGTTCCCTTACGGTAAAGAACCGCCCCGGTTTTCGGGTGTCGGATGTCGGCCTGTGCGGCGACAAACGGGGTGTGGCGGTAGCGTTGCGATTCGGTTGCATAGGGCAGTGCAATCTGTCCTTGCATTTCCTGTTTGACGGCGGCAGCAGCACGTTTCGCTTCGGCCGCCCAATCGTGTTTTTCAGCCATTTTCTTCATCACTTCTGCCTGATCGGGTTCGGTTACTTTCCATTGCTGACTCAGACGGCGGTCAAACCGGCGCGCTTTGATTTGGCCGATGGAAGCATCAATGGATAATGCGCCCTGTACCAGATACCATTTGTTGTTGCTGTCCCGGTGCAGGACGGCAGGGGCGTAGCGGATGTCGTAAGCGGCAAAAGCCCCCGGCTGCACCACAATATTCGGCGGAGTCTGCCTGGCCTTCGGCGACAGTTTTTTGTAGAGGCCGTCTGCATAGGCAAACATCTTGTCCACACCGCCCTCACCCCAACCGCGAAAGGCAAACACCACGTCATCACGCCCGGCACCCTGTTCCAGGAGGGTAAGCAGAATTTGTTCGGGCATGGCACGGGACACAAAAACCACCGTACGCGTACCCGACAGTTCGGCCATGGTCGGGTTAACACCGTAAGGCAGCTGCCGCTCCACCTCTGTACCGGCCAATTGACGGGCTTCCCCGGTAAACTGCGCTGCCCGCGCCCGCTGGTTGTTGATGAGCTGCCTCAATTCCGCATCCTCCGCCCGTACCGCATCAGAAAACAGCAGCGATGCGGCCGCGCACAAGATGCAGAGGGTAGCTGCCCCAGTAGCGTGAATCCCACGAGTGTTCTTCGCTTCCATAAACAAAAATTTCATCCTTTCCCAGCGTATAAACCTTGTCCCAGTAAGAGACGGGTTTGCCGAGTTTTTTTGCGCCGTAGCGTACGTCACCGATAAAAGTGTCGTTGATAAAAACGTTGCCGGCCTCAATCCTGACCCGGTCACCGGGCAGGCCGGCCACCATCTTGCCGATGGGCTGACCCTCTTCAATCACCGGCTCCATACCCCGCGACGGAAACAGAATCACGTCGTAACGCGCTAAGGGCAGTACCGCCTGCTGTTTCTTCCACCAATACACCTCCCAAGGCAGGCAGCCTGCAATTTTGCGCTCCAGCATCAAGCCGTAATTGGGCGTGACATACAGGCTGATCAGCTTGGCGGCGATAACAATCGGGATAACGGCGGCGGCACGCCAAAGGCGGCGCTTGTCGAAGCGGAATTTTTTATCCGCCATCAGTCCAGCTCCGCACCACCGCCGGCTGCTTCATGGCCGCCGTCCGACAAGGGGGCAGCCGGTGTTGCCGGCTTTGCTGCTGGTGCGGGCACACTCGGCACAAAGTTCAAGTTGATACCCAAATCTGCCGCTATTTTTTCGGTCAAATCCGCGCCGGGCGGATAGGTGAGCACCGCAGAGCGCTGCATGACCACCATGCCGCTGTCGGCCATGTTTTGCAGCTTGCTGCGGATTTGGTTCATGTTTTGTTCCAACTGCTGTTGCAGCAAAAACGGATCCTGGTCACGGCCTTTGAGCATGGCTTCGCCGATGTAGGCCGCAGCCAGACGGTCTGAATCCACCACGTAGAAACCGGCTGCCGGCTGCACTTGGCCGAACTGTGTTTGATAAAAAGCGTAACCGCCCAAACACAGTGCAACGCTGGCCATGGCCACGGCCAGAAGATTGCCGCCGCTTTCGTCTTTTTTGGCTGCTGTCGGAATAGTTTCCGGCGTTTGTTCCTGTTCACTCATCATTTACTCCTTTGGGTCAGTCATAGGTTCCGTCGGCATACATACGCTCGGCTTCAGATTGAATCAGGCTGACCACATCCTCACCGACCCGGACACGCCGTTGCAGTTCGCGGAAAGTGTCGCCCTCGGTCGAGAACATCACCCGGTTGAACGGCGTTTCGATCAGGCGGGCAATGCCGGCCCGTTCCTCACCGGCAATCACACACACTTCGCTGTATTGTCCTTTGGCGGTATGTACGCTGCGCAGCATATTGGCAATCCAAGCCGGTGCTCGGTACCAACCTTCCTTTTCGGCCTGTGCCAATACGTCTTGGGTTTGTTCCAGCATGAATTTGCTGTAGAGACCGGCAAAAATACTGTGCCCGTGTTTGGTCTGGAATACCTGATTGAAAGTCTGCACCACCGGCACCACTGCGCCGTCTTCTTTACGCACCTTGGAGACCAGTTGGGCGACAAAGGCCGCAAAAGACGGGTCTTTGAGCAAGTCGCCGCATTCCTCAAGCACCAGCAGACGGCGGCGGCCGTCGCGCAGCACGAACATCTCCTGCGTAACGGTGGTGGCCAGCATCATCAACACCACGTCATGCAGGTGCTTGTTGGTCGCAAGACCTGACAATTCCAACACCGTCCAGTCTGCTTCGGTGCGCAGATTGTTGCGTCCACGAAACCACCGTCCCATGCTGCCGGTCGAGCCGAACGGCATCAACAGCATCGCCAGCCGGTGCTGGATGTCTTTCATTTCACCGGTTTGCGATTGCAGATACTGGATGACATCGGTAATTTCGGCTGCATTGACTTTGGCGGTGTACACGGATTGGATGGCCTCCATCATCAAAGCCATTTCCAAATCGTCCAAGCCTTCGTTCGGCTTGGCCATCTTGCCCAGAATCGGCGCAATCAACTCCATCTCACGCTCAATATCGGTGATATTGGTAAACGGATTGAGACAGATGACGGATTCGGGATGCAGGTCGATAATTTGTGCACCGGCAGCACGGGCGGCAGCCACATAGCTGCTGCCTTTGTCTATGGTCCAAACCTTGGTGCCCAAGCTCAATTCGTCCTGGGTCAGGCGTTGGCTGAAGAAAGATTTACCGGCACCGGTTTTGGCGGAAATCAACGCATTGAAGTTGGTATTGTTTTTATCGAATATCCCGCACCGGAAAACCTTTCCCCGCCGGGTGGTGAGCAACATGCGGTTACCGTAGCCCTGCCATTCATCCATAATCGGCAGCAGGTGGGCGGCCAATATGCTGGGCATGGTCTTGAAGCGGTGTGTGTTGCGGATGCTGACAGGTGAAGGGTTCATCGGCATATTGTTCAAGAAGCTGATTGCCGGTATAAAGCGTTCCTGCCGCATCACAAAACCTTTGGTGGCATGGTAGGCGGCCATGCGTGAAAGCGATGCGCGCAATTTTCGTCGTGACTGCGCAAACAGGCACATCGACATGTTCACTTCAACCAAATTACCGCCTTGCAGGATCATTTTGTCGGTCTCACGGAAGCTTTGCAGACGGCTGCGCAAGCGTGGCGAGAATTTTAGTGCTCCCGGCATGCCTGCTGCACGTTCGGTCGTGGTCTGATTGGCGCGGAATTTGCTTCGCTTCGCATCTTGATTGGGAAAGTGGATGGTGGTGGACAACATATAGGGCATCCCGGGCTGCGGCCCGCTGCCGGACGGATCCCCGAGTAATTCCCCCATTTGCGACATATGCCATGGTCTGCTTTCATCCGGGAATCGGTCAATGGTGAGGATACCGACATGCTGATGGCTGTCTTCGGCATCAAAATTTTTGCACAACAGGGTACTTTTCTGACGGCTTTCCCAGTCAACTGATGAACCAACAGGGAAGAGCTGTTCGTTCAGCGCTTCATCTTCGCAGACAGCCGTATCCCACCGCCCGTACATATTGAAGTAACGACGTAAGAGGGCCATCGTTTCCCCCCGGCCTGCCACACGCGCCCGGATACCGGCCACCTCCAGCTGGGTCAGGCATTGCTGACGGATGGAAAGGAAATGGTCACAGGCTTCCTTGAATTTACGCTCATTGCCCGGCGAGAGCGGGTTTTTAAATTTGAGCGGAATTTTGAGTGTCCAGGCACACAGACTGTCGGTCAGCGTGGTATCCGTGGTTGGCAACAGACGGCGTGTCGTGCCTGAGCGCAGGTAATCGGCTCGCTTGATTGCTGCTTCACGGGCGATGATGACCGATTCGTCACCCGTCACGCCGTCACGCGCATCGAGGTATTCGGATACAGTCTGTTCCAAATTGGGTATCCCCCATTGTTGAAACTGCATCAGCGTCCCACCCGGGTAATCGGATCCGAGCAGGGTGGTTACGGCATCGCCCATAGCTGATGACCAGCCGGTTACCGGTTTGTACAGGCACACCGAAGCGATGGCGTTTTCTGTTTCGTAATAGAAAATGCCCGTATCGTCCTCGCCTGCTTGGAGACTGACGAACTGCGTCCCCATATCCCGGCCTTGCTGGCGATTGAAAATATCCTGTACCATGTCTTCATCCTAAAAAAGCAAACGACAACAGCCGGTCTGCATAAGCAGACCGGCTTAAGGGTTAAAAAGGAATTTTTTCATCTGCGTCTGAGGAAGTTGCGGCCGCAGTGTTATCAGCCTGACGTGGCGGACGCAGGGTGACGGCTTCGATACGGGAAGATTCGAGATTCAGGTAGATGCGGTCGACACGGATTTTACGTGCAGTAACTTCAAGGCCGTCTTTATTCGTGTAGGTGTACACGATTTCACGTCCGGTAACAGTAACCGGCATGCCTTTTTGCAGCACGGTACTGAGCTTCTGTGCCTGACGGTTCCAATATTCGCACTCGAGCCATTCGGTCTTGCCGGCCACGAGCTGTTCTTGGCCGTCGATGATTTCGTTGCGGTAATCGGTGGAAGCGATAGAGAAGTTGACAACGGCACTTTGCTCACCGTTGCGCAAGATTTCTTTGTAAGCGATATTTTGGCCGAGATTGCCTCGAACCGTTAATTCAATAGCCATAGCAGGCACTCCATGGAGTGACCTGCGGCAAGAAGAATAATCAGGTTAAAATACACCCGATATTAAAGATGGGGGTGAATGAATAATACAAATATCCTGTTTTTGTGTCAAGCATTTTTTTGATTTATTTTGCATTCACGGACAGAGAGCGGCAGGCAGCATGGTGGTTGAAATAACCAAGGCTACTGCTGCGGGATAAGGATATAGTTGTGAAACAGCGTAATGTATCAGGCTTTCCGAAACAAAATAGGACGTTATTTCACCTAACAGTAAAACCAATATTATTAATATCAAATAATTTTTCAGATAGCCGGTGGCCGTCTGAAGATAATCATGATCCAAGCTTGCAATGAATTTTCGGGTTTGGCGGGAATCAAACCATTGCTTCTGTGTCAGGCTGAACGCATCGCACCAGCCAAACCATTTCCTGAAAATCCGTACATGCAATAACAGAGGTGCCAGTTTGATAATGAGGCATTGTGCGATACCTATAAGCAGCCATCGTTGGGAAAAATCCACATTGACATCAGGCTTGCTGTTCAACACAGGGAGCATCAGCAGGCAAAATGCCAGCATAGATAAAGAAAACAGCGTATGAGTATCAATATTGCGGATTTTTCTCATGTCACGCCTTTGGCAAAAAAGGATAATCCATTAAATAATGATTCGTGCTAAATATCGTCATTTGGGGCGACACAAACTTAATCATCTTCTAAGTCATTGCCACGCTCTTGATAGAATTTATAGCATTCCTCCCTAAAACAATATTTGAATCTACTTATATCGATAATACCCAGTTTAACGTCTATTACAGCGCAAAAGGCTATGAATGCCATCAAAATTAACATTGCTACAATGTGAATGTCGTGAATAAACGTTTCCTTAGCCCAAGGGTCTGTAGAAAGTGCCTGTAGGATATATTCTCCAAGTTGTCCATCGAGTCCTTTAAAAAGCACCATGCCCAACACAATAAACCAAGTACATAAATAATAGACGATGGCTTTAGAAACCGTTAATACAATTGAAAATAAATAAGGCTCGGGCTTACACAATACTCTGCGCCAAATTTGAGCATACTCCTCGTCTGACAGGTACACCCCAAAACTTTTTGAGCCTAATTCTACATATCTTTGCATCATCTTATTCCACATATCCACCACGGTTTACTTGCAAAAAACCTTCAAGATTTTCAACTAGCTTTTCAGCTTTCATACGGCTTTGTTTACGGTTTTCTTTGGTGACAATTTCATCAAAGCAGTCTGTAAAATCACTAGAAAAATTGCTGCTTTTTGGCTGTATTTTATTTAAACAATTTTTTGCACTATCAGCGTGTTTTCCTTGATAGCTTTGAATGTAATCGTCAACTTTATCCGAATTTTTAAAAATTAAAGAGCCGGTGCAGATTCCCGTGCTTACTACCAGTGAGAAAATAATCAATAATGCAGCTACACAAGTAAAGCGGGTACAACCCCACTTACGTTCTAATTTATATGGAACTCTCCCATATGCAAAATAGAGATATGACGACACACCGAACGCCATAAAAAATGCCATTGTGAGAATCGCAGCAAGAGGTGCATAATAAGAAAAAAATTCAAACATCCAAAATTGAACGTTATCAGAAAAAATAAAGGCAACGATTGCAGCAAGCAAAAATAGGTTCATTGCAATCACGATTTTTTTGAGTATATTTAAATTTAACTCAACATTTTCTGAAGACCGCATCTCAATACCCTTTGTTTATCATGGATTGAGCCGTTACACCTCATCTTTCAACTCGATTACCTTCATCCTCCTCGAAGCCGGCCAAATCAATAATTTGTCGGATTTCCGATTCTGACTTCCGTATTGCCGCCACTTCCGCGTTGTATACCAAGGACACAATGCGCGACCGTTTTGTTGGTGAGACCGTTTTGCCCGAATCCTGTATCAACGCATCTACTAGAAGAATCGTTCGCTCCAAAATCTCGGTATTGAGGTGAAAGCCTTCTTGCGACGCATCCGCCAACGAATCTAATGAGCGCGTCCGCTGCAACGACTCCGGCAGCATTTTCTCCTCAATGCCGGCCACATCGGTCATCTTTTTGTACTCGTCCAAGCAACGGTAAACATAGCTCAGACTGTTGCTGACATCGCGGGCGCGGTACATATGATCCGTCATCGACATCCATAACTGCATATGCAGCAGAATCTCGTCCAAAGATGCATTTGCCGCCGTCAACAACTCATACACCCCCTCCCAATTGGCAATGCGCTTCCCCTTATTGTAGAAGCTGATTAAGGGGATGTAATAATATTTGTGCTCGTAGTGAGCCGTATAAATATCGGTGGTGTATTTGCGGCCATACTTGGTTGTTGTCACCAGACAGCCTTTCCGGCGCAACTTGCCAAGCTCCTCATTGAATGCCCGCGAGTCTAGAATCACCTGATCCCACTTCGCCTCAAGCTCCACTATTTTGTTCCGCAAATCCTCAATGCCCCTTACCCTTAAAAGGCTTTTGTGGTTACCAAAAATTGTAACCAGAGAAATACCCGCGTTATCCGTACCCATTACACACATCCATTATGAATAAAAACAGAACTTCCAGTTTAAATCGAACCTTATGATTACGCCATGTTTTCCGCAACCAATCCGTATTGGCGCGCAAACGCCGCGATTTTATCGAGCTCTTCGGCATCGTAGGGCAACTGCACAAACACAAACTGCAACTCATCAGAACCCAGCAACGCGCCTAAAGGCAATGCTTCCAGAGCATTATTATCAACGGCTATTTGCAGTTTCTGCCTGAACGATTCATCCGCCTTCAAGAAATCAGCACGGGTAATGGTCTGTATTGCCCGCATACGCATCGTGACCAAATAAAGCTCCTGCGTGGTGCGGCGGATATGGCGACCGCCATCACGTACCATATCGTTACCGTTCTTGTTTGACACCATGCCTTTATCCATCAGGGTTTTAACCATACGGATATACATATCGTAGGCCGTCAGCAGATGAATAAGACGGTATCCATAACCGCGTATGTGTCCGACCGGTACAGCCAGTGGGGCGGTATTTTCCATCACATTGATGTGTATCCCCTGCGCAGCAGAAGTATCCAGCAACTTTTGAACCTTGGCCGTCTGCTCATCAAAAAACGCTTTCACCTCATCCAAAGCCCGTTCAAAGCCCAACAGCGCAGCGTACGCAAAAGGGTTGTCTTTCTGCGTCAAGCGTACCAACTCCATGCTCAAGGCCATGGCATAACGGATACCCGGCCAGCGCTGTTGCGGTTTGGTACGGTCATTCATACCCTCCCAACACCGCACCGCCTGCTTGGTATGCAGATATACATAATCCTGTTCTTTGTCCCGCAGTTTACCGACGCTTTCATATTCTTCGGCTACCGACATGAAAATATCGTAATCATCCAAGCTGATGCCTTCAGGCTTGCGGCGCTGTCGTGCACGGCCCGAAAGGTTGTTGCGGTAGATATGCTGCTTGAGCAGGCGTTGGTGGTAGAGAAAAACACGCACTGCCTCATGCTCCGGGTCTTCAGGGGCAACATAGATGCTGCCGGTACTTAAATTACCGAGTCGTTCTTTTTCACCATCAAAGTCGTAGTGATTGGAAAACAAAGAACGCTGGGTTGTCGGAAGCTGTTCATTTTGCAAGTCAGTCACGCGTATGGCGTTGGGTTTGATGACGATGCGTTGTTTCATGGAATTCTCCTGGATGGAAAGGTTATGTTTGTCGCTTCTCGGTGTGTGTGTACACTGTACACACCTGCAATCTCTGTTCACGAGCTTGCCGAATTGTCGC
>ERZ650312.994-NODE-994-length-15985-cov-8.717765_pt1 | contig 15985 bp, 21 predicted proteins | sample MGYA00376248_ERZ650312 | MGnify/ENA primary metagenome ERZ650312 (study PRJEB26733, sample SAMN07839316) | wastewater metagenome | biome: urban; feature: wastewater treatment plant; material: waste water | place: USA: North Carolina | collected 2016-07-28 ... | reverse complement strand
CCGGCCCCCCTGGGCTGCGCCCCCTGTGCGCCGTTCGGCACACGGGCACCTGCTAACTGTCGTCCAGTGGGGAGGGGGTTGGGGGTCTGGGGTGAGGCAGGGGCAGGAAGGGGCGTGCGGGGGCAGTGGAGAGGCCCGAGGGCGAGAGCAGGGCAGGCGGGGATAAATGCAGATTAACTAGATTATATAAACGCCATTAGTTGTTGCACTCAATTACATTTAATAATCCCAATTAATCAGCTAAGTGATGAATGCTGAATTATAATAACACCAAGCAAGCAAATTAATAAAAAGACTTGCTCTTAACTAAGTCAACGTTATCAAGGATTAACCAATGAGCGATCTTAAAACTACTGCAAAGCAAGCGTTTTCGCAGCTTCGCCCCTATCTCTTTGCCGGGCAACTTGCAACCCTTGAGCAGCTTTGCGAGGGGGAGGAAGGCGAGTATTTTCGGGGGCTGGTGGTTGAGTTGGCAGCGCGAATCGGCAGCATTCCCGCGATGGATGAAGGCCCCGAGGTCACCAATGATTCGCCTGTGAAGTTGCACTACTTTTACCAGGGCTCTGATTGGTACATCTTCGAGCTGGAGCACGTTGCAGAGGATGATGTGGTGTTGGGTTTTGGCTGGGCGATTCTTGGGGGTGACTACCAAATGGCCGAGCTGGGTTGCATTAGCGTGTCTGAGTTGCTGGCATGCGGCGTGGAGCTGGATTTGCACTTTGCGCCGAAAACTTTGGGGCAGGTTCGATTGGAGCATCTGGGCCGCATCAATCATGGCAATGCATCTATCCAGGCATTGATGCGTGACACCCCCCGAGTTGTGGCTGGTCGAATTACATATTCGATTCGCTAGTTATTTAAATATATTTCAGTATTAATCACCTAGGTGATTAATACTGCGGTATAATTCAGGCACGCAGGCGAATAAGACTTGCGGAATCTGTCAACGTTAGGAGTTTGAAATGTCGCAAATGCTTTGGGTTGAAAGGTTGCCCGAGGTCGCAGATGGAATCTTGCGGCCACTGGCGGTGATGCGTAGCAAGTTGAGCCAGGCGGCCAGCTTTGACGCTCAAGCGAAGGGGTTGCGCGAAAGCGCCTACCACGACTCCCTGAGCCTTGAGGGGCGCATCCGTGGGATGTGGAGTGAGCAAGAGATTCAAGCGGCCAAGGCTGCAACCAACAACGATTGAAAGGGCGCTCATGCGAGTTCTGGCGATTGCGAATCAAAAGGGTGGGGTGGGTAAGAGCACTTTGGCTGTGCACCTGGCTTATGCAGCCCTGGAAGCGGGTTTGCGGGTGCTCTTGGTGGACATGGACAAGCAAGGTAGCTTGTCATTGACATTTACAGAGCCCAGCGGTGCTGAGCCTGGCTTGGTGGCCTCTGCTTTGTACGGTGAGGCCTTGCCCGAGGGGGCGCAACCTCAGAAGATTTCTGAGAAGCTGGGGATCATTCGTGCTGACAAGGCTTTGCTGTCGATCGACAAGGCAGAAAACGCTGTGATGCGCTACCCAGCAAAGGCGCTGCGCACATTCTCTGCAGACTATGACCTTTGCATCATCGACACGCCGCCGCTGCTGGGGGTGCGTTTGATGGCATCGCTTTCAGCGGCTGACTTTGTGGTGACGCCTGTATCCGTGGGTTTGTACGAGCTGGCCGGGGTGGCCGATCTGATGCAAACCATCCATGTGATCCGTACCCAAGGTTTCAATCCACGCCTCAAGCATTTGGGCATCGTGCCCATGAAGACAAACACTCGGGCGACAGAGGAACGCGAGGCTTTGGCCTCCCTGCGTGAGCGCTACGGCAATGCGATCTTGCCGGAAACGTTGCCAGAGCGCGCCCCGGTGCGCAAAGCCATTGCCCGCCGTGTCCCGGTGTGGCAAAGCACAAGGGGTGAAGGGCATCAAAAGGCGGGCCAGGAATGGCGCGCAGCGTGCAATGCGATCCTCGGGAGGATGGCATGAGCAAGGTACAAAACAAGGAAAAGGGTCAGAGCGTGGGCAATGCTTTTATGGGTGCGGCTGATGTGTTGGGCACGGGCGTAGATGCCCTGTTTGGCGGGGCAGCTTCGGATGATTTTGAAATCGTCGTCAACCTCGATGATGTGGAGATTCGCGCTCAGCACCGCTCTGAGCTAGAGGATGAAGCGAACTCGCTGCAAGACCTGGCCGACAGTTTGAAGGTTCGGCAGATTCAAGCGATTGTCTTGAATGCAAACCCTGCCGGGTCTGCGATGCCCTATCGCTTGGTGGCTGGTGAGCGCCGTGTCCGCGCAGCGCGCATTGCAGGCTTGGATACCTTGCGTGCACGGGTTTACAGCCTGACTGATGATGAAGTGGATCAAATTCAGTTCGCGGAGAACACGCAGCGCAAGAACCTCACGCAGTTGGAGCTGGCGCGCAAAGTCCAAGCGGACTTAGACAAGCTGGGCTCTGTTGAAGCGGTCTTGGCAAAGCACAACAAGAGCCGCGCCTGGCTGTCCAAGGTGGTGGGTTTGCTGGACTTGCCGGAGCAAGCCAGTGCATTGGTGGCTGAGAACATCAGCGCTGATGTGGAAGTGATTCACGCTGTCAAAGCCATCGAAAAGGTTGATCCAGAGCGCGCCAAAAAGGTTGTGCAGGAGCTGCGCGAAGGCCGGGGCAAGGTGAACCAGCGCGAGCGTGTTCAGCAGGTCAAAAACGAGGTCAAGCCCAAGGCAGCACCCAAAGACAAACCAGTGAAGCCGAAGGCCGCGCCTGCTGCCGCACCAGCGCCATCAGTGGACAGCGGCGAGGGTTTCGCGGACGCGAACATTGCAGTTCTGGATGTGCTTGAAAAGGCGTATTCCAACATCGTTGAGTTTGGCTCAGTGCCTCAAACGATTTGGGATGTGATGCAGCCCGCAGAGCGCGAGGTGGTGGCCGACTGGCTGCGCGATGCCTACGACGCTGGCCGTGATTGCAAGAGCGGCCAGGAGGTGGCTGCAGCGATGTTCAAGGGGATGCGGGACGGAGCCCTTGGCACTGAGGGCGTCATGTCCTTTGCAACGGCAGCATTCCTGTTTGGTTGCCGCGCCGGAGCGACCTTTGAGCCAGTGGCAATCCTGGCATCCGTCAAACCTTGAAAGAGCAGGGCGGGCGTTGCCCGCCCGCGTAAAGATTGGGGTGATGTATGTCTGACCTACGATTGAATCCAGAGAATTTTGAAGCGGTTAGGCCTTTGCTATTTCGCATGAGTCCCGAGCGTCTAAAGGATGCTTACGAGGTGCTTGTGAATGGGCGTGACTGCCGTGAAGTGGCTATCAATTCTGGTGTGCACTACCAGATCGTTTACAGAGCTGCGAAGCGCGTCTATGAACGCTGGGAGCAGACAACAGAGAGTTTGCCCGAGGGCTGGGTGCAAGTGTCTTGCGCTGCCCCTGCAGGCCTTGCCAGCGCTTTCCTGGGTCAAGTGAAGCTGTCCCGCCAGTTGATGGGTGGGCAATAAAAAAAAGCCCAGAACCGATTAAGTTCCGGGCTTTCAAGTCAACGTTAAGCAGTGGAAACCGCGTAACAGCACCATTGTAACAGCAGGGGTTGAAATGGACGACATAGCTACCAAAAAGGCCCAAGAGATGGAGAAGCAAGCGCTCAAGCGCTCGCGCTCCAGGGATCTGAATTTGTTGGGCGAGAAGCTGGAAGAAGGCCAGTTGGTCTTTTGGCCTGAGACTGAGCGCGGTGTTCCTAACGAGCTGGTGCGCTGCGCGGTATTCAGCGCCAAGAACCGCCGCGAAGCGCGGCGCATTTTTCGAGCTAACGAGCCAATGCGTGTCCCTGTGCTGGGTGGTGGTGAGGTGATCTACATTGGCGAAGAGCTGCGCCAGGATGACGAAACCGTGTGGATGCAGCTCGTGCACCTGGCTAAAGAAAATCGCTCGGAGTACGCTGTGTTCAACCCTCACAGCTTCATTAAATCGGTGGGATGGCCGAACAATGGCGCATCCTATGCGCGTCTATTGAGCTGCATTCGTCGCCTGGCCACGGCAGGGATTGAGCTGTACAGCGCCCGGTTTGAGCGCGGTATGAGTACCAAGCTGATCGTGCGTTATGAGTATTCCAACGATGCAGGCCAGCCATGGAAGGTACAAGTTTTCGACCGGGATGACCACCTCCTGTTTCTTTTCGACAAGCTCTATTCGCGCTTGGAATGGGAAACGCGGTTGGCCCTGCCAGATGGGCTGGCGACCTGGTTGCACGGCTTCTTTGCGTCGCATCGTGACCCCTACCCACACAAGATCGAAACATTGGCCGTAGGCGCAGGCCTGACCATTGAGGTTGACGATCCAACCATGGACGCCAAGCTCAAACTCAAGAAGCGCCAGGCGCGCATGCGCGAAATCAAGCGCCTGATGAAAACCGCATTGGAGGCTTTGAAGGGGCAAGGCTTCATCGTGAGTTACGAAATCTCACCGCAGGGGCTGGTATCTGTTGTGCGCGCTGGATGACGACTTTTGACCCACGCGCTACTTAGGGCCTGGGTGTCGCATGCGATTTTTGACCCACGCTAACGCTGTTTTCAGAGGGGCGGGCGCGATTTTTGACCCGCGCAGCATCGTCTTGCACTCCCCAAAGTACGATTTTTGACCCGCGCAATCACGCTTTCTGAGGCTGTGACAAACGCAACATTGGGGTTTCAGGATGTTTTTTGATGGCTCAACGCACACCACAGCCGAATTGCGACGTTTGACCCACGCTCAGAGCCGCGCCCCCTCCTAAATTGGCCCATTGCCTGTGTGCAGGAGTTCATAAGACGTTTGACCCACGCAAAATGGCGAAAAAACGACCTTTGACCCACGCTTTTGTGAATAACTCAGGTTTTTTTGGGGGGGCAGCACAGAGGCCGACGATTTTTGACCCACGCAAACTTCGACTTTAGACCCGCGCAAGTGCGACTTTTGACCCACACAGCAAAATCTGTAAGTCATTGATTTTATTTAGGATTTTTAAACAGCCAACGATCTTTGACCCACGCTACCTAGCCGCCAAGTTATTGATTTTCAATGGGTTTTTAGGGTTGTACACATGCCCCTAACCCTCTTTTAACCCTTTTAACCTTTCTTTAACCGTGTGGATAAGTCAGCGCCCAGGTTCAGCGATTTGCTTCTACAAAGGCCGCCACCGCCTCTGATGGGCTTCGCCCCGCCGGCTCCTTCGGCCTACGGCCTACGCCCGCGCTAAAGCGCTCCCCACCCGGCACCCCAATACCATTCAACAGGCCCCCATAGGGGGCAAGACTGGCCCCCAAAGGGCCAGCGACGAAACCAACGCCAAACAGCACGAAGGACGGGAGGGGGGATCAATACTTGTCCCCCCGGCCTCCGGCCCGCCGTCTGGTGACGGCTCCCCCGCTGGAGCTAGTCGCCCCAGACCCCATGGGAGGGCAAGCCCTCCCCCCGCTGCCGTCGCAGCGGCTCCCCTCTCCCAACAGTTACCAAAACCGGGGGCGCTCCCACCACCTCCGATTGCTCACGGATCGCGCCAGATCAACGCACAAGGCATCAAACGTCTGATGCCAATGGGTCGGTGTGCTTTGGCTTAAATGCGCTTGCTAGGGCATCTTGGGGTCGCCTCAGAAAACGGAAAATAAAGCACGTTAAGCCGGTTGCAGCGGTCGTAATGGCCTGAACTTCCCCGCGCCGACCTTGGCGCATCTTGGCCGTTTTCGAACCTTGTTGCTTATTTCATATCGCTCTTGCCATAACATAACGTAACGGTTATGATACGTTATCGTTATGAAATGGGAGTTAGCGATGGCAAGACCTGGTGTCACCCTGGAGCAAGTGATGGCCGCTGCAGATCGTTTGGCCGCTAACGGTCAGCGTCCAAGCGTTCGTTTGATTCGTGAGCATCTTGGCGATACGGGGAGCCCAAACACCATCCAGCGCTTTTTGGCGGAATGGCGGGAGTCTCGGCCACAAGGAAACGTCGCGCCCATTGAAATTTCCGCTGCTCTGCAGGCTGCTTTGTCGGCAGAGATTTCGCGTGCGGTGATGGCAGCGGTTGAGGACGCTGAACAGCGGTTATCGGTCGCAAACTCAGAGGCGGCTGACCTTGCGAATGCTGGTTCAGTGCTTGAGGCTGAGCGTGATGAATTGTTGGCTCAGGTGAAGGCGTTGCAGTCTGAGCGTGACGTTTTGCATGGCAAAGCCGCTCAACTCAGCAACGACCTGTTGGAACAGTCAGGGCAATTGGCCGAAGCTCAGGCGGCAGCGGAGGCTGCGCGAGTAGAGCAGGCTAAGGCTCTGCTCAAGGTGGAGGCCCAGGGGGAAGCTGTGCGAATTCAAACAGACGAAGTTGCGCGCTTGCGGAGCATGCTGGAGTCCGAGCAGCAGGCTAGGGTCGAAGCGGTGCAAGCTGCTGCGGTTGCTAAGGCCCAAATTGAAGCAGCAGAACGGCGATGGAATGACCAGGCACAGTTTGGATTGAAGACGGAGGCTGCCGTTCGTGAATTGGAAGCCAGCATTGCTGCGCTGCAAGGTCGATTGCGCGAAGCGGAGCTGATTGGCGTTGAGATTGAGGCGGCAAAGCGTGAGGCGTCTATTTATCGGGCTCAATCCGAGCGCACGACCTCAGAGGCGGATAGGTTGCGTGCAGAGCTTGATGGCGCTCGGTTGGAGCTTGTTGCCCTACGAGGAGCACATGATGCTTTGAAGGGGCGTGAGGCTCAAAAGTGACGATTGCCGCGCCACTGCGCTTGATACAGGAGTGGCTTGGCGGTGAGAGTGTGCAGAGGGGCTTTTATGGCCCCTTTTTCGCGCCCGCGAAAAATGCAGATCATCTGCTGTCCTTGAGAATCAACAGTTACTATTATTAACCTCGAATATCTCAGTAGATTTGATAATGCATATTATCATTGATATTTTATAGGGGGTTTAATGTTGTTTCGTGCAGGTGTTTCGGCTTTTTTGATGGCTGCGTGTTTTTCTGCATTTGCTGGAAATCCATGTCTTAATGATGGATTCAAGCCCAAACTGCAGCCGCCGCCACCAAGTAATTTTTTGGATGTGCAGCGCCTGCATGTGATGACTGATCTTCGCTCAGAATCAGCACTGAGAGAAATCAATGAGGAAGCCGACGATCCGACGCCAAAATTTTGGGCGGTGGCCGGGATTTCGTCAGCAGATAATCCAAAATTGCAGAAGACAATTTCAATTGTCCAGCCATTGACTGCCGCGATAGTGCTTGATTTGAAGGCAAGGTACGCTAGAACCAGGGCAAATGACGTTGATCCGAACCTAAAAACAGCCATCCCTGTTCCAGGGCATAAGGCGTACCCTAGCGGGCATGCCACTCAAAGTTTCATAACAGCTTTGGCATTCGCTAATGTCTATCCTGAGAAGTCCGGTGAATTCATGAAGCTTGCAGCAAAAGTGGCAATCAATCGAGAGATTGCAGGGCTGCATTACACCAGTGACTCCGATGCGGGTGCCGTATTGGCTGAGCAAATATGGAAAGCAGTGAAACCCGCGTGCAAAGCCAAATAAAAAAGGAAGCATGCGCTCCCTTTTTTATTACTTGATTCGGAATTGTTCTCGGTCTTCGTTGCGAATCCATACCGGGGGTTTGCCTCGGCCAGTCCAGGTTTCTCCTGTGGCTGGATTCCGGTACTTTGGCTCAACCTTTGAGCCTTTGGAGGCGCTGCGGCGATCACTTGGTCGAAACACATCGCTGACGGTTAGACCAAATTCATCAACCGTTTTGCGAACCAAAGCGATTGCATCCGACAACTCTCGGGCGCGGGCTTCCTTGATTTGAATCTCAAGCGCTTCGCGCTGTTGCAATAGTTCTTTGTATGCGCTCATTGATTTTACTCCTAACTTAATTTTTATATTTTAGAACGATCAATGCCGTTGCAAGCAAAGTTTGCAAAATTTCTCTTACGACTTGTAATCTCTGTAGTATCACTTCACCAGTTTGGTGCGGGCAGGGCTGGTGTTGAATGTCCTATAGTGGCTAAGACTTGGGATGCTCGTAATTTTTCGTAAAACGATTGATTTTCTCAATACAAAACCGCTGTTGATGTTGCATTTGGCTAAAATTTACACACTGATGGTGTGATATGGCAACTCAATTCGACAACTACTTTTTCAATGGCGGGCTTGAGGCTGATGCCTCAAAGGCTGTGGCTGCAGCCGTGGCCCAGGCCAAGGCTGCCGGGTTGCCGCTGGATGCAGCTATGAATCCCGACAAATCTCCCTCCGATAAGGCCACCAAAGGGGCAGACGAAGCCGCGGGCAAGGTGGCGGATGAAGGCTGATGATCGCGGCACAACGCCGCCGATGATGGTTGTTTTTGCTGGCCCCAATGGCTCTGGAAAATCAACCATCAACCGTGAATTTCTGAGTAATCCCAATACTGGATTCAAGGGTGAATACATCAATGCTGATGATATTGCCAAGACCCTTGAAAAAGAAATTCCAGACTACCAGGCGCGAAACATAAAGGCCGCCCAAATCGCAGAAGAACGGCGCATTGATGCATTGCACAATGGCCGTTCATTTGCATTTGAAACAGTCATGAGTACGCCCGAGAAGGTGGCGCTTTTGACCCAGGCAAAAGAGCGCGGCTACAGCGTTTCGCTGGTGTTTGTGACGCTTGATAGTGCTGAAAAGAATGTGGCTCGGGTGGCGAATCGCGTTGAGCTGGGCGGGCATGCAGTCGAGCCTGGTGCGATTCGTCAGCGCTATGAACGCGCCATGGATCTACTACCCTCTGCGGTAGAGCATGCTGACAAGGCCATTGTTTTTGACAATAGCGGCGCCAGCCCTGTGCGTGTAGTTGCGAAGGACGGTGAGCGCCTGCAGGTGGCTCCCAACGCCCCAGAATGGGCCAAGGGTAGCTTTCTGAGCGCCATTGAGCAGCGCATGGCTTCGCGTGAGCAGTTGCAAGGCGCGGCCCGTGCGGCAGGCGCTGACCGCTTCACGGATGCAGTTGCGGAAACTGGCCGGACTTATTCAGGTGGGGTGGTCGATGTGACCAAACACCATGTGCTGCAGCAAACAGACGAGAAGTCGTTTGTTGCGCATGACAGGGCATTGAGCGCGGCTCAGGATTTCCAGCGCGGATCGTATGCGACGGTGGCCTATGCTTACGACAAGGGAAAGATTGTTTCGCTTGATGCGCTGCGTGCCCAGGAGCAGCAGGCCAAGGCGGAGGCATTCCGTACTGCCGACCGACAAGAGGTGTTGAAGCGTTTTCCGACCCTTGCCAATGACTATGCGAGGTTGGATACCTTGAGCAAAGCAGTGCAATCTAATCTCTTGAGCAAAGAGCAGCAGCAGGTGGTTTTGTCCCGCGTGCGTGAAAACATCGCCGCCAGTATTGAGCGCGGTGAGTCAGGCCGTCAAACGTTCCATGAGCAACGGCAAAACCCGGGCGCTGCGATCCGTAAGAGTGACCGGGATTTGGAGCGATAGCCTGCCTGGGGCTATTTTCGCGGACGCGAAACTGTCCCGCAGTACAGATCAAGCCTTGACGCTCTGCATGTTTAATTGGGATTGATGTTCACCCGGACGCGGATGGTGTCGCCCTGCGGCGGGCGTGAGGTGTTTTCTGTGAATGTGCGCCCTGCGTATTCATACGTCACGGTGTAGCCGATGGGGCGACGGCCCCCGCCATCGTAGCCGTTGCTGTAGCCATCATTCGTTTGATAGCAGCGCTGTTGGGGCTGGCTGGGCTGGTTGTACTGCCCTTCCATGTAGTGCCCCGCCATGGCCCCTGTGGCGGCTCCTACGGCGGCACCAGCGATACGGCCATTCCCCTTGCCTACCTGGCTACCAATGAGGCCGCCAGCGACCGCGCCAATCGCTGTCCCAGCACCGTAACCCCCTGATTGTGCTTGCTGCTGCACTGGCTCACACACAGTGCGTGTGGACGAAACGGGAGCATTGTTGCTGTAGCGCTCTTGGACGTTCACAACTCGGGCGTAGTCGTCGAAATTCGCGGCGAGAGCGCTTGCTGTGGCTGTGATCGCAAGAAATCCAATGATTGGCAGTTTCATAGTTGCAGAAACCAGATGCACTTGACCACTGAGCCCACGGCAAGGTGACCACGCGTTCCACCTCTACCTGACCGACCAGACCAGCGCACGATACCAGTCGTGGTTGCCAAAGCGTCGCAATGACACCTGCACTCCGCCAAACTTCAGGTCCACTGCGAGGCCACTTTGCATAGACGAAGTGCGCTACGCCTCGAAACTGAGTTCGAGGCAGGCGCATGCTTCTCTCCGGTTTTACCCGAGTCGATTTAAAGTCTTAATCAGCCTGAAAGCCGCCATCCACGTTCCATCGTCGTTTCGGCGTCAGAGTAAAAAACCTGTCCTTCGTCGCATGCCAGCGTGTAAGTCAGTTGAGCGTCCGGCAGGCACCAGAGCTGTAGCCAGCATTGGTCATCGCGTTAGCAGCATCCAATCCATGAATCACTTCTCGCTGACCATTCAGCCAGAACAAGGTGAATGGCTTGAGCTGGCTTTTGCGCTTGGCGTGCTCCCGAAGATTGCCCGCCACAATTGCATCAATGCTGAACGACATGACTGCTTTCCTATTTAGTCCAGTTCTCGACTTGCAGGCCCTTCACGCGCCCGAAGTCCTTCACATTGTTCGTGACGATGACGGCTCCCATGGCGCGCGCATGTGCCGCAATCATGAGATCAGCAGCGCCGAGCTGCGCGCCTCGTTTTTTTAGATCGGCACGAATCTCGGCGTAGTGTTTCGCAGCCTCTTGAGGCCAGTCCAGAACAGCCAAGTGCAAAGCCAAACTATCGAGAACGGCTTGATTCTGTTTGCGCTTAGCGACGGCGGAAGCCTGCACGCCATAGGTCAGTTCGGCGAACGTCACAGCTGACATCACCTGTTGCTGTAGAGGCACCGACTGAACCTTAACCGCCAGCGTCTGGGACTCACCTCGCATGAGGAAGATGCACGTATCCGTGTCCAGCATGAACATTGGTGAACTCAAAACGAGCGCTCCTGAATGGGCATACGTTCGATATCCGCCATGAAGTCAGTGGAAGCCTTCATGCCAGAAGCGAAAAAACCCGACCAGTCGCTGGGGCGCGGCGTCAAAACGACGCTCTCACCATCTCGGCGGATGAACACCTCGCGCACAGACTCAGGAAACCGGTATTCGAGCGGCATCGTGACCGTCTGCGAACGGTTGTTCCAACCGACGCGAGCAGTCGGCCTATGAGTGGATGTGTGATTTACTGCCATGTATTGCAGTATATGGCAGTGCTTGCCATATAGCAAGCCATATATCAGATGGCATCTGCAAACATGGCTTGGAGCTTTGCGCTGCATACGTCCACTTGAGCCATGGCCAGCAGAACGGCCGGTGCAATCATCGCGATGATGAGTGCCACGTGCACACCGTAGGCCTGCAGGGCTATCGTCGGGCGAAACATCAGCACGAGGCCGATGAAGATGAGCGCAAACGCTTTGAGCGTCCAGCCTGACAGTGTTCTTTCCTTCTATTCTTTAAGCAATCAAAGTCATGCCTGCGTGCTTAGATGCTTTGATATCAAACGTCATCGTCTCGGCACAGCCTGCCCCAGAAGCCGAGCGCTCAATCAGACAGTCGGCAAAATCTGCACCGCCCTCTCCAAACACTCGCAGAGCACGCATCACCTGATCGGCACGCTCAACCAGCAACTGTTTGGTTCGCAACATCACCTCCAACGCTTGCGCTACCTGCTGTCCAGTTAGCTCGTAGCAAGATGTCAGCACCCAATACAGCTCAACAACTGAGACCATGGTGATGTAGCCCGGTCTGTCGGCATCCAGGGACTCAATCAGCTTGGTCGCCTTTGCTGACTGTTTGGAATCGTCCTGCATGATGTAGCGCACAAGGACGTTCGTATCTAAGCCGATCATCGGGCAGCAGCTCCGCGCTGCGCAATGGCCGCATTCATGGATTCAATGGCCACGGCCTGCTTTGCCACTCCAAACATCCCCTTCAGCGCAGTAACCTCGCTGGTAGCGGCAACGAATTCGTAACGACCTGGCGCGATCTGCACAAATTCCACGCGGTCGCCCGCATCAACCTTGAGGTCATGGCGTACTTCGGCAGGAATGGTGATCTGGCCCTTGGATGTGAGAGTGGCAGTAGACATGATTTTGAATCCTTTGCCTTACTATAAAGTAAGGCGCCCTGATTCGTCAAGTGCGCCTCTTCTAAATGAGCTTTGCTATAGCGCATTTGCAAACTTTTCCGTCGTGATAGATGCGGCCAACCTGGATTTCTTGCGGCTTCATGCAGCGTCCTTGCTTTCCTTCAACTTTTACGCTGAGACAGCGCGATCAGGTTGTTTCTCGCATTATTCGCATTTCGACGTGGAACCAACCAGTTTTGATGGCCATAGTCATACCATCCGCTTCCATTCGCTCTCGCCATCGACTCAATCATTGATCTAAGCTTAGATTCGTTCTTGTCAACTTGGATGGACAAATCGCCACTTGGGAGCCTCCTGAGCTTCACAGATTTACCGGAAATATTGATCACCTCTACTTCGAGAAACGACTGATTCGCAGGCGTCAACGGCTTCTGAGAGACACTTGGTTCACTCAGTAATAATTCGGGCTCTTGCTGTATCAACGCATTGACCCAATCAGCGCGAAAACCCAGGTTTTCAAATCGTGCCCACGAAGAACTGCTTCGGCAACATCTTCAATAATCAGTTTTTTAGTTTTTTTGAACTTTTTTTCAAGGCTCCCGAGATCAATCTCAACGCAATCCAATCGTTTTATTTCATAAAAATGTTGGCGGTCTTGATCAACCCCTCGCGCACTGGACTTCTACAAAGAGGGCGATTCCGATGCGTATGTTTGGAACGAAGCGAGCCGCGCATGGGTCGCTGCGCACTAAAGGAAAAATCAAGATGGAACAGGCCACCACAATTCAAACACTGATCAAGCCGCATGTGGATTTGGCAATGGCGCATCAGTTCCGTCTGGAGCTTGTGCATCCGCACACTCAGCAACGAATGACCCCTGCACAGCGTGAAGAGTTTTTGACGCTTGCTTTTGCGGAAATTGCAAAGGGCATGGGCATTGACCGTTTTATGCAAACCCCAGCCGAGAGGCTTGATCAATTTGCAGTCATGTCGGTGATGAAAAACCATGACACGGCGGGATTGCTGCGCAGCTTGGTCAACTCGTTCATGATCGCTTATGCGTGCCCAGAAACCAGCGAGAGGGCCTTCGCGGCACTGGTGCAGATCGAAGGACTTCGCGCCGAGGTGGCCGATTCCAAAGGCCAGGGTCAAATGACAAACAAGCCCGAGCTGCAGATTGCAGCCCGCGAACTGGAGGCGATTCTGGGTGCGTCGGCAGGCCCCAATCACACGCAGAAGACCCCTTTGTTCAAGGTGCTCGTTGGTGCAGATCGAATCTTTGTGAAGTCTGGCTACCCCCTCAAGGATGTCCCCAAGGTTTTCATGGGGTTTGCAGTAGAGCCGATTGTTGGGCACTCGATGTAAAGGAAAGCGCCAAGCTGCACAAGCCCATCGAGTTCAACTGGCACGCCAAGTTCGGCCTGGCGGATCAGCCGCTGCAAGCAGCTCCGGTTGCCCCTGTGCGGCCAGTGGCGATCCAAATGGCACCACCCGTCCAACCAGCCAAAGTCGCCCACGCTCCTCAGCCGACCGAACCGGCCGATGAACCGAAGGGCAAACAAAAGCTGATTTGCCATTCCTGCGGAGAGGCTGTGCCCTACAACGTCGCGAAGTTCTGTTGGTTCAATAAGCCTAAGTTCGGTGGAAACCTCTACTGCATCGAGTGCCAGAAGAAAGTCGCCGCTACCTGAACGATGCGGACATGAAGGCCTTGCCGTTCATGTTGCCGCCATCGGACTTGTCGAGCATGCGGTGCCAGCCAAGATAGGTCAATCCGTTTGACAGAACTGACCAAATGCGCGGCAAGCCTCGTCCAAGTCAGTTAGCTGCGCAGCAGCTTGGAGGCGAAGCCGCCTGATTTGGGCGGGGAAGGATAGCGCTGCCCGCGCAAGCGGGCATAGGCATTCAATGGGGTGTTTGCTGTTGCTCGATGTACCTGCGGATCACGTCAATGGGCGCACCACCACACGAGGATGCAAAGTAGGAAGGCGACCACAGCATATTCTTCCAGTACCTGTTGGCAATGTCCGGGCGCTCTTTGCGTAGCAGGCGGCTAGAGACGCCCTTGAGGCTGTTCACGAGATTGGACACGGCCACCTTCGGTGGGTAGTTCACCAGCAGATGAACATGATCGTCCTCGCCGTCCATCTCCACCAACTCGGCCTCAAAGTCTTTGCACACGCTGGCGAAATGCAAGCGCAGCCTCTGGATCGCGTCAGCGTCAAAGACATGCCTGCGGTATTTGGTCACAAAGACCAAATGAACGTGCATCATAAAAACGCAGTGCCTGCCTGATCTAAGTTCTTGATTATTTGCCATAGGCCAAGTATATTTTTCTGCGATGGAATCCACCAAGACCCTCAAGCTGCGCATCAAGGACAAGCACGCCCGCGTGCTGTCTGCGATGGCACGCGAGGTCAATCAGGTGTGGAACCACATCAACGCTATTTCAGCTAAGGCAGCACGACCTTTCCACGGCAAACCCCAATTTCTCTCGGGCTACGACCTGCAAAAGTTCACGGCGGGATTCAGCAAATGCGACGACGTGAGCGTGGGCAGCGGCACCGTGCAACTGGTGTGCGTGGAGTACGCCACGCGGCGCAAGCAGTTCAAGAAGACCCGCTTGAACTGGCGGGTGAGCAACCCCAAATCGGCCAAGTATTCGCTGGGCTGGATTCCGTTCAAAGGTGGGCACGCCAAATACAAGGCTGGGCAGATTCACTTTGCTGGCCAGAAACTCAGCCTCTGGGACAGCTACGGCCTGGCCGATTACGAATTGCGTGCCGGTTCCTTCAGCGAAGACAGCCGGGGACGCTGGTATTTGAACGTGGTGGTCAAGGTGTCAACCAAGGCCAGCACCGCGACGGCCAGCGTGGGCATCGACCTGGGCCTCAAGGAAGCGGCTGTGGCCTCGGACGCCCAGCGCATCCAGGGGCGCTTTTATCGCAAGCTCGAAGCCCGTTTGGGTATCGCCCAGCGGGCAGGCAAGAAATGCCGGGTCAAGGCCATCCACGCCAAGATCAAGAATCAGCGCAAGGACATGCTGCACAAGTTCAGTACCGCCACCAATGCGCCGCCGCGAGGATCTACCACCGTAATGCGATTACTGGGCAGGGCTTTGTTCGTTCCTGCGTTGATCAAGAACATTCGACGCAACTGGTACTTGCTTGTGGTGACGTTATCCATTCGGGAGATACAGACGATGGCGCCGCTTTTGTGGACGGCAGTTCGTGAAACAGGATCGGTGCTCCACATGGAGCGCCAAGATCGGTTGCGATGGTTTTGCGGCATCAGGGGCTTTTCAGAGTTTTGGTTCGACAAAACCCAGCAGGCGCATCGCTTGCAGGATCTGCCCGGTAGACACGCCGTCTGGTGCGCAGCGGTTATTGCCCACTCAGCGCGCGTTCCATCTCAACGCGGTCTTTGGCTTCTTCGCGCATGTCAACGTGGCGAATGGAGGACTCAATATCCTGTTCGCTGCTATTGGTGGTCACGAGAAACATGGAGCCGTCTGATTGATTGAAGTGCGCCAAGAGGGTGTCAGTGCTTTGCGCGTTTTGCGGCAATCTCCGCGATGGATACCCCATCCAGGTGCGTGAGGGCACCATCGGTGTAGGTCAGCGTCTGAATGTTGAAATCGAAGAGCTTGTGCTTGGAGCCTGCTTGGTAGATTTGTTCGGCCACTTCCTCAATGGCAGCAGCATCGTCTTGCAGGTTGCTTTGGAAGCGCAATGCTTCATCCGGCGAGTACGTCAAATCTTCTGAGCGGGCTTTTCCGCAGAAAATGCGCATGGGATTGGTGCGCGCGATATTGCCTTCATCATCCATCCGCAGATAGGCTGCTTTGTAGCCTTCGGT
>ERZ650312.991-NODE-991-length-15989-cov-23.655077_pt1 | contig 15989 bp, 11 predicted proteins | sample MGYA00376248_ERZ650312 | MGnify/ENA primary metagenome ERZ650312 (study PRJEB26733, sample SAMN07839316) | wastewater metagenome | biome: urban; feature: wastewater treatment plant; material: waste water | place: USA: North Carolina | collected 2016-07-28 ... | reverse complement strand
CATAAACCCAAGAATTCATCTTTTCCCAAAGTTCACGAACTTCTGGTTTATTTTGTTCCCAATCTAAAAGCATTTTTTGAGCTTCTTGGATAATTGGTGCTTGTTTTTTTGCAGTTTCTTCGTCTAATCCTTGTTCTTTGAGTTCGGCAATTTGAGATTTATAATTTTTATCAAATTCTACATAATAATTCCCAACCAATTTATCTCCTTTTAAACCTGTAGTTTCGGGAGTTTCACCGTTTCCGAATTTTTCCCAAGCGAGCATAGATTTACAAATATGGATTCCTCTATCATTGATGATTTGAGTTTTTACCACATTATAACCTGCTTCTTTAAGAATTTGAGCCACAGAAAAACCTAATAAATTATTTCTAATGTGTCCAAGGTGTAATGGTTTGTTGGTATTAGGAGAAGAATATTCTACCATTACCGTTTGGTTTTTATTTTCTTTAACCTCGAATTGAGCAGCTATTTCTTTAAAATTTTGAACAAAAGCTTCGTTATTTACAGATAAATTCAAAAAACCTTTTACTACATTGTATGCTTCTACTACGTTTTGTTTTTTTAATTCTTCACCTAATTCATTGCCCAAAACATCAGGACTTTTCTTTACCAGTTTCACCAAAGGAAAAATTACGACCGTAAAATCTCCTTCGAAATCGGTTTTATTTTGTTGGACTTCTAAAGGTATATTTTGCTGATAAATTTCTTTTACAATTACAGAAATTTTTTGTTGTAATGTATCTTTCATATTCATAAAATCTTTTGCAAATATACGGAAATAAAAAAACCACCCGAAAATCGGGCGGTTTTAGTTGTATTTATTTGAAATAAATTAGAATTTATCCCAGAATAGTTTAGTTGTAAGTTTATCACCTCCAATTGCTGTAGATGCAGATTCCCAATTAGTTGAATTTACAGATTGTTCTCTTACTGGATAAGTCATTCTAACTGGAACTTTATTTTCTGCATTAGCAACTGCTGTTGCTGGAGCTGACAATATAGGATAATCTAGCCTTCTATAAAAATTCCATGATGTATGTCCTTGATTAAACATAGCAACCCAAGCTTGTTCACCTATTGATTTTTTCCAATTTGAAGCATCGTAAGGATTTGCAATTAGATAAGCATCCGACTCATTTTCTACTCCCCATTCTTTAAATGAAGCTTTAACTGCCTCATTATACTTAACTTCAGCATTAGCTGAATCCCATCTTGCTGCAGCTTCTGCCAAATAAAAAGCAACTTCAGTATGATTCATAATAACCCCAGGAGTATCTGGAGTATATGCAAAATCACCAATAGAAGAAAACTCTTCAAATTCTCCTGGCTGACCAATTTCACCACCAACATACTCACCGTCAACACTTCCAAAATAACTACTTATTCTAGAGTCAGATTTAGATAACATGTAATCTACTAAAGTTTTCCCTGCAAAAAAATCATCTCTCCCACTTGCTGCAAGATTTTGATATAATGGATTGTAATTTGGAGATGTTGCCAAATAATTAAGTTTACAATCATCAGCACTTGATGTCATCACTCCGCCAAGAATAGCAGAATTAACAGTACTTTGAGCTAATGCTGAATTTGAGTCAGCTATTGCAATACCTAATTTCAGCAATAATGAATTTCCAAATTTTCTCCATTTTGATACATTACCTTGATAATAATAATCTCCACTACCAAAAGAATTTGCTGTATTCAAACTACTGATATCTACCTTAAGCCTTTCAATTAGGTTAATATATACTTGTGACGCATCGTCATATTTTGGCAATGAATGCTCACCTACTTGCAAAGATTCAGAATATGGAATATTCCCAAATGTATCAACCATGTTTTGATATACATATACCATCATGATATCAATTATTGCTAATTGATTTGCTTTCTTTTTATTCCAAGTTGCAACTTCACTAGCAGTAGGTACATAATTATTAATAATATTCTTAGCTTGATTTAAATTCATTAAAACATTAACATAATTATTTGACCATATATTATTTGAAACGTTTCTATTTATAAAATCATAGTTACTTTCATCTACATATGTAGACTCTTGCCAATATTGCATTGTTAATCTAAAATTATTAGTATTAACATTTGGAGTGTTCATATAATCACTCAACTCTTTTTGAGCATAAGAAACTAAAGTTTCTGGAACTGTTGTATATGCTGAATTTGGATCATCATTAATATTATCACTCATACAAGAAGTAAGTGATAATAAGGCAACAGAAAATTGTATTATATATTTTTTCATAATCAAAATTAATTTAGAAATTTACTTTTACATTAAATGAGATGTTTCTTGTAGTTGGCATAGGACCAGATTGATAACCTTGAACATTTCCAGATGATAAACCAGCTTCTGGATCGGCATAAGGAAGATTTTTATGCATTATCCATAAATTATTACCTACTGCTCCAACTGTTATGCCTTGAATAAATGTATTATTAAATAAATTATTTGGCAGTTTATATGATATACTAACCTCTCTTAACTTTACATAACTTGCATCATATACAAATGCTGCTGCAGGTGGATCTGTCTCTAGAACTTGACTAGACATAGATTTATCAAGTCTAATTGTATTTTGAATATAATTATTTGGATTATTAGGATCTACCATTACTCCATTTAAAATTACTCCTCCTCCATTTGCAATTGTATTTCTAATTGGATTTCCTAAATCATTTGTTCCAACCGAATCTGGGTACAAGCCGGTTCCATATCCGTAATACTGATCTAAAGAAAATACTTTACCTCCTTTTTTCCAATCAACTAAAAAGCTAAATGACAAATTCTTATAATTAAATGTATTTCTTAATCCTCCGAACCATTTTGCTTGATAACTTCCTAAGTTATTGTCCGAAGTACTTGATATTAAATAAGCTCCATTCTCACCAACTACCTTTTCTCCTGTTGGAGAATAAACAAAGTCAGAACCCCATATTGTCCCATAATCATAACCTTTAGGGGCATTAATACTTACTCCTCCTTGTAAAGAGCCTAGCTGCAAATTATCTACCCCATCAGCTAATTCAGTAACTTTTGTATTAGGATTTGACCAATTTACATTAACATCCCAAGAAAAATCATTTGTTTTAACTGGTGTTAAATTTAATGCCACCTCAAAACCTCTAGTTCTTAAATTACCTGCGTTTTTAACTTCTGTTACAGCACCTGAACCATAAGAAACAGGAACTCCTAAAATTTGATCATAAGCATCATTATTAAACCATCCTATATCAAAACCAAATCTATTTTTGAAAAATTGCATATTCAAACCAAGCTCAGTACTTTTTAGACTTTGAGATTTAATATTTGGATTTTTTTGAGATGTATTATAATAATACATTGGGGTTGTAAATGGCGTATCAGTATAATATTGATTTTTTATCTGATTTGGGGCAGTGTCTGAACCAACAATTGTATATGCGGCTCTTAATTTCCCAAATGTAAACCAATCAGCTTTAACTAAGTTTGAAAGAACTATACTTGTGGAAACTGAAGGATACCAATACTCTCTATTTTCTTTTGGCAATGCCGAAGAATAATCTCTTCTAATACTTCCTTCAATATAATATGTGTTTTTATATCCCAATGACACCTGAGAAAACAATCCTAAAATTTGTTTTGAAACATCAGTAATTACAGGATTAAGAGGCGTTGAGGAAGAGTTTGAAATTGTATAAAGTTTTGGTATTAATAACCCACCAGAAGTAGACTGTTGATTTGAATATTGAGATTGAACAAATAAATTAGCACCCAAAACGGCATTTAAATTTACATCTTCTGTAATATTTTTTTTCAAAGTTGCAATAAAATCATAATTTGTTTCTCTAAATTTATAATTTGCAACTGAATAGCCTGATGGTTGATCAACACTATTATTTAAACCAAATAATGCAGGAACAGAACCAACCGCTCTTCTCTCTTCGGTAAATAAATTATAGCTATCAGTTCCTATTCTCGCCATCAAATTTATGCTTTTAGAAACATCATATGTTAAACTAAAATTACCTACAAATCTATCTCTTGAATCATTTTGAAAATTCTGATATCTTTGAAAATATGGATTATCCCAATATTGTGGAGTAATGTTAGTCACACTTCTAATATTCCAAGTGTAATTTTGATTTGATAAGTTATAAAGATTTTTTTGCTCATTTAAATCAATATTAGTACCCCACCATTGTCTGAAATTACTCATCAAATTATCTCCATAACCAGTGGTATTTCTTCCTTTAGTTTTTTGGGTTATTATATTTGCATAAATACTTCCACTTAATTTATCTGTAATTTTATAAGTTGCATTTCCTCCAAAATTATTTTTTATTAATGAACTATTTGGCAAAATATCTGTTGCATTAGTATTACTGTAACTCAACCTAAAATTTGATTGATTATCTCCTCCTCCAAAAGAAACACTATTTACAAAATTAGTTCCTTTTTCAAAAAAAGTTGCAGGTCCATTTTTTGCGACTTCCCATCTTGTCTTCTGACCAAAAGTTGGAGACCCTGGAATAAAAGCATCATATTGCCATATCTCCTGTCCCTCATATTTAGGCCCATAAGAAGCATCATGTCCAAAAGAAACTCTAGGCGACCCTAAATATGAACCAAATGTCTGACCTAAATACCCTTGCCCATATTGATCTTGATACTCTGCAAAAGTTGACTTATCAATTGTAGATATCGTTACAGAACTACCAAACTCAACTCCAACTCCTTTTTTACTTTTTCCTTTTTTTGTTGTAATAATAATTGCCCCATTTTGAGCTCTCCATCCATATAGTGCAGTCGCAGCCGCTCCTTTTAACACATTAATATCTGCTATATCATTTGGGTTTAAATCTGAAACAGCGTTACCATAATCATACCCATATCTACCATTTGCTTGGTCGCTAGAATTCACATTACTATTAATAACAGGAACACCATCAATAACAAACAAAGCTTGATTTGAACCTTTAAGAGACTTAAACCCTCTTAAGACAACATTAACAGATCCTCCAAAATTAGTACCTTGTTTAATATCTAACCCCGCAACTTGCCCAGAGAGGTTATTCAAAAAGTTTGTTGTTGGATTTTTGCTAATATCCTCCCCTTTCACTTCTTGAGAAGCATAACCTAAAGATTTTTTCTCTCTTTTAATACCCAAGGCTGTAACTACTACACCTTCGATATCTTTTGTCCCCGCTGTATCTACTTTTGCTTTTTGTGCATATGTTACACTAAATGAAGCAGAAAGAACAACAGCTAAAACGCTTTTTGTTAGTTTCTTCATATCAAATTAAATTTTTCATTGATACAAAAATGCAAAACTTTATTAACATATCAAAGTTTTTTGTTAAAAAAACCTTAAATAATTATTAACTTTGCAATGTTTTCAATAAGAAGGCTAGTTTTTCGTTAAAATTTATGGAATTGATAAAAAAATGGTCTGAAAATTACGTCGAGGCAGGGTGCGATGAAGTAGGAAGAGGGTGTTTATGTGGTCCTGTAGTCGCTGCCGCAGTGGTTTTAGACGATAATTTTGAGCAAAATTTAGTTAATGACTCTAAAAAACTAAATTTTAAAACACGTTTAGAGTTAGATGATTACATTAAAAATAATGTAAAAGATTATGCGATTGCAGAACTTTCGCCTGCGTTTATAGACCAGCATAACATTCTTAACGCAAGCATACATGCTATGCATAATGCTCTTGATAAACTTACAATAAGACCTGAATTAATTTTAGTGGATGGGAATAAGTTTCATCCTTATAATTATATACCTCATCAGTGTATTATAAAAGGAGACTCTAAAGTATTATCTATTGCTGCAGCTTCTATTCTTGCTAAAAATTATAGAGACCAACTCATGATTCGGTTACATGAAGAGTTTCCCGAATATGGTTGGAATAAAAACATGGGATATGCTACTAAAGTTCACATAGAAGCTTTGAAGAAATTTGGCCCCACGAAATATCATAGACAATCATTTAGATTAAACTATGATTAATGCCAATAAAAAAGTCGGTTAATTTTTTAACCGACTTTTATTTATTTTTAAACTGAATTATTTCTTATTCATTTTTTTGCGTTGCTCTTCTTGCATTTTTTGTTGCTCTTGAGCTTTTTCCATCATTTCACGCATACGTTTCTGGAATTTACCTTCTGGTTTTGGTGCTTTAGATTTATTTTGTTGAATCTGAGCATGAATTTTCTTTTCATCTAAAATCCAATATTTAATCGCAAGGATAATTAATATATTTAAAGCATTTGACACAAAATAATACCAAGAAAGTCCAGAAGAAGACGTGTTCAAGAAGAAGAAGAATGTAATTGGGAAAATATACATTATAATTCTCATATCTGGCATTCCTTCTTGCTGTGGTTGTTGCATTTGTCCAGAAGTCATAATGGTATAAATCAAAACTACGATGGTACATGCTACCGCAAAAATACTGATATGCTCCCCGATTAATGGAATATGGAATGGCAATTTAATTAAATCATCATAAGCAGTAAGGTCATTAGCAAACCAGAATCCTTTTCCTCTCAAGTCAATCATATTCGGGAAGAAACGGAAAAGCGCATAGAAAATAGGAATCTGAACCAGCGCTGGTAAACAGCCCGCCATTTGATTAATTCCAGCTTTTCTGTAAATTTCCATAGTTGCCTGTTGACGCTTCATTGCGTTTTCTTGACCTTTAAATTTCTCTGTAACTTCTTCTATTTCTGGCTTTACCACCTTCATCATCGCACTTAATTTGTGCTGCTTAAACATTACTGGAGACAAGATAAGTTTAGTGGCAATAGTCATTAAGAAAATTACCCAACCTGCTGCAATTCCCCAATCAGATAACCAATTATATACCGGCACAAAGAAAATCCTGTTCAAAGTTCCAATGAAACTCCAACCTAAAGGTAATATCGTATCAAATTCTTTTCCTTCAAAAGTTTTAAGCAATGGCAAATCAAGTGGTAAGAAATACCATTTGAAATTTTGATTCAATTCATTTCCTGCCAATTTTACTTGACCTTCAAAATTGAACTTTTTCAAAAATTCTCCTTTTTCTATGGTTTCTTGAGTTCCTTTAGCATGAGTAAAACCATTAGTAGATTCTATAATAGAAGCAAAAAACTGTTGTTTTACTGCTAACCAATTTAGGGTTTCTTCTGGCTCTTCAAATCCATTGGTATCATAATCGGTAGAACCGTAATTATCAAAAGCATAATTAAATTCTGAATGGGTTTGTTCTTGCGAACGCCCTTTTTCCATTCCTCTTACAGTGTAATTCCAGTGGAAATCTGCTTTTTCATCTGTAACAATAGAAGATAAACCTTGAGTTTTAACATTAAAATCCAAAGTATAATTATCTAAAAGTTGATACACGTATTGAATAGTTGCGCCAGAAACTTGAGCAGTCATGGTAACAGTATTATCCTTTACGCTAGGCACAAAAACTAGATCTTTTGTATTAAAAGTCTTTCCCGTTTTGTCTTTAAACTGAAATCCGTAACTAGAATTATTTTTTTCTATTAAATAAAGTGGCAAATCATGCTTATCGGTTTTAGCATTATAAGCTTTGTATTGATTAATTTCTACAGACGAAAGTTGACCTCCTAAACTTGCAAATTCTAAAGTAAGTTCTTTATTTTTTACCGTAACATTTTTTATTGCTGCTGCATTTACTGTAGCATTAATATTGTTAGCAATAGTTTTAGAAGCTACTTTTTGCTCCGTTTTTGCTTTAGCATCTGCTACTTGTTTTTCGTCTGATTGTTTGTTTTGAAAATAAAACATGAAAGCCATCAAAATGGCAGAAAAAATCACAAAACTAATCAGTTGATTTTTATCTAATCCGTTATTCTTTTGCATTACTTTAATTTAAGATTTGAAATTTAAGATTTGAGATTTAATTTTCTCAAATAGCATTCCTTTTTAATTTGGGTGACAAAAATATGAATTTTTTGTCAGATTGTCATTTCTAAAAAATTAAACTCTCAAAAAATGAGAGTTTAAGATTTATTTTTCTGTAGCTGCTTTTACTAAAGCTACAAACAGCGGATGTGGTGTAGCTACAGTACTTTTATATTCTGGATGATACTGAACACCTATATAAAAAGGATGATTTTTCAGCTCCAAAGTTTCTACTAATTTAGTATCTGGATTAATTCCCGAAGCGTACAATCCATTTTTCTCGAAATCTTCTAAATAATCTGAGTTAAACTCGTAGCGATGACGGTGTCTTTCGGTAATATTTTTGTTTCCGTAGATTTCTATAAGTTTAGTGTGAGGTTTTAATTGACATTTCCAAGCGCCCAACCTCATCGTACCACCTTTATCTACTACATTTTTTTGTTCTTCCATTAAAGAAATAACAGGATTTTTAGTCGTTAAATCAAATTCTGCAGAATTGGCATCTTTTAATCCCAAAACATTTCTCGCAAATTCGATGGTCATAATCTGCATTCCGAGACAAATTCCCAAAAGTGGAATTTTATTTTCTCTCGCAAATTTTGCTGCAAGAATTTTTCCTTCAATTCCTCTATCGCCAAAACCTGGAGCAATAAGCATTCCATCAATTCCTTTGAAATTTTCTGCTAAATTTTCTTCGGTTAAATCACCACTGTAAACCCATCTCAGTTTCACTTCAGTATCTTGTGAAGCTCCTGCATGAATAAATGCTTCGGCAATAGATTTATAAGAATCTTGAAGCGAAACATATTTTCCAACTAAAGCGATTTCAACTTTTTTCTTAGGATTTTTATATTTTTTAAGGAAGTTTTTCCAATCTTTTAAATCAGATTCTTGATTGAATGGCAACGCCAATTCCTTAAGAACCACTTCATCAAATTTTTGTTTTTGTAATTCTAACGGAACTTGATAAATCGTTTCTACATCTATACTTTCGATTACATTTTCCGCAGGAACGTTACAGAATTGCGCCAGTTTAGCTTTAATTTCTTTGGTAATTTTATGCTCTGTTCTGCACACCAAAACATCTGCTTGAATTCCGCTTTCCATTAATTGTCTTACAGAATGCTGAGAAGGCTTGGTTTTCAATTCGCCACTTGCAGCAAGGTAAGGAAGCAAGGTAAGATGAATGACCATAGAATTATTTTCGCCGAGTTCCCATCTTAATTGACGAACACTTTCTATATAAGGTAATGATTCTATATCGCCTACTGTTCCGCCAATTTCTGTAATGATGATATCGTAATTTTCTTTGGCAAGAATTTTTATTCTGCGTTTTATTTCATTGGTAATATGCGGAATTACCTGAACGGTTTTGCCTAGAAAATCTCCTTTTCTTTCTTTTTCTATTACGGTTTGATAGATTTTTCCTGTAGTAACGTTATTATTCTGAGAAGTGGCAGAATCTAGAAATCTTTCGTAGTGACCCAAATCTAGGTCGGTTTCTGCACCATCTTCCGTTACATAACATTCTCCATGCTCATAAGGATTAAGCGTTCCTGGGTCTATATTAATGTAAGGATCAAGCTTTTGGATGGTTACATTAAATCCTCGGGATTTTAAAAGCAGGCCAAGAGAAGCCGAAACAATGCCTTTTCCCAAAGACGAAGTTACACCTCCTGTCACAAAGATGTATTTGGTATTCTTTTTACTCATTAGATTAGGTTTGTGCAAAGTTAATGGATTTTGACTAAAGTCCCAAAAACGATTAATTATTTCAAAAATTCTGTAAATTGCAACATCATTTATCAATTATAAATCTGTGGCAAAAATAAAAACAGCATACTATTGTCAGAAATGTGGAACGCAATATCCGCAATGGCACGGACAATGCAAAAACTGTGGAGAGTGGAATACTTTAGTAGAAGAAATTGTAGAAAAAAAATCTTCTCACTATGATATTCTAGGAAGCGGGAAACAAAAAATCATTAACATTACCGAAGTAGAAACAGGAACAGAAATTCGTCTGAAAACTGTTTCAGAAGAACTGAACCGTGTTTTAGGAGGCGGAATTGTTCTAGGCTCCGTTATTCTCATTGGTGGCGAACCTGGAATCGGTAAATCTACGCTTCTACTCCAACTTGCCTTAAAGATGAAGAAGAAAATTCTGTATGTCTCTGGTGAAGAAAGCGCTTCGCAAATTAAAATGCGTGCCGACAGAATTACGGATGTTCAAAACCCAAACTGTTTCCTCTACACCGAAACTTCTATCGAAAAAATATTGATGGAAGCCAAAAATCTTCAGCCAGATTTGATGATTGTAGATTCTATTCAAACTTTACAATCTCAATTGCTAGAAAGTGCTGCAGGAACGGTTTCACAGATTAGAGAATGTTCTGGAGAATTGATAAAATTTGCCAAAGAAAAAAACATCCCAGTTATTTTGGTCGGTCACATTACCAAAGACGGACAAATTGCTGGCCCAAAAGTTCTGGAACACATGGTAGACGTGGTTTTGAATTTTGACGGAGACAGAAATCACCTTTTCAGATTGCTAAGAGCTCAGAAAAACCGCTTTGGTTCTACACAAGAAATTGGCATTTATGAAATGGTGACTCAAGGTTTAAAAGAAATTAAAAATCCATCAGAAATCTTAATCACCAAAAAATTTGAAGAACTTTCTGGGAATGCAGTTGCCGTTACTTTAGAAGGAAACAGACCGATGCTTTTAGAAATTCAAGCTTTAGTTTCTACTGCCGTTTACGGAACTCCGCAACGCAGTTGTACTGGTTTTGACAGTAAAAGACTGAACATGCTTCTTGCTGTTTTAGAAAAACGCGCTGGTTTTATGTTGGGCGCAAAAGACGTTTTCCTGAACATTACTGGTGGAATAAAAACAGATGATCCTGCACTAGATTTAGCGGTAATTGCAGCTGTTTTGAGCAGCAACGAAGATTTAGCCATTTCGGAGAAATATTGTTTTGCGGGCGAAATAGGTTTGAGTGGAGAAATTAGACCGATTCCTCAAATTGAGCAAAGAATTTCGGAAGCAGAAAAATTGGGCTATGAAAAGATTTTTGTTTCCAACCTCAACAAAATTCCTAAAAGAAAATTCGGGATTAGAATAGAAGAAGTGAGTAAAATAGAAGAGTTCCACGAAAAACTTTTTTAAGGATGAAATATGAAGGATGAAGGATGAATTTATGAACTAAATAATTAATAAAACTAATAACAAACATGTCAGATATCGTTAGAGATAAAAGTATGAACTTTGCAATTGAAATTGTAAACCTTTATAAATTTTTAAAAGACGAAAAGAGAGAATTTGTAATGAGTAAACAAATTTTAAAGTCTGGAACATCAATTGGCGCTAATCTTCGTGAAGCAAAAAACGCTCAATCTGATTTAGATTTTATCCATAAAAATGCTATTGCACAAAAAGAATGCGACGAAACATTATTTTGGCTAGAATTATTAAGAAAAACTGATTTTATTTCTGAAGAAAATTTTGTAAATTTATCTTCACAAGCAACAGAATTATTAAAAATAATAAGAAGTATTATTCTTACTAAAAAATCAAACTTAAAAAAAACATTATAAATCATACTTCATACCTTATACTTAAAAAAATGAATTTCCTTGCACATACTTACCTTTCTTTTACCGATGAGCAAATCGTGGGGAATTTGATTGGTGATTTTATTAAAAATAAAAAGCGAGATCATTTATCAGAAGGAATTCAGCAAGGAATTACGCTACATAGAGCTATTGATGCTTTTACGGATGTTCACCCAAAAGTTTTAGAAGCGAAAACCGTTTTTCAACCGATTGTGAGATTGTATTCTGGTGCTTTTGTAGATGTGGTTTTTGATTATTTTTTAGCCAATGATAAAAATGTAAAATCTGCCAAAGAGTGGCGTGATTTTACCGCTCATGTTTACCAAGTTCTCAATAAACATGAAGCTCTTTTACCTGAAAATTTCAGAAAAGTGCTTCCTAGAATGGAAAAAGACAATTGGCTCTACAATTATCGTTTTGATTGGGGAATGGAATACAGCATTAATAATGTATTGAATAAAGCAAAATATCTGGACAATTCTATTCCTGTATATGGATTTTTCCAGCATCACAAAGAGTTTTTGCGCTCTTGCTACGAAGAATTTTTCCCAGATTTACATCAGTTCTGTATTTCTCTGAATGATAATTTTAAAAAATCTGATACAGATATCGATCCGGATAGTTTAGTTTAGAACTTTTTCGTTCGCCATTTACAATAATGTGAACTATGTTCATTTGATCATCAAAAAAACTATACAATAAACTCACTGCGGTTTCTACTTTTTTAGGCATTTCTGTCGCTTCAGATTCTAGATAAACATTGACAGATTCTTTATCTTCTTCAAAACCTAAATAATTGATTTTCAAAAATTTATTATTAGATTTCAATTTAAAATATTCTGCAAAATAATTTTCTAGAGCTTGGTCTAATCCTGCTTTACTTTTTTCTTCGCCAAAGTGTAACGTTTTATTATACTTGGCATTAAGACTATTTTCTAAATCGTCTAAGAAAAATTTGGCAGAAATCTCAAAAGTTTTGGTTTTAGCATTATAATTAATTTCCACCGAACCTACATGATAAGGATGAATAGGTTTCGCCGAAACTAAAAAAGTCAACAAAAAAGTAAAAAGTAAAAAGAATTTTTTCATGCGTTCATTATTTCAAAATCCGTTCCGAAATTAATCATTATTTTCGTAACTCAAATTTTAAAACATGCAAGATTTTTTATTTTATTTACAATTAGGTTGGGAACACATCATCTCAAAAGACGCTCTAGATCATCAATTATTCATTTTGGCACTCATTGCTATTTTCAGTTTTAGAGATTGGAAAAAAGTTTTAATTCTAGTAACTGCTTTTACGATTGGGCATTCTTTAACATTGGTTTTAAGCGCATTAGATGTATTCAGATTTCCTTCTGATTGGGTAGAATTTTTAATTCCTTGCACGATTGTTTTCACTGCTTTAGACAACATTATTTTTTCTAAAAACGAGAAAAAACTCATTCAACTCAATTATTATTTGGCTTTATTATTCGGCTTAATTCATGGAATGGGTTTTGCGAATTCTGTAAGAATGATGCTCGCAAGTGAACAAGACATTACTTTACCTTTATTTGGATTTAACGTAGGACTTGAACTAGGGCAAATTGCAGTAGTAGCCATCGCACTATTCATACATTATATTTTCTCGGAAGTTCTGAAACTTTCTAATAAAATTTGGATTTACATTATATCTGTTCCTATCTTCATTTTTGCACTAAAAATGGCATTAGAAAGGATTCCTTAATCAATTTTATCTGCATAAAACTACATTAACAGTTATTTTTTATAAAAAAAACATGCTTAGTTGTAACAAATTTTTATATTTGTTAACAAATCAATAAAGTTTAAAAATTTATAATGAAAAAAGTTCTAAGTATTTTTGTTTTTCTTTACGCTTTCGTAAGTACTTCCGCCCAAAATCATCAGAATAATCCTGGGAGCAATCATGGAAATAAATTCGAACAACTAGGAACCATTTTACCTACGCCAAACAGTTACAGAACCGCTTCTGGAGCACCTGGTCATGAATATTGGCAACAACGTGCTGATTATGAAATCAATGCATATCTAGACGAGGAAAAACTTAACTTAAAAGGCTCAGAAACAATTACTTATTACAATAATTCGCCAGACGAATTAGAATATCTTTGGTTACAATTAGATGAGAATGACACCAGCAACACTAAAGATGCTGGTTATCAATCTTCTTCTACTCTAGCTAAACAAATTTCATCTGATAGATTAAAAGCTACTGAATTACCCGTAAAAGATAATGGTTTCGGGATTAATTTAGAAAAAGTAACAGATGCTAATGGTAATGCGCTTTCTTATGTGGTTAATAAAACCATGATGAGAATAGATTTACCTAAAAAATTAAAAAAAGGCGAAACTTTTAAATTTAAAATCGATTGGAATTATAACATTCCAGATAGAATGAAGCAAGGAGGAAGAGGCGGTTATGAATTCTTCCCAGAAGATGGCAACCACCTTTTTACCATGACACAATGGTATCCTAGACTTTGTGTGTATTCGGACAATCAAGGTTGGCAAAATCACCAATTTACAGGTCGTGGAGAATTCACCCTTACTTTTGGAAATTTCAAAGTAAATATGAATGTTCCTGCTGATCATATTGTAGCTTCTACAGGTTCTGGAAAAAATTTCTCAGAAGTTTTAACCGCTGAACAGTTTGCAAGATGGCAAAAAGCGCAAAATACTAAAGAGCCGATAGAAATTGTTACACTTGACGAAGCTAAAAAAGCAGAAAAATCTAAATCAAAAAACAGAAAAACTTGGACTTTCGAAGCAGAAAATGTAAGAGATTTCGCTTGGACTTCTTCTAGAAAATTCATTTGGGACGCAATGCCTCAACTCATTGAAGAAAATAACAATAAAGTAATGTGTATGAGTCTTTATCCTAAAGAAGCATACAATTTATACAGAAAATATTCTACTAAAGCAGTAGCACATACGATTAAAACCTATTCAGAATTCACCATTCCTTATCCATATCCAGTAGCACAATCTATAGAAGCATCAAACGGTATGGAATATCCTATGATTTGTTTCAATTACGGTAGAACAGAAAAAGACGGAACGTATTCTGAAGGAATTAAAAACGGAATGATTGGAGTAATTATCCACGAAGTAGGACATAATTTCTTCCCGATGATTATCAATTCAGACGAAAGACAATGGTCTTGGATGGATGAAGGCCTTAATACTTTTGTAGAATATCTTACCGAAGAACTTTGGGATAATAAATTCCCTTCAAGAAGAGGACCAGCTCACACCATTGTGAACTACATGAAATTGCCAAAAGACCAATTAGAGCCTATCATGACCAATTCTGAGAACATTATTCATTTCGGTCCGAATGCTTACGCAAAACCTGCAACTGGTCTTAATATTTTGAGAGAAACCATCATGGGAAGAGAACTTTTTGACAAAGCTTTCAAAACATATTCTAAAAGATGGGCGTTCAGACATCCTGAACCTGCAGATTTATTCAGAACGATGGAAGATGCTTCTGGAGAAGATTTAGATTGGTTCTGGAGAGGATGGTTCTACAGCACAGATGCAGTAGATATCGCCATAGACAAAGTTACTGTGGCAACTCCAGATTTTGACGGAAAACCACAAGCTAGAGATTTTAAATACAAAGTAGACGAACCACAAGTAAATGACTTCGAAGATATTTCTAAAATCAGAAATAAAGAAGATAAGAAAATTACTTTCAAAACTGATGAAGACCAATCTTTAAGAGATTTCTACTGGAGATACGCAAGAGGTTTAGAAAAAGTAGACACTCAAAAAGAATACACCATCAAAGGTGACGCTCCGAAAAATCTTGACACCAAAGAAAGAGAAAGTCTAAAAAATATCACAGGCTACCAAATTGACTTCTCTAACAAAGGAGGAATGGTAATGCCTCTTATTTTAGAATTCACTTTCGAAGATGGAACTAAATTAAATGACAAAATCCCAGCGCAAATCTGGAGATCAGACGAGAAAAAAGTTTCTAAAACATACTATTTTGACAAAAAATTAAAGTCAATTCAATTAGACCCAATGTTAGAAACTGCCGATATTGACACCACTAATAACCTATGGACCGCTGATAAAGTTACACCAGAAAGCACTTCTAAATTCCAAGTGTTCAAACAGAACCAAGAAAACAGAAGAAGAGGAGCTGCTGCTGGAATGGTAAACCCAATGCAAGCCGCAGGAAAGAAAAATTAAACCTTAAATAATTGATATAACCCTGAAGCCACTCACAAAAAATGAGTGGCTTTTTTCTGCCAAAATTTCACTTCATTTTGAGAAAAATCTGCCAAATTATCTCTCAATTTTCAATTTATATTGCAGAATTGCCATTGGCACAAAATTGGAGAATTCCATCACAGAAAATTTAAAAATAATTATACATATGTCAGTAAATTTTAAACCATTAGCAGACAGAGTTTTA
>ERZ650312.987-NODE-987-length-16003-cov-13.395473_pt1 | contig 16003 bp, 14 predicted proteins | sample MGYA00376248_ERZ650312 | MGnify/ENA primary metagenome ERZ650312 (study PRJEB26733, sample SAMN07839316) | wastewater metagenome | biome: urban; feature: wastewater treatment plant; material: waste water | place: USA: North Carolina | collected 2016-07-28 ... | reverse complement strand
CAGACTGAACTGTTGCAATCGCGTTACCTGCATAGATTGGACGCTTGAACGTATTCGCAGATTCAACAGCAATGATGTCTGTAATCATGCTCACATCAAGAAGTGCAGCCGCACGCGGTAAAATGTTTTTACCTGTGGTTGTAGAAGCAGCAAGGATATGGCTATAACCTTTGCCTAATTCTGCAACAAGTTTTGCAACGTTTTCAGCCAATTGGTTTGCATAAGCTGCATCATCAGCAAGTAATACTTTGCTTACGCCAGCAACTTTAGCTGCTTGGTCTGCAACTGCTTGCGCACCAGAACCCGCAACCAATACAGTGATATCACCACCGATTTTTTGAGCTGCAGCAACAACGTTTAATGTTGCACCATTAAGTGCTTTATTGTCGTGCTCAGCGATAACTAAAATACTCATGATTTTTATCCTTCTGTATTAGATCACTTTCGCTTCGTTTTTCAATTTTTCTACAAGTTCATCTACAGATTTCACTTGTACACCCGCTTTACGCTCAGCAGGTGCTTCAACTTTTACAGTTTTCAGCTTAGAACCTGTTGCAACGCCATAATCTGCAGGAGATTTAATGTCTAGCGGTTTTTTACGTGCTTTCATAATGTTTGGAAGTGCCGCATAACGTGGCTCATTCAAACGTAAGTCAGTGGTGATGATTGCAGGAAGTGTAAGCTCAACAGTTTGTAAACCACCGTCAATTTCACGTGTAACCTGAACTTTATCGCCCTCTACTTTTACTTCTGAAGCAAAAGTACCCTGACCTGCACCAAGTAAAGCGCCTAGCATTTGACCAACTTGGTTAGAGTCGTCATCAATGGCTTGTTTACCCAATAGAATAAGTTGTGGTTGTTCTTGTTCAACAACACCTTTTAAGATTTTAGCCACTTCAAGTGCACCAATCTCATCGGCTGTTTCAACCAAAATACCACGGTCTGCACCAAGCGCCATTGCAGAACGGATTTGTTCCTGCGCTTCTTTAGGACCGATGGATACCACCACGATTTCTGAAACAGTTCCTTTTTCTTTTAAACGAACCGCTTCTTCCACTGCGATTTCACAGAATGGGTTAATTGACATCTTAACGTTAGTCAGGTCAACTCCACTATTATCCGGCTTAACGCGAACTTTAACGTTGGCATCTACCACACGTTTTACAGCAACAAGAGCCTTCATGTAATCCTCGGCTGTTTTAGCAAAAGTAAATATTGAGAAAAGTTAATAATAACTCTTCGCTTTAAATTTTTTAGGTGTCCTATCTTGCTATGTGATCGGCATTTCGGTCAAGTCAGAATTGTCTAAACAAGGCTAAAAATGCCAAAAATTAACTGAACGATGCGTTCATACTTTTTTATTTTTAAAAATTAACAAACCAAGCAACGATTATATAATCAATTTTAAACTCTGATTTATATTATGTTTTTTTATTTATCCACATCATCAACAAGATTAATTGAAATGCAATTTAAATTCAGTTCCGCCTACAACTTAGGTAAATTTCCTTACATAAAACCCTATAATCTGACTGTCATTTAAGATAGAAAACTTTATTTTTTACGGTTTTTTTAGATATAAATGCGCTTTTAAAATGTGACTGTTGGTTCACAAATCCGTATGTAGCAATTGATTGGGTATGAATTAAACAATCTATTTTATTTTGATGGATATTTATGTACATTCACTACACCATCTTCCTGGTAAGGGAGATAAAAAACTCAGCTTAAACTTGCTGAGTTTCTAAAAAGTCACGGTGGATATGACTCAGATCTATCAATTCATAGGCCTGTAAATTAAAAATTTCCCAAACTGCAATAAAATCTTCTTTTACATCTATTTTACTGCTTGCATTTGGGCGTGCTTGCCACTGCTGATCTGAAATCCATAAATAGCTTTGTTGCGTTTGTGGATGAATCGCCTGCATTTTACCTTCGGCATTAATGCCCTGCACGACACAATCGGCAGGTAATTCTTGCTCAATCATCGGCAAGCTTATTTCGACAAAATGTTTCACTTGACGCAAGCCATAACCTGCAAAAATTTCTTTTTGGCTTGGGCTTAATTGTTCATATTTATCTTGAAGATTTGAAATCATGGTTTTGCCTATCATTTGATATCCAAAGTGTTATGCAGTGGAACAAAAAATAATGTCTTCCATGTCTATTATTCGTGTGACCCACTCTTTCTGCATCTTTATACTGCATAACTCACATTTTTATTATTCTACAATAGTTGCAATGACATCTAAGTGAAAGCGCTTTGCTTAAAACATTAAGTACTGCACCAAGACTTTGCAATTGACTGTGAAAAAATATTTGCAGTATGAAATAGCTATATTTTAACTAGCAAAAATAATGCCTACTTTAAGCAAAAGCTTTACTTTTTACTCGCACGTGGATGTGCCTGATCATAAACCCGCGCTAACTGATCAAAATCGACATGGGTATAAATTTGCGTGGTACTTAAATTGCTATGCCCAAGCATTTCTTGGACCGCTCGTATATCGCCACTATTCGACAGCATGTGAGTGGCAAAACAATGTCGCAATAAGTGCGGATGCAAATCGACATTCACTCCTGCGCGTTGTGCCTGAAACTTCACCCGATTTTCAATTTGGCGTGCTTTTAAAGGTTCACCTTTTTGAGTAATAAACAATGCTGCATCGGGTACAAAATCGCCCTGCCATAGAGGATAAATCTGTAACCATTGCATCACTGCATCTTTGGCTTTACGACCAAAGGGCACAATACGGGTTTTATTGCCTTTACCCGTAATGCGCAGCAATTGTCGATTAAAATCTAAATCGCGGATACGCAAATTTTGTACTTCTGCTAGACGTAAACCACTCGAATATAACAATTCTAAAATCGCTTTATCACGTCGCCACATTTGTTGTTGTACTTCAGTTTCTGGTTCAGACTGATCCAAAATTTGATGAATCGTTTCAATATCAATCAAACCAGGCAAAGGTCGTGGCTGACGTTTTAACTGAAAATTATCAATTGGATTAAATTGTAAATACTGCCCTTGCTCAGCCCATTTCATAAACTGACGAATCGCTGACAGCATGCGCTGTAAACTACTGCTATTTAATTGTTGTTGTTCTACTTTCTGTGCCAAATAATGGCGCAAATCTGCCGCTTCTACATCATATAAGGCAAGTTGTTGTTGCTCGCAAAAGCTAAAAAAATCATTTAAATCGCGCGCGTAGGCTTTTAACGTATGTGGTGATTGCTGTTGTATTTCGCGTTCTTTGAGCCACATCTTTAATAATTGTTGCGGATCGTACATTAGTCACGCTCCGATTGCTGAACTGCTGAAAACTGCTCTAAATAAGTAGCAATGTATTCAGCTGCCCGATCTGCATGTGTATCTAAAAACAAATGATCACCACCATGCACAATTTTTAATACGGCGTGTGGAAATTGTTGTTGTAAAAACTCACCTACAGCCAGTGGACTTATCGGGTCTTGATCGCCCCATAACAACAAAATAGGCATGTTGATTTTAGCAAAGTCTACCGTGTAATCGGCCTTTGCCTCTACAAACCAGTCAGGATAATTTGAATCACTTGCTTGATAGTCTTGTCGCCAATCTTGCACCTGAAAACCACTTAAATCCATGCCACCTGATGTTGCAGCCAATACTAATCCTTTCACTTTTTCTGGATATTGCAACGCGGCAGCAACTGCAAAAATACCGCCCATCGACTGTGCAATGATAATGCAATCATCTGGGATATTCGCCAACACATAAGCCTGCAAACTTGGAAAATCATGTACCTGTGGGTGTGCAGGTTGATGGTTAAATTCAGGATAAGCCACAATTTTTACAGCACTCTGCCACGGCAGTTTTTCAATCTTTTCAATTAGAGGATTAAAAAATGCGGTATTGCCTGAAGCGCCAGGTAAAAAAAACAGTTGCGGCATAATGAGTAGAAATTTTTTGAATGACGTTCGGTACAGCATACCTGATCCAGGCCACAAGATACAAAAAAGCACCATTCGTTTTGAATAGTGCTTTTAAGTAAGATAAGGGCTGCTCATGTTAGAACGAAGCATCAACCCTGAAAATAGTTTAAATCCAAACGACCGTGATAGACGTTAGCGGTTGGCCCTGTCATCCACACCACATCACCTTCACGCCATTCGATTTGTAACTTACCACCTGCCAGTTCAATTTCAACTGAATTAGACAATAAGCCACGGCGCATACCCGAAACGGCTGCAGCACATGCACCTGTACCACAAGCTAAGGTTTCACCTACGCCACGCTCAAACACACGCAAACGCGCATGTTTTTCGTCAATGATTTGCATAAAACCTGCATTGACACGCTGTGGGAAACGCTCATGTGATTCTACTTGTGGGCCAATTCCTGCAACATCGGCAGTCAGTACATCGGGCACAATGGTCACGGCATGTGGATTACCCATGTTCACGATATCAATGGTTAATGTAGCACCATCTTTCAACACGATGTCATATAAATTATCAGGCTGATCGGCAATGAATGGAATCTCATGCGGCAAGAATTTTGGATACCCCATATTCACTCGCACCCAACCGTTTTGCCCCAGCTCAGGCTCTACAATGCCTGCCTTAGTTTGCACCTTGATTTTGGTTTTAGTCGTAAGCTGACGCTCATGCACAAAACGCGCAAAACAACGCACACCATTGCCGCACTGCTCCACTTCAGAACCATCGGCATTGAAAATGCGATATTTAAAATCGACATTCGGCAAATCGGGTGGTTCCACAATTAGCAGTTGGTCAAATCCAATCCCGAAGTGACGGTCCGCAAGGCGCTGAATAGTTAGCGCATCCAAATAAGCACGCTGGCTGATGAGATCAACCACCATGAAATCATTGCCCAAACCATGCATTTTGGTAAATTCTAATAACATCTCGAATTCCCCTTATGGCAATAAACGTTCTCTTTCCCACAGCGATTCAATGCTTTCACGCTCACGAATTAAATGTACTTGATCTGCATCGACCATGACTTCAGCTGCACGACCACGACTGTTGTAATTAGAACTCATCACAAAACCGTATGCGCCCGCACCCATCACGGCCAAAACATCATTTTCTTTGATCGCAAGCTGACGTTCTTTACCTAAGAAATCACCTGTTTCACAAATTGCACCGACTACATCCCACTCTAGCGTTTCAACATCATTACGTGGGGTGACTGGCTGAATATCCATCCACGCTTCATATAACGCAGGACGGATTAAGTCATTCATCGCAGCATCAATAATCGCGAAGTTACGATGATTGGTCGGTTTAAGTAAATCAACTTTCGTTAGCAACACGCCCGCATTTGCAGAGATACTACGCCCTGGTTCCATATACACTTTAAGACCTAACTTTTCTAAAGCGGGACGCAAAGCATTGGCATATTCTTCAACCGTTGGTGGAGTTTCATCTTTATAAGTCACCCCTAAACCGCCGCCAATATCAATGTGTTTGAGCTGAATACCCATTTCTTTTAAGGTATCAATCATCACAATCACGCGATCTAAAGCATCTACAAACGGTTGTGTTTCGGTCAATTGTGAACCGATGTGACAGTCAATCCCAACGATATCCAAGTTCGGTAAAGACGCAGCATATTCATACGTGCTATACACCGAATCTGACGGAATACCGAATTTATTTTCTTTTAAACCTGTCGAAATATAAGGATGGGTTTTGGCATCCACATCTGGGTTAACCCTTAATGAAATTGGCGCTTTGACATTCATGCTTGCCGCAACTTTTTGAATACGGTCTAATTCTGCATGTGATTCTACGTTAAAGCAGGCAATCCCAACGTCCAACGCTTTTTGAATATCGGCTTCAGTTTTACCTAAACCTGAAAAGACGATTTTCGAGGCATCACCACCTGCTTTGAGAACACGCGCTAATTCGCCGCCAGTTACAATATCAAAGCCAGCGCCCTGCTTTGCAAGCACGTTTAACACCGCAATATTTGAGTTAGACTTTACCGCAAAACAAATTTGATGATCGATAAAGTGAAACGCACGATCCATATCTAAATAATGCTTTTCAAAAGTCGCTTTTGAATAAACATATAGCGGTGTGCCGTATTGCTGCGCAAGTTGTTGTAATGAACATTGCTCTGCATGCAATACCCCATTAATACGGGTGAAACTCATGGAGGTATCCTTTCTAAAAAAGCATTAAGGTGTTGGGTTTGAATTAGACACTTCAGCAGGTGCAGTTGTCGTTTCCTTATCCTGCTTTTGCTGTGCAGGCGTATCTGGATAAATCAGATATTTTACACGTTTATCTGCATTGACATCAGAAGGCAAATGTAAGGCACCAGACTGTCCACATGCAGTCAGTAAAACACTGCTGATCAGCACGATCATTTTATAATTCATAAAGCGATACATAATTGTACCTAATGAAAAGATTTTTCCGAGTATAACGTGATCAACACGCGGATAAAAGAAAAGCCCTGTAATTCCTAGATGGCTTATTTGCACCCTGCACTAATTTTAAGCATTTTTTTATTTTTATCGCTCATCTCAAATAATTTATCTTAAAATAGTGCCTTAAAAACATTGATTTTACTGACATCGCTTATCAATTTGCAAACTATTCACAGCCTAATCAATGTTTTCTAACACCAATCCATGTCAGCTATTTTTATCCATCCAACATTAAAATTGGTGGCAAGGATTCAACCTATAAAGGTCACATTGGGTCATGTAAAAAATCAGCCTTGTAGTAAAAAAATCACATAAAAAAACTGCCCCCAAAGGAGCAGTTTTTCATTGCATCAATATCATTTGGACTTATTTATGCTTCGGCTTATAGAAACAAAAATAACCAATCAATAAGATAACAAACCAAATTGGGCTGACCATTAATGCTTTCATGGTATCCGCTTCAAGGGATAACACGTAAATCATACCAATAAAGAAGATAATCACAATCCAACACGTAAACAAACCGCCAGGAAGTTTAAATTTTGATTTGGCATGTAATTCTGGGCGTGTTTTATAGTAAACGATATAGCTCCAGATAATCATGAGCCACACACAGATAAATAAAATCGTTGAAAGTGTGGTTGCCAAAGTAAATGCTTCAACTGTGTTTGGTACAAAGTACTGTAATGCAGCACCAAGTAGTAAACACACTGCTGAGAAATACAATGCATTTGCTGGAACAGCACGTTTATTTAAGTGACCAAACGCTTTCGGACCTTGCTCTTCACGAGACAAACCAAACAACATACGTGATGTAGAGAACACACCACTATTCATTGATGACATTACTGAAGATAACACCACCAAATTCATAATAATGGCTGCTGCAGCAATACCTGCTTGGCTAAACAAATTCACGAAAGGTGAAATGCTTGGGTCAATCTTATTCCAAGGCGTAACAGACATTACAATCACCAGTGCAAGCACATAGAAAATAATGATACGAATTGGAATCGAGTTCACTGCTTTAGGCAAGTTATGTTCTGGGTCTTTAGTTTCAGCAGCAGTTGTACCTACCAATTCCACCCCGACAAAGGCGAAAATGGCGATTTGGAAGCCAGCCAAGAAGCCTGTGACCCCAGTTGGGAAAATCCCGCCATGCGACCATAAATGATTAAATGATGCAACATCGCCCGCAGTCGATGTAAAGCCTGTGAAGATCATCCACAAACCAACACCAATCAATACCACAATCGCAATGATCTTAATTAAGGCAAACCAAAACTCCAACTCACCAAAGAGTTTCACAGTAACGAGGTTCAAGCCCATGATAAAGACAATGGCGGCAATACTGATCATCACCCCTTCTTCTGGCGAGAACGGGTTACCTCCATTAAAGAACTGTAAGTAATAAATAATGGCTGATAAATCTGCGATACCAATCGTGATCCAACATAACCAATAGGTCCATCCTACGAAATAACCAGCCCAAGGACCAATTAAATCGGTCGCAAAATCGATAAATGATTTATACGCAAGGTTCGATAGTAATAACTCCCCCAATGCACGCATGACGAGAAAAACCATGAAACCAATAATCATGTAAATAATTAAAATGGAAGGGCCAGCTAAACTGATGGTCTTTCCTGACCCCATAAATAAACCTGTACCAATCGCACCACCAATTGCAATTAATTGTAGGTGTCGGTTGGACAAGCTTCGTTTCAAATCACCACTTGTTTCTGGCGATCCATGAATTTCATTAGACATATTGTTAATTCAACTTCGCGTTCCAATGGCGACAAATTAACGTAAAAATTTAAGAAAATACAAAAATATTTATCACCATCTATATTTTCGAATTAGTTTACAAAATTAATTTATTTTTCTTATATATAAAGCAGCAGTAAAAACCGTTTTTTCAGTTGATCAATAAAACAACATTTTGCTTGTAAAAAGCTAAATTTCATGTAAAAAATATTTCTCAAACGATAAAAACATGCTCGATAAATCATGGAAGTTTAAACAATGGCATGTCAATTGCTTCATTTTACTGAAACGAAGCATTCATTCACTCAGGGCGAATAAGAAGAAAGATACTATGGAAAATTTACATAAAATCATGGAGACACTTAGTGGTTGGGTCTGGGGCCCATACATGTTGGTGCTCATTGTAGGCACAGGTGTCTTCCTTACCTTCCGTTTATTATTTTGGCAGTTCCGTATGTTGCCTTTGGCCTTTAAACAGGTCTTTGGTAAACATGAACATGCCAAATCACACGATGGCGATATTTCACATTTCGCATCCCTGATGACTGCACTTTCAGCCACCATTGGTACTGGTAACATTGCAGGTGTTGCAACAGCCTGTGTACTCGGTGGCCCGGGCGCCGTATTTTGGATGTGGATGACGGCATTATTTGGTATGGCCACCAAGTATGGTGAAGGTGTGCTCGCAGTCAAATACCGTGTTAAAAACGAAAAAGGTGAGATGAACGGTGGCCCGATGTATTACATCGAACGCGGTTTAAAGTGGAAATGGCTGGCGATTATCTTTGCCTTTTTTGCTACAGTCGCCTCGTTTGGGATTGGCAGCTCAGTACAATCCAACACCGTAGCTTTAGCGGTTGAAAATAGCTTAGGTGTAGAAACTTGGATTACAGGCGTGGTAATTACCGTATTTTCTGCATTGGTGATTTTGGGCGGTATTAAATCAATTTCAACTGCATCTTCTTATATTGTCCCAATTATGGCTGTGGGTTATGTCACAGGTGGCTTAATCATTATTTTGAATAATCTCGAATTGGTAATTCCTGCACTAAAAATGATCTTCACCTATGCTTTTACTGGTGAAGCAGCAGTTGGTGGTGCGATTGGTGCAGCTATTCGTTACGGCGTAGCACGTGGAGTCTTTTCTAACGAAGCAGGGATGGGTTCAGCACCTATTGCCGCAGCTGCAGCGAAAACTGATCACCCAGCCCGTCAAGGCTTAGTTTCAATGACTGGTACTTTCATTGACACCATCATTGTATGTTCGATTACTGGTATTGTACTTGTGATGGGCTTCATCGTTGCGGGTAACAGTTTTGGTGATCAAACCGGTGCGGTATTAACCATTAGTGTGTTTGATAAATTGTTACCAGGCTTTGGTGGTTGGGTCGTTACTTTCGGGATCATCTTCTTTGCCTATTCCACCATTCTCGGTTGGAGCTATTATGGCGAAAAATGCTGTACTTATTTATTCGGTGAAAAATACGTGTTGATTTACCGCTTAATTTATATTGCATCTGTGTTCATTGGTACCATTGCCACCCTTGATTTAGTTTGGTTATTTGCCGATACCTTTAATGGTTTAATGGCTGTACCAAACTTAATTGCTTTATTGTTACTGTCTGGTGTGATTGCCAAAGAATCCAAAGACTTTATTGCGAAACGCAAGTCGGGCGAATTGTATTAAAAAAGCCCAATTCATTGAATTAATCCCTTCAAATCGTGAATCATACAATCACCCACGTGGTTGTATGATTTTCCATGAAAAATCCAGATAACATTCATTTCCCGAACATTCCTCTGTATGCTGTAGTCAATTTTTAATTGATGCAATGACTGGGTTATGGCAAAAGTAAAAAGTGTCTATCGCTGTGAACAATGTGGTGCAGATCATCCTAAATGGGCAGGTCAATGTTCAGAATGTGGGGAATGGAACTCACTCCATGAAGTTAGTATTGCCCCAACGGTGACGCATCGTGCCCAACCTAAAATGGGCGGTGGCTATGCAGGACAAGCAGCTGCCATTACCACGCTCAATAAAGTATCTGTATCGCACGAAACCCGTTTAACAACAGGCATTGGGGAGTTTGACCGTGTTTTGGGTGGCGGTTTGGTTACGGGCTCTGTGGTACTGATTGGTGGTGATCCTGGTATCGGGAAATCGACCATTTTGCTACAAACAGCGACTCACATGGCGGCTGCCAATAACACCGCTTTATATATCACAGGCGAAGAATCTCTTTCGCAAGTGGCGTTACGCGCTCAACGCTTAGACTTGCCCACCGATCAGCTTAAAGTCATGGCAGAAACCTGTGTTGAACGAATTTGTGAAGTTTTGGCACATGAACGCCCTGCAGTGGCCATTCTTGACTCAATTCAAACTTTATATACCGAAACGTTACAGTCTGCTCCAGGTGGTGTTTCACAAATTCGTGAATCAGCTGCCTTGCTGACCCGTTTTGCCAAAAATAGTGGCACTGCGCTGTTTATTGTCGGTCATGTGACCAAAGAAGGGGCATTGGCTGGGCCGCGCGTCCTTGAACACATGGTCGATTGCGTCTTGTATTTTGAAGGACAGTCAGACTCACGCTACCGAATGATTCGAGCAGTCAAAAACCGTTTCGGTGCAGTGAATGAACTGGGCGTTTTTGGGATGACCGATAAAGGCTTACGCGAAGTTGCCAATCCATCTGCGATATTTTTAAGCCGTTATGATGAGGCTATTCCGGGTTCTATTGTCATGATTAGCCGTGAAGGAACGCGACCACTTTTAGTTGAAGTACAAGCACTGGTAGATGATGCACATGGTCAGCCTAGACGTGTGGCTTTAGGTCTGGAACAAAACCGTCTGAATATGCTATTGGCAGTGATGCATCGGCATGGTGGCGTGCAAACTTCAGGGCAAGATGTATATGTGAATGTGGTGGGTGGTTTAAAAATTACCGAAACAGGTTCAGACCTTGCAGTACTGCTTGCCTGTGCATCTAGCTTGCGTGGCAAAGCGCTACCACAACAATTGGCAGTATTTGGTGAGGTCGGTTTATCGGGTGAAATTCGTCCTGTGCCGAATGGTCAAGAACGCTTAAAAGAAGCAATTAAACACGGATTTAAATACATTATTGTGCCGCGTGGCAATGCTCCACAAAAAGCCATTGCAAATGTGCAAATTATTGCGGTGGCTCGTTTACATGAGGCCTTAACCGAAGCCATGAATTTAAGTGAAAACTTAAGCTAAACGCTTGGATAATATTTTTTCAGTTTCAAGAAAAAATATCATAATTATATTGAAATTCGCAGCAAATGCCTGCATAAATATAGAGCTTAACTTTATTTTAATATAGGAAAATTTGATGGAAGTTCGACAGCGTGGTTTGATCGCAGCAATGCTCACAGCGACTTTATTGGTAGCTCCGTTAGCAGCAGAAGCAAAACGTGCAGGTGGCGGTAAAAGCCATGGCGTGAGTCGTTCGGCTGCTCCAACTCAGTCTTACCAACAACCTCGTCAAACAGCGCCAGCGCAACAACCAACAACTGCACCAGCACAGCAAAAATCTGGTCCAGGCGTAGGTGGTATGGTTGCTGCCGGTGTTGCAGGTGCGGCAATTGGTGCGGTTGCTGCCAATGCCTTGGCCGATGATCAAGCTGCAAGTGCTGCCGAAGCGCAAGAGGAAAAAGGCGGTATTCCAAGCTGGATTTGGATTTTACTCGCTGCTGCTGTTGCCTTCTTTATTTTCCGTAAGATGGGCGCAAAAAAAAAAGTAACGCCTAATCCGTATGCGCCAAATAGCGGTGCCAATCAAGCACCATTTGCGCAAACACCACCTGCTGCAGCACCACGTAACGACAACACCAATATTTTTGGTCAATCTGTTGGGGGTTCTGCGGCTTCTACTCAAGCGCCTTTTGGTCAAACTGCCAATAATAACGCGCCATTTGGTGCAGCTTATACCAACAGTGGCAATCAATTGCCTGATGGTTCAGAGCCTGCAACATTTTTACGTGTAGCGCGTCAGCGTTTTAACCATATTCAGTCCATGAACACCGCCAGTAATATCGCAGAAATTCAGCGTTATTTAACCCCTGATTTATATCAGTCGATGTATCAAGACATTATGGCGAACCAAGATCAAGATGTAGCTGAGTTTTCTAACTTGAATGCCATGGTGATCGATTCTGCAACTGAAAATGGTCAATATATTGTAAGCGTACGTTTTACTGGTACAGTCAGCGAAGATCTGAACAGCCTACCGCAACCATTTACAGAAATTTGGCACTTTGTAAAACTTACAGGTTCTAATCAAGACTGGTTGGTAGCAGGCATTCAACAAGAGCAATGATTTTAGTTGATCTAATAAAACAGCGACTTCGGTTGCTGTTTTTTTGTCTTTATTTAAGTTGAGTTCAATCCGTTTAAAACAGCTCGTTTAACTTTTCTATAACATCAACACCGAATACATCCACACCTGCCACACCAACGCCAAGCACTCGATTGATTAGATCTATCAAAAAGTATCATCATTTATCAATACAGTTTATTAGCCACGTCCCCTTTCTATCTAGCCTGAGATGAATCAATTCACGTTATCCATATCACTTTGGTTATTTACAGTCGACCTTTATTTACTTAGCCAACAAAAAAGCCCTGCAAACGGGCAGGGCTTTTTTGTTGTGGATGACTCTATTATTCAGGCAATGGAATAAATTGCTTATCGGTATTTTGAACTTGGCGCTCACCGACTACGACTTGCAATTCTAAGGCTTCTTCACCACGTTCAACTGAAACAGTCACCGTCGTACCCGGTGCTTGTGCGGCAACATAATTAATTAAATGCGAGGTTGAAGTAATCGCTTCATCATTCACTTTTAAAATTTTATCGCCACGTTTTAAACCAGCCTCTGCTGCGGGGCCGCCGCGTAGTACATCGGCCACCACTACACCGCCTTGTGTAGGTTCTAAAATATTGTCTTGTTGCACAGGCAATAAACTAATGCCTAACCAGCCACGAACCACACGTCCCTCTTTTAAAATCGAGTTTAAAACCTGCTGACAGACTCGCGCAGAAATTGCAAAGCCGATACCCAATGAACCACCCGATTGCGAGAAAATTGCGGTATTTACCCCAATCAAATTCCCTGCCACATCAATCAATGCACCGCCTGAGTTACCTGGGTTAATTGCTGCATCGGTTTGAATGAAATCTTCATAGGTATTAATGCCCAAGTCAGAACGTCCTGTCGCAGAAATAATACCTTGAGTCACGGTTTGTCCCACACCAAATGGGTTGCCAATCGCAAGCACGACATCGCCCACTTCATTACTACTAAGTTTAAATGGCAATACAGGCAGTTTTTCTAGGTCAATTTTAATTACCGCCAAGTCTGTGTCTGGGTCAGTTCCAACGACTTTTGCAACCGCACGGCGCCCATCATGCAAAGCCACCACAATTTGCTCAGCCTGCGCAATCACGTGATTATTTGTTAAAATATAACCATCTGGACGGACAATTACCCCTGAACCCAAACTGTTTTCATTTGGGCCTTGCTGAAATTGATCTGGCAACTGGTTACCAAAAAACTCGCGAAACGCTGGATCGTTCAGCAATGGGTGATCCAGTTGTTTGACTTTTTGTGTAGTAAAAATATTCACCACCGCAGGCGCTGCCACTTTAACCGCAGCACTATACGACACCACCCCACCCATGCGTGTTGAATCAATTAATGGTTCAACTTTTTCGGCAGGCATTTTGACCCCATCTGCAGCTACAGGCGCTTTCGGTTTTTGCAGTTGTTGCCAAGTCACAAAGCCAATAATGACTAGAATGAGTAACACCCAAGGTAACCAGGTAAAGGTCCGGCGCACGTTATGTACCTCTAAATAAATTTTTTTGATGATTCACTCATTGAATGAGCTATTGTAAAACGAAACACAAATAGAAACATAAAAAAGCCCAAGAGTTTTGTCTTGCTTTAGTTACAATACAACATATGTTTTGATATTCGCTAAATACGAGCAATTTGAGAGAATTATGGCGCAATTAAAAGAGATTATTCAATGGTGTGATGAAACTTTAAATACACATGAATTTAAAGATTACGCGCCAAACGGTTTACAAATTGAAGGCAGGTCGGACGTTCAAAAAATTCTTTGTGCAGTAACCGCCTCCCAAGAGGCTATTGAGGCCGCGATTGCCCAAAATGCAGACTTATTATTGGTGCATCATGGTTATTTTTGGAAAGGCGAACCTTACCCAATTACAGGCATGCGCGGTAAACGCATCAAAAGTTTAATCCAGCATGATATTTCTTTGGTGGGTTATCATTTACCACTCGATTCACATCCAAGTCTAGGCAACAACGCTGCCATTGCTGAATGTTTAGCATTAGAAAATTTGCAAGCATTAGACCCAAGTGAACGTCATCCTATTGGCAATATTGGTTTTTTAAAGCAAGCCTTAAGCGCAACCGAATTTCGTGACTATCTTACAGCACGTTTAGGCTTTAATACCATTCATCTTCCTGCCGAAAAAAATCAGATTCAAAAAGTAGGTTTTTGTACTGGTGCAGCACAAGATTTTATTGGCAAAGCGGCTGAACAAGGTTGTGATGCCTTTATTTCGGGCGAAGTCAGTGAACGCACCTATTATGAAGCCAAAGAGTTAGATGTGCATTATTATGCCTGCGGACATCATGCGACTGAGCGTTATGGCGTACAAAGACTCGCAAAAGCTATTTCAGAACAGTTTAATATTGAGTATAGTTATTTTGAATTAAATAACCCAATTTAATACACTGTTTCACCTACCATTTCACTCAAATGACAGCTGTGTTTAACATCGTCTTTAGATGTATACATTCGAGTCTAATTCTGTATCGTTATTTAAACCTAATGCACAATTTATCTCGAAATCTATTACAATAGAGCCACTTAATGTTAAAACCCAGCAAAATGCAAGGAATTGAAAACATGACAACCATTACTTTACCAGCTTTACCATACGGTTACGAAGATCTTGCTCCACACATCAGCAAAGAAACTTTAGAATTCCACCACGACAAACACCACAACACTTATGTTGTGAATTTGAATAACTTGATCGCGGGTACAGAGCTTGAAGGTAAAACTTTAGACGAAATCATCAAAGCTACTGCAGGTGATGCAGCTAAAGCTGGCGTATTCAACAACGCTGCACAAGTTTGGAACCACACGTTCTACTGGAACTGTATGGCGAAAAACGGTGGTGGTAAAGCAACTGGTGCTTTGGCTGCTAAAATTGATGAAGATTTTGGTTCTTACGAAAAATTTGCTGAAGAATTTGCTGCTGCAGCAACCACTCAATTCGGTTCAGGTTGGGCTTGGTTAGTGGCTGACGAAGTAAATGGCAAACTTTCTATTATGAAAACTTCAAATGCTGACACACCAATGGTACACGGCAAAGTTGCAGTATTGACAATTGACGTTTGGGAACACGCTTACTACATCGACTTCCGTAATGCACGTCCTGCTTACATCAAAACTTTCTTAGAAAGCCTTGTAAACTGGGATTACGCAAATGCGAAATACGCAGGTCAAGAAGCTGGTGTAGAAAAATAATTTCTATTTTTCTGTAGGAAAACTGCTCTTTATGGGCAGTTTTTTTATTTTTGCAGATGAAATGAATATTTATAAAGCAAACAATACATTTCTGATGATGAACGTGTTGACGACTTAAACTTTCATCCCTAAAATGCCCCACAGATTCTCCAATAGCTCAGTCGGTAGAGCGACGGACTGTTAATCCGCAGGTCCC
>ERZ650312.984-NODE-984-length-16023-cov-15.190882_pt1 | contig 16023 bp, 17 predicted proteins | sample MGYA00376248_ERZ650312 | MGnify/ENA primary metagenome ERZ650312 (study PRJEB26733, sample SAMN07839316) | wastewater metagenome | biome: urban; feature: wastewater treatment plant; material: waste water | place: USA: North Carolina | collected 2016-07-28 ... | reverse complement strand
TGGATAAGATTGTTTTTATAAAATTAATAGTTTGTGGATAACTTTGTGCTATATTTTATCCACACCTTGCGGATAAACTTATCCACACCGCGTTTTAAATTTAAATTCAGGTTTGATGATTCCTTTTTTGAGCGATTTTGCTGATTTTGTCATGACAGATGTGGATAACTTGGTTAGAATGGCGACCCGCTCAGGCGGTCGAGAGATGCTTTAAATTTATAAATGGATTAGATAGGGGTTTCACATGCTTTGGACGGACTGCTTAAATCGCTTGCGACAAGAGCTCTCTGGAAATGTCTTTACAATGTGGATTCGCCCATTGGTGGCAGAAGAAGTTGAAGATACATTAAAACTTTATGCGCCTAATCCTTATTGGACGCGTTACATTCAAGAGCATCATCTGGAATTGATTACCATTTTGGCAGAGCAGTTGTCTGAGGGACGCGTGCGTAAGGTCGAGATTTTAGTCGATTCGCGCCCAGGTGCGATTTTATCGGCCAGTGAGCAACCTGCGACCACCACTGCTGCATTGGAATCTAGCCCTGTGCCTGTGGCCAAGCCTAAACGTGAAAAAGAAGAAAGTTCTGCCAAAAGCCGTAAACGCCAACTCAATCCGTTATTTACCTTTTCCTTATTTGTGGAAGGTCGATCGAATCAAATGGCTGCAGAAACCTGTCGCAAGGTATTAACTCAATTGGGAGCTTCACAGCACAACCCATTATTTTTGTATGGCCCAACAGGTTTGGGTAAAACTCACTTGATGCAAGCGGTGGGCAATGCTTTATTACAAGCCAAACCGAATGCGCGGGTCATGTACATGACTGCAGAAAGTTTTGTGCAGGATTTTGTCAGCTCTTTGCAGCAGGGCAAGGTTGAGGAATTTAAGAAAAACTGCCGCTCTTTAGATTTGTTATTGGTGGATGACATTCATTTATTGGCGGGTAAAGAAGCCAGTTTGGTCGAGTTTTTTTACACCTTTAACGCTTTATTGGACGAATCTAAACAAATTATTTTGACTTCAGACCGTTATCCAAAGGAATTAACCGAATTGGATGCACGTTTGGTGTCACGTTTTTCTTGGGGTTTATCAGTTGGGGTAGAACCGCCAGATATTGAAACCCGAATTGAAATTTTATTAAAGAAAGCTGAAAGCAGCGCCGTGGATTTACCACGCAACTGTGCTTTATTTATTGCCCAGCAAGTTGTGGCCAATGTGCGTGAACTCGAAGGCGCACTCAATAAAGTGGTGGCAATTTCCCGTTTTAAAGGCACACCAATTGATCTAGATGTGGTGCGTGAATCTTTAAAAGATGTCTTGGCAATTCGCGCTCGTACCATCAGTACCGAAAATATTCAGCGGGTGGTGAGTGAATATTTCCGTATTCCACTCAAAGAATTGGTAGGGCCAAAACGTACCCGTATTTATGCGCGTCCACGTCAGTTGGCGATGGGCTTGGCACGTGAACTGACAGGCGACAGTTTCCCTGAAATAGGTATGGCATTTGGCGGGCGCGATCACAGTACCGTAATGCATGCCTGCGAAAAAGTACAAAGCCTGCGTGAAGAAGATCCGATCTTTAACGAAGACTATAAAAACCTGCAACGATTGTTGCAAAGTTGAATGAATTTGCTCAAATTCTGTTCTTGCCATGCGGCAGCTTTTGCCGCATAGTACACTGCTAAAAAAACTATTTTATACTCCAATCTTCAGTTGTTAGAGGAATGTACCGTGCGTTTAAAAATCGCGAAAGAAAGCTTACTGAATGTTCTGTCACATGTCGTAGGAGCGGTTGAACGTCGCCATACCTTAAATATTTTATCCAATGTCAAAGTTCAAGTGACCGAGCAAGCCTTAACCATTACTGGTTCGGACTTGGAAGTGGAGTTGGTTGCCAGCACGAATCTGACCGAAGGTGCATGTTTGCAAGCAGGGGAAACCACGGTACCTGCACGTAAACTGATGGATATTTGTAAATCTTTGCCAAGCGCAGCATTGATTGATTTACAAATCACTGAAGATCAGCGCTGTATTTTAAAATCAGGCAATAGCCGCTTTGTATTGGGCACTTTGCCAGCAGAAGATTATCCATTATTGGCTACAGAAAATGCCCAAGGCACGCAAGTGACGGTTACTGAGCGTGAGCTGAAGCGTTTGTTTGAAAAAACTGCGTTTGCTATGGCGGTGCAGGATGTACGCTTTTATTTAACGGGTACTTTGCTAGAAATTGATGAAAATCAATTACGTGCTGTGACCACAGACGGTCACCGTTTGGCTTTATGTGAAACAGCAGCTTCTTCGACAACTACTCAATTAATTCAAGCCATAGTGCCACGTAAAGCAGTGGCTGAATTGCAGCGTTTGTTGAGTATTGAAGATGAGCAATTGGCATTGTTAATTGGCCGTGAACTATTAAACGTGACCATTCGTACGCCAAGTCGTGACAAAGAACAAGCGGAGATTACTGTGCGTTTTACCACTAAATTAATTGATGGTAAGTTCCCCGATTATCGCCGTGTGATTCCGCGTGGTGGCGATAAAAACGTGCTAATCGCACATGATGTATTTAAACAATCTTTACAACGTGTGGCGATTTTAAGTAATGAAAAATTGCGTGGCGTATTCCTGAATTTTAGTACAGACACCCTGCAATTACGTGCCAATAACCCAGAACAAGATGAAGCAATTGAAGATTTAGCGATTCAATATGCCGATTCACCGTTAGAAATGTCATTTAACGCACAATATTTATTGGACGTATTAGGGGCATTAGATGGCGATGATGTATCAATGACAATGACCGAAGCCAATCAATCGGTATTGGTACAAGATCCAGCACATCTAGATCAAACCTATGTTGTGATGCCTATGCGTGTTTAAGTGAGCGATTTATTTCAAGATTAAATCTAGCTGAATCATGCATATTACGCGTTTACATATCGAGCGTGTTCGGAACTTAAAAGCGGTTGCACTTCATGAGTTGCAGCCGTTTAACGTCTTTTATGGACAAAATGGTTCGGGTAAAACCTCGATTTTAGAAGCCATTCATTTGTTGGCAACAGGGCGTTCTTTTCGCACCCATATTCCTAAAAATTACATTCAGAACAGCAGCCAAGATGCGATTGTATTTGCCCAGTCATTGACTGAAAAAATTGGTATGCAAAAAATGGCATCGGGTGAGCAGTTGATTAAGGTCAATGGCGACCCTGTTGCGACCCAAGGACAGTTGGCTAAAATTCTACCTTTACAATATATTGATCCACTCAGTACAGATATTATTGACCATGGTGCAAAACCACGGCGACAACTGCTGGACTGGTTGATGTTCCACGTGGAACCAGAGTTTTATCACGCTTGGCAATATTATTCACGTGCCTTAAAACAGCGTAATAGTCTGCTTAAATCACAGCGACATTTAACTCTGTCAGACTTAGAACCGTGGAACAAAATGCTCAGTGATTATGGTGAGATTTTGCATCGGCAGCGTTTGGGAACAGTGGAACAATGGCAGCAATTTTTTGCGCAAGATTTACAGTGTTTATTGCCTGATTTAAACATCAGTTTGGAATACAGCGCAGGCTTTCATACCGAAACAGGCTTGTTGAATGATCTGTGTAATTATCATCAAAAAGATGTGGAACGTCGCTATACAGAATATGGGCCACACCGTGCCGATTTGCGTTTAAAAACCCCAATGGGCGATGCTGATGTGGTGTTGTCACGTGGGCAAAAAAAGCTATTGATTATGGCATTAAAACTGTCACAGATTGCAATGCTGCATGCGTCTAATAAGGAAACTGTGGTATTATTAGATGATCTGACAGCAGAATTAGATTTAAGCGCACAACAACGTTTAATTGAACGATTAAGCCAATTGGGTAGTCAAGTTTTTATTACCACTTTAGATCATCAATCCGTGCAACAACACTTACAAGCGTTGTCGATTCCTTATCGTTTATTTCAGGTCGATCACGGAACGGTGCAGGCTGTTGAGCAATAATTTTTTATCTTTGGATAGACCTATTTTTCACTAGGGAGAAACCATGAGTTCAGAAGATCAATCTGTCTCTACTACAGAACAAACCAATGAAAAGGCTTATGATTCCTCTAGTATCAAAGTATTGCGTGGCCTAGATGCAGTTCGTAAACGCCCAGGCATGTATATCGGTGATACAGATGATGGTACAGGTTTGCATCACATGGTGTTCGAGGTAGTCGATAATGCTATTGATGAAGCTTTGGCAGGTCATTGTGATGAAATTTTGGTGACTATCCATGAAGATGAATCTGTCAGCGTATCTGACAATGGCCGTGGTATTCCAACTGATATTCACCCTGAAGAAGGTGTCTCTGCGGCAGAGGTCATTCTGACCATTTTGCACGCAGGCGGTAAATTTGATGACAACAGTTATAAAGTCTCGGGCGGTTTGCACGGCGTTGGTGTGTCAGTGGTCAACGCTTTATCGAGTAAACTTGAATTAACGATTAAACGTTCGGGTCAAATTTATGAACAGGAATACCGTCATGGTGATCCGCAATATCCTCTGAAAGTGGTCGGCAAAACTGATCAATCAGGCACGACTGTGCGTTTTTGGCCAAGTGCTGAAACCTTTAGCCAAACTATTTTTAATGTGGATATTTTGGCACGCCGTTTGCGTGAACTGTCTTTCTTAAACGCGGGCGTGCGTATTGTACTGCGTGATGAACGTGTCAATTTAGAACACATTTTTGACTATGAAGGTGGTTTGTCTGAATTTGTGAAATATATCAATGCCGGCAAAACCCATCTGAATGAGATTTTCCATTTCACCTCGCAGGCTGAAAACGGAATTACCGTTGAAGTTGCCTTGCAATGGAATGATTCCTATCAGGAAAACGTACGTTGCTTTACCAATAACATTCCACAAAAAGATGGTGGAACGCACTTGGCAGGTTTCCGTGCTGCGCTGACCCGTGGTTTAAATAACTACATGGAAAGTGAAAATATTCTAAAAAAAGAAAAAGTTGTGGTGTCGGGTGATGATGCACGTGAAGGCTTAACCGCGATTGTGTCGGTCAAAGTGCCAGATCCAAAATTTTCATCACAAACTAAAGAAAAATTGGTATCGAGTGAAGTAAAACCTGCCGTTGAGCAGGCTATGAATAAATCTTTCTCTGAATATTTGTTGGAAAATCCACAAGCAGCAAAATCTATCGCGGGTAAAATTATTGATGCAGCACGTGCCCGTGATGCAGCGCGTAAAGCCCGCGAAATGACGCGTCGTAAGAGTGCTCTAGATATTGCAGGTTTGCCAGGTAAATTGGCCGACTGTCAGGAAAAAGACCCAGCATTATCTGAATTATATTTAGTCGAGGGTGACTCTGCAGGTGGTTCGGCTAAACAAGGTCGTAACCGTAAGATGCAGGCAATTTTGCCACTAAAAGGTAAAATCCTGAATGTGGAACGTGCCCGTTTTGACAAGATGATTTCATCGGCAGAAGTGGGTACTTTAATTACCGCTTTGGGTTGTGGTATTGGTCGTGAAGAATATAACCCAGACAAACTGCGTTATCACAAAATCATCATCATGACCGATGCCGACGTAGATGGTTCACACATTCGTACCTTGCTCTTAACCTTCTTCTTCCGTCAAATGCCAGAATTGGTCGAGCGCGGTCATATTTATATCGCACAGCCACCATTGTATAAGCTGAAAAAAGGCAAGCAGGAACAGTACATAAAAGATAACGATGCTTTAGAAACCTATTTAATTTCTAATGCGATTGATGAACTGGAGTTGCATGTGAGTGCTGATGCACCTGCAATTCGTGGCGAGGCTTTAGCCAAAGTCATTGCCGATTATCAAACATCACAAAAGAGTTTGAGTCGTTTAACGCTGCGTTATCCTGCAAGTCTGTTGGATGGTTTATTGGAGCTAGATGCCTTTAAAATTGATCAAGCAGCAGATCAGGCCTATGTACAACAATGGGGCGAGCAATTACGTCAAAGCATTGAACGATTACAGCCTAGTTTGCGTCCTGAATTAAGCATCGAACAGTTTGAAAAAGAAGATGCGGATGGTCAAAAATCTGCAACGTATTGGCCACGAATCACGGTATATGTGCACAACTTGCCACATACTTATTTACTAGATACAGGTTTGCTGGGTTCTGCTGAATATGCACGTTTGCTGAAAAATTCAAAAAGCTGGTTTACGCTGCTTGAAGAAGGTGCATACTTGGAAAAAGGTGAACGTAAAATTACGGTCAACAATTTCCATCAAGTGTGGCAACACATTTTACAAGACTCGCGTCGTGGCATGATGATTCAGCGCTATAAAGGTTTAGGTGAAATGAATGCGGAACAACTTTGGGAAACCACCATGGACCCAGAAAACCGCAATATGTTGCAAGTCACCATTGATGATGCCATTGAAGCAGACCGCATGTTCTCTTGTTTAATGGGCGATGATGTAGAACCACGTCGTGCTTTTATTGAAGAAAATGCATTAAATGCAGATATTGACGCTTAATTCCTCCAAAGCATTCTCATTATCATAAGCACTCTACGGAGTGCTTTTTTTGTGTTTGGCTTTTGTTGTTGTCATGATTCATCCAAATAACTTTTATAAAACTGACTTATTGTTCTGTCATGCTGAGCCACATTAAGCCAAAAATAGAAGAGAATCATTAAGATGGATAATCAATTAGAACAAGCACGTGATGCATGGGTGAATGCCTTTTTTACTGGCAATGTGGAGCTGTTAGCACACTATGAAGATGAGGATTTTAAAGTTGTTTATACGGCAGAATCATGTGTGGAAAATCGTGAAACACGTTATGCCAATATTCAGCATGCAGTGAATAATGGTGTCTGGAAACCGATCAAACCGAATGTTGATTCAGAAGAATATGAGTTCGATCGTGAGCAGGTTAATTGTCGTGTCAACGGCATTCTAAAATTGACCCCTTTTACCTTACAAATGGCAAAGTAAAATTGACCCCTTTGATCTCGTATTAAGTTTCAACCTGGGGCTGAATCCCAATTCTTTTTTTATCCTTCAAACGATAACTCTCACCCGATATTTGTACCACATGACAGTGATGCAGCAACCGATCTAACATCGCAGCGATCAACGTATTCATCGATAACCAGTAAATCAAAGCTAGAAAAGTGCTTGATCACTTCATTTTCAGAATGGGCAGTATCAGCCCATGTGTCCATCATTCTTTGGGCAATATCTGCACTGGTCGTGTAGCGTGCAGATCGTCTAGTATTGTGCAGAATGTTACGAATGACTGATGCACTCAGATGTGTTTTACCAATACCTGGTGTCCCGATGAGCAAAAGGTTTGGATGCAGATTTGAAATAATCTGTTGTGCAAAGGCTTGGCATAGTTGGATAGCATTGTCTTGTTGGGGACATGAAATCACATAATTTTTAAAACCACAGTCTAGATAGCGTTTATTTAGACCTGAATTTTTGATTTTTTGTTGTAGTAAGCACTGTTGTAATTCAGCTTCATAAGCGATCTGCGATTGATGTATAGTTTCTTTTGCACATAATTTGCAGAGCTTATGACCAGCAATTTCCATTACAGGTATTTGGTGTATAGGGCATACTGTTTTCGTTGCTTCTGTTGGAATTTGGAGTGTTATAAACAAAGGATTCATGTTTATTCTCCTAAATCCATTTTGAATTTTTAAAAATATAAATCTTTTCTTCTCTCCAAAAGATCATCATCTTTTTATTGGAGATCACCGATGTCGACAGGTTTCCAAACGAAAAACTCTTATTTGTTTTCTACCTTTTAATTGGTGTAAAAGGGCTAAGGTCATCAATTAGATGACCTTAGTTTTTTGATTTATGTGTAAGCAAGATTGGTTAAGTAAAGGCGGGCTTTCATTGCCAAATTTGCATAATTGGCTTGCCCATCATCCAATTGTCGTTGTAACCAAAGCCTTAAAGCCTGATGATCATTAAAACATTTGTTGACGTTGAGCATGAAAGCGAGGTTGTGCAGTTTGGGAATTTGAAACTCCTCAATCAGCTCACGTGCAATTGCATCAACTTCCTGTGACACCACAACCCCACCAAAGAATGATTTAGTCATATTCATTCTCCATCTCATTGAGCTTTTCTAGCATCAGCTCAAAAGCACTGCCATCACGACGGGTAATATTAGGAACATAGCGACTGTAAACACGAAACAGCATTTCAGTCGTAGAATGTCCTAGTTGTTTGGCAATCCATTCCGGATTTTCACCAGCTGAGAGCCACAATGTCGCTGCAGTATGCCGTGTTTGATATGCACGACGACTTTTCAAACCTAAAAATCTTAATAATGGATGCCATACGCGTCGATTCACTAAGCGATAGTCCAATGGGTTGCCATTTCGCATAGAAAAAACGAATTCAGAGCGGTTCTTGACCATTTTCTTTTGTTCTAAGAGTGCTTGATACACACGCTCACTCATTTGAATGCCACGGTCTGATCCAAAGGTTTTGGTATCACCAAGTTTGCCGTTGACTAATGCTTCTTTGATATAGATCTCACGCCGTTGAAAATTCACGTTTTGCCAACGTAGACCATCGATTTCACTGGTACGCATACCTGTGAAGAAGCGAACGGTGTAGTACGGTTTAAAGTCATCACGCACAGTCTCTATGATCTTTTGCACCTCTTGTAGGGTAAAAGGTGTAACGTCAATGCGACTTTCCTTGAGATTCTTAATATTTTTATAAGGCGAAACAAAGTTGTATCGTTCCGCTGCTTCATTAAGTATCATACGTAAAGGTGTCATGATCTGATTGATTCGGGATGCCTTCAGGCTTGCTTGTTTTAAACCGTAATTCACTTTGCCGAGAGAGGAACGGAATTCAAGCAAGTCTGGCTTCTTTATCTGATCTAAGCACTGATGGCCTAATGCAGGGATCAAATAATTATTTAAAATAATCAGTACCTTTTCCTGGTAGGAACTGCGCCATTCAATTTTTTTCTCATCAAACCAAATATGCGCAAAATCCTTAAATAGGGGTGTTGATGAGCTCAGTACAGCTTTACGTTGCTGTATCTCACTAAACTGTGCAACTCGTTTGCTTTTAGGAAAATACTTTGCATACTCGAAAGTCCCTAAAGTAATTTCTGCCTCAAGCTGTTCTAAACGTTTCTTTAAAAGTTTACGGTTTTGGGCCGTATCTTCGAGATTGGTTGTTTCTCTGCACCGTACACCTTGATAGCGGAAGTCGACAACGAGCTTTCCATAACGTTCTTGAATATTCGCCATATGCAGGACTCCTTATTGCAAAGTGGTTAGCCCTAGGCTGGTGAATTTCAACATATCTTCTTCGATACGTTCCCATACAAACAAAATTTTGCGTCCACCGAATGGGCGGATGTAATGAATGCCCTCAAGGAAAATACTGTCCTTAAGTTGGTTACGGATGGTACGTGGGTCGTAATGAATTTTTTCAGCCAACTGTTGGGCTGTCATATAGGTGTATGTCATAATGATATTCCTGTAAAACTTCATCGGATGTGGAGATAAATTACATCCTTGAAGATAAATTAACTCTAAAATTGCTCAAATGCAATGAAAAAGTAATCGGATTAGAGGAATTTATTGTGATTATTTGTAAACTTCCAACTCTTTTGGCTGAAAGAAGGATGAGGGTAGCAGATCTTATCCGTGGTACTGGTATTAATAAAACCACATTGCATAAGCTTTATAATGGAGATTTGACACGAATAGATTTTGATACTATTGATCGGGTATGTGATTTTTTAGATATACAGGTTGGGGAGTTATTTATATTTGAGCGGACTAATGATTTGTTAGCGCAGTCAAATAATAGAGATACCGATGATGAATAATAAAATAGATAATCAATAATTTTTTGTGTAATTACATGATAGGGGCTTGGTCATACAGATTCGGCCAACTTAGAAAGTAGCGCGTAAAAAAATAGAGTCACTTTTTGGTCACCATTTGGTCACCAATTTTAAATGTAATGTTCTGTTAACTTGCTTTTTTAAGTATCAGAAATTCTGATAGATAATAATACTATTTAAAATCAACAAAAAAAGCCCCTATCTTTCGATAGGGGCTTTTCGTATTCTGGAGCGGGAAACGAGACTCGAACTCGCGACCCCAACCTTGGCAAGGTTGTGCTCTACCAACTGAGCTATTCCCGCATGCGGTGTATAATACATGATGCAAAAATAGGGTCAATTCATTTATGCAAAAAAATAGCTTAATTGCATAAATAAACGGCATTTTAAAATATGACTGGTGATCAGATCGCCAAATTTTGGCAAAAAATACACCGCAATTTCTCAAACAGTGAACTCTCCTGTGAAAGTGCTACGAAAGCTGCAGAACGCGTTATACTGCTAGATAGTCCTTGAACCATTTTGGGAAATACAATCATGAGTTTAGAACAACAGTTGCTACAACGCTTAGCCGTTTTCAATCCAAGCCATTTAGAAGTGGTGAATGAATCTGCAGGTCATGGCGGTTATTTCCCAGGCAAAGAATCCCATTTTAAAGTGGTCATGGTGAGTGAAGATTTTCAGGGGCTACGCGCTGTACAACGCCATCAAAAAATTTATGCTGCTGTGGGTGACTTACTTGCGCCAAGTAAAATTCATGCACTGGCAATTCATGCCTTTGTCGCGTCTGAATGGCAGGGACAAGACACTAGCAGCCCAGAATGTGCTCATGCACCAAAAACATCGTAATGGAATGAAATAAATGGAAAATTTAGGAATGCTGAATACCATTCACGTTGCTGCAGCGGCTTTATTATTATTGGTGCTGTTTGTACGTGGCATGACTTTGTTTAAGGGCACACAAAATAACTCGCCTAATCCTAAAGCGTGGACAGTCTTTGTGGCGTTGCAACATTCGGCACTGACGTTGATTGTGGTAACAGGTGTTATTGCTTTATTTTTAAAAGAATTTCAAGTCGAAACATGGTTTTATGCCAAAATTATTTTATTTTTGGTGATGCTGTCATCTTTAATCAAAGCGTATAAAAAAGATGACCGTATTTTGTTGATTCAACGTCGAGTCGGTTGGGGCTTAGCCCTAGTCGCATTTTTTGCCATTTTAGGTTTGGTGATGTTAAAGCCAAGCTTTGGCTAAGCCAGTAGGTCTTATTGTAGATGTTGCTTGTGGATGCAAACTCACGGGCATTGAATGTGTGTAAATATCGACAAGAGAGAGTTTGTATATTTGAGCACTGGCGAATTGTTAGACATAATTTGGCAAGAATATTTACAGCTCAGTTAAACTGAAGTGATGTCACAACAAAAATTGAAAAGAGGGGCGGCAATGCGCACACGTGTGGTGTTTAATCAGAAAGGTGGTGTTGGAAAATCCAGTATTACCGTCAATTTGGCTGCAATTAGTGCGCATCAGGGTTTAAAAACTTTGGTGATTGACCTTGACCCGCAAGCCAACTCTAGCCAATATTTATTGGGTGATGATGCTACTTATTCTGCCGATAAGCCTGCGCTTGAACCTAACATCGAAAATTATTTTGAAGAAGTGTTGGGTGCAAATCAATCCAAAGGTTTATTGGGCAATGCTTTAGGTTCAATTTTAAAAAACCGCAACAAAGGTTTAGAAGCCTATGTACACCAGTCACCATTTAAAAATTTGGATGTGATTCCTGCCAGTCCACAATTGGGCGGTTTGGCACATGCACTTGAATCGAAACATAAAATTTACAAGCTGCGCGATGCCTTGCAACAATTGTCCGATCAATATGACCGCGTATTTATTGATACTCCGCCTGCGTTTAACTTTTTCACCTTGTCGGCATTAATTGCGGCAGATCGGGTGCTTATTCCATTTGACTGCGATGTCTTTTCTAAACGCGCTTTGCAAAGCCTAATTGAAAATGTGCTGGAAACTCAAGATGATCACAATGCAAACTTGCAAATTGAAGGCATTGTGGTGAATCAATATCAGGCACAGGCCAAGTTACCGCGTGAAGTGGTGCAGCAACTTAAAGATGAAGGTTTACCTGTTTTGAATAGCATGTTACCGCCTTCGGTATTGATGAAAGAATCACATCATAAAAATTTGCCATTAATTCATTTGGCAACAGATCATAAATTGACGCAGGCCTATCAATCGTTGTTCAATGAAATTGAGCAAGCGTGATACAGAGGTAGACATGAAAACATTTGCAATTGGTCTTGTCGCGGCAAGTAGTTTATTGCTTGGGGCTTGTGCGACCACAGTCAAACCTAGCTATGTGTCGCCTACACATTATCAAGCTTTGAATTGCCAACAATTACAAAGTGAATATAACCGTATTCAGCAATATATTGAAAGCGGTGTCGAAGCGCCAAAACGTACAGGCGTTGGTGTGGGTATCGGTTTAGGCGGTGGTTGGGGTAGCCGTGGCGGTTGGGGCGTTGCACCGAGTGTTTCAGTCAATATGGGACAGTCGTCCAATACCAAAAGAACAGAATTGGCACGTCTTTTAGGTGAGCAAGAAGCCATTGTGCAAGCAGCAAAATTTAAAGCTTGCCCGATTATTGTCAAACTCAAACCTGCAACCTCTTAAGTTTTAGGGTTTGCGAGTATTTTGTCTATGGTGCTGCCATATGTGCAGCAGCATTGCTTAAAAAATGTAGCAATATAATTCAAGACTGATCTCAATCTAATATTTTAAAAACAAAAACTTAATTTTATTTTCTGTTCTATTTACACCCTTGGGTCAGTCCTGCCAGATAGAAAAACTTGTCATTTTCAATGGCTTTCATATAAGGTGTGCTCCTATTTTTGATTTGCATGCTCTGGTGTTTATGATTGAAAGTTGGCTCTTTGTCCTAGCAATGATTGGGGTCTTGATGATTCCTGGCCCGACCAATGCGCTATTGGCAAGCTCAGCCCACCAACAAGGCATTGCCAAAACCAGTCTGCTGATTCCCGCAGAGTTTTTGGGTTATATGTATGCTATTAGTTTGTGGGCGTTATTCATTCATTTGAGTGCGCCAATTTGGCCTTATTTAATTGATATTCTGCATGTTTTAAGTGCGGGTTATGTATTTTGGATGGCTTTTCATTTATGGAAGCAGTCGCATTTAGAACAACATTGTCAAAAACACCCCACCATTCGCCCCGTGCAATTATTTTTTTCGACTTTTAAAAATCCGAAGGCCTTGTTATTTGCTGCAGGTATTTTTCCTGTAGAAACTTGGGATAACCCGACTAACTTCGCCATGGTCTATGTCTTATTCGGTCTAGTTTTATTGCCAACAGCGTTATTTTGGATGTCTTTAGGGCGGGCAGTTTTGGCGCGAGAAACCAATAAACTGACGGCAGACCTATTATATAAAGGCTCGGCTTTGCTGTTGGTGGTGTGTATGCTGCCTGTGGTAGCACGTTTTTTCTAAAGATTTAGAGAGCAATTTGCTGAGTTGAACAATCATCTCAGCTGTTTTGAATGGATGAGGGTGGCGCTGTTCAACAGGCATGCCCAAAGAATTACACAACTTAAGCAGGTTTTTTCTTGAGTTTTTGGCGAATAAAACCAATCACACCAGGCAAAACACTTAAAATAATAATGCCAAAAATTAAATAGGTGAAATTGTCTTTCACAATTGGCATATTGCCAAACAAATAACCGAGCGTGATAAACGACGCGATCCAGCAAAAAGCGCCAATCACGTTATAGGTTAGGAAGTATTTATAATTCATGCTGCCTGCACCTGCCACAAAAGGCGCAAAGGTACGTGCAAAAGGCACAAAACGCGCAAAAATAATGGTTTTTCCGCCGTGTCGCTCAAAAAACTTTTGGGTTTCGATCAAATGTTTTTTATTGATAAAACGTGATTCCAGCTCGAAAACCCGTGGACCAATATATTTACCAATGTGGTAATTCAGGGTGTCGCCGAGTACTGCAGCAGTAAACAATAAAATACCCAAAATCCAAGGATCCATTACTCCTGTCGATGCAGCCAGTGCGCCTGCCGCGAACAGCAAACTATCACCCGGTAAAAACGGCATAACCACCAAGCCTGTTTCTACAAAAATAATCAGGAATAAAATAGCGTAAATCCACACCCCATATTGGGTGATGAATTCGAGCAAATGCTCATCGACGTGCAAGATAAAATCAATCAGTTCCATGAGAAAAAACAAGCGAAAGTGTGCTCAAATCCTAGCAGCCCAGACGTTGAAAGTCAGTATAAAAGTTAAATAATTATTAGAGGAATTTAAGAGTAATAAATTACATTCTTGGCTCTGTTCTAAAAATGCAACAGGTTATCTCACTTGGGCGGATAATCTATAGAATAAAAAATATCCAGATTCAGCATTGTCTGAATAGTGTGCGCAAGGCGTGGAAAAATGCTAGAATAGCGCGCTTAATTCGTTTGCCTTTCATAGTTGTTTGTCATGACTACCAATACTCAAATTACTGAAGATCGTATCCTGATTCTGGATTTCGGTTCGCAATATAGTCAGCTTATCGCGCGTCGTGTGCGTGAAGCGGGCGTATATTCTGAAATGTATGCCTACGATATGTCTGAAGAAGACATTCGTGCATTTAATCCAAACGGTATTATCTTATCGGGTGGACCTGAAAGTGTTCATCAAGCGGGTAGTCCACGTGCACCTGAAATCGTATTTAACTTAGGCGTACCTGTATTGGGAATCTGCTATGGTTTACAGACCATGGCAGAACAATTGGGCGGTAAAGTTGAAGCAGGTACAGTGCATGAATTCGGTTATGCCGAAGTCGATATTTTGGTACGTGACAAACTGATTGGTAACTTGCAAGACCGTGAAAACCAATTGCACGTTTGGATGAGCCATGGCGATAAAGTGGCACGCATTCCAGAAGGCTTCCAAATTACTGCAAGCACGCCAAGCTGCCCAGTGGCGATGATTTCTGATGAAACCCGCCGTTTCTATGGAATTCAGTTCCATCCAGAAGTGACACACACTGCTAAAGGTGCAGAGTTATTGTCTAACTTTGTACATCAAATTTGTGGATGTCGCGGTTTATGGACACCAGAACACATCATCGATCTGCGTGTAGAACAATTACGTCAGCAAATTGGCGATGAAAAAGTATTGCTAGGTTTATCTGGTGGTGTGGATTCCTCTGTGGTTGCAGCTTTGTTGCATAAAGCCATTGGCGATCAATTAACATGTGTATTTGTTGACAATGGCTTATTACGCTTGAACGAAGGCGATCAAGTGATGCAAATGTTTGCAGAAAACATGGGTATTCGCGTGATTCGTGCCGATGCAGAACAACGCTTCCTCAGCGCGTTGGCAGGTGAAGTCGATCCTGAGAAAAAACGTAAAATTATTGGTCGAGAATTTATTGAAGTTTTCGCTGAAGAAGCACGTAAACTCGATGGCGTGAAATTCTTGGCACAAGGTACGATTTACCCAGACGTGATTGAATCTGCAGCCAGCAAACAAGGTAAGGCGCACGTGATTAAGTCACACCATAACGTGGGTGGTTTACCAGAAGATTTAGCCTTTGAATTGGTTGAACCTTTACGTGATTTATTTAAAGATGAAGTGCGTAAACTCGGCACGACTTTAGGCTTGCCACACAGCATGATTTACCGTCATCCATTCCCAGGTCCTGGTTTGGGTGTACGTATTTTGGGTGAAGTGAAAAAAGAATATGCAGACATTTTACGTCTAGCTGATGACATTTTCATGCAGGAATTGCGTGCAAGTGGTTGGTATGACAAAACGGCACAAGCGTTTGCAGTATTCCAACCTGTGAAATCTGTTGGTGTCGTCGGTGATGGTCGTCGTTATGCATGGGTAATTGCACTTCGTGCCGTAGAAACGGTGGACTTTATGACCGCACGTTTCGCACACTTACCCTACGATTTGGTCGACAAAATCTCTACCCGCATCATGAATGAAATTGCAGACGTTTCACGTGTCACTTATGACGTATCGTCTAAACCACCTGCAACAATTGAATGGGAGTAATTCAGGGATTTCGGACAGCACTGCTGTCCGCCTGAATTACGCCAAGCGCTATGCGCGC